>ERZ1026856.41-NODE-41-length-100410-cov-26.992875_pt1 | contig 100410 bp, 99 predicted proteins | sample MGYA00380158_ERZ1026856 | MGnify/ENA primary metagenome ERZ1026856 (study PRJEB33269, sample SAMEA4719794) | human gut metagenome | biome: human-associated habitat; feature: organic feature; material: feces | place: Cameroon | collected 2013-10 ... | reverse complement strand
TCATAAAACAGGAAAAACATACTGGTATGATGAAAATGGAAATGGAAAAGAAATTCGTACGCAAGAGAGTACATGTTAATCATGACAGTTGCTGCGCAACTGTCTTATTTACGTGTGCGCTCCCGCGCGCAGTCCCGCCCCGTGATTCAAAGGGCCGCTGCCTTTACCCAAGTTAAGCCCGGCGGCGAGGGTTTGTGAAATATATGACTTTGCTTTTTCTACCGCGGTTTTTATACCGCATCCCTTCGCAAGATTTGCGGCGATGGCACTCGAAAGAGTACAGCCTGTTCCGTGTGTGTTGGGGTTATCAATTCTTTTTCCTTTAATCCAGCTGCCGCCTTGTTCCGTTAACAGAAAATCATTTGCGTCGTTAAGTGAATGTCCTCCCTTTAACAGAACAGCGCCACCGAATTTATTCAAAATTACAGCCGCTGCACTTTCCATATCACGCTCACTCAAAATTTTCTGTCCGCACAAAACTTCTGCTTCTGGAATATTCGGTGTAATAACATCTGCCAGAGGAAAAAGATTATCACAAAGCGCACTTACTGCTTCTTTACTTACAAGGCGGCTTCCGCTTGTGGCAACCATAACCGGGTCAACAACAATATTCTTAAGGCCAAATTCCTTAATGCATTTTGCACAGACTTCAATAAGTTCAGGAGAAGAAATCATTCCTGTCTTGACGGCATCGGGGAAAATATCTTCTGCGCAGGCTTTAATCTGTTCAAAAAGAAAATGCGGTGTAACTTCCATTACGTCAAAAACACCTGTTGTGTTCTGTGCAGTAAGGGCAGTAATTGCGCTCATTCCGTAGACACCGTTTGCAAGCATTGTTTTCAAGTCAGCCTGAATCCCGGCTCCTCCGCTACAGTCACTTCCTGCAATAGAAAGCGCGGTTCTCATTTTCTGAGTGTCGCTCATATTACAAAGTCTCCCGGCGTTTTTAAGTATTCATTGCAAATCTTTTTCATTTCAAAAGAATCATCTGCGCTTAGTTCATCAAAAACGCCTACAGTATAAAAACCCGCGCGCGCAGCTGTTGTTGCGGCAAAAAGTGCATCTTCAAAAACCGCAGTTTCGCCGGGATGTGTTCCCAAAAGTTGTGCTGATTTTTCATATATAAGCGGAACATCTTTGTGAGTGTTAAGCTCAGGGCATGTTAAAATTACAGAAAAATATTTGGTAAGTCCTAGTCTTTCAAACGCTGGTTCAAAAAGATTGCGCGGGGTCGCCGTAGCAAGTGCACATTTTATTTTTTTAGTATACAGTCTTTCCAAAAGTTCCCGCGCGCCGCTCTTGGGTTCAACTGCATATTTGTACGCATCTGCAATTTCTGCTGCCACACCTTTGCCGACTTCTTCTGCACTCGAATCAGGAAAATACTTTTTCTGAAGATAAGCGTTACCGTCATTCAGGCTCATGCAAAAAAGTTTTTTCGAAAGCCCTTCTTCGGGAACAATATTGTTTTTAAGAACAAAATTTTTTCCGCAGTCGATCCAGAATTTCATCGAGTCCAAAAGTGTACCGTCCATGTCAAAGATGCAGCCTTTAATCATACAATCTGTTCCGCCAAAGATTTTAATTCTGCAGTTGCCGCAACAATATCGTTCTGTGCAAAAATTGCGCTTATAACCGAAACGCCGGCAATTCCACTTTTTTTCAATTCAAGAATATTGTCTTTAGAAATACCGCCGATTGCCACAACCGGAATATTTACCGCACTGCATATTTCTTTAAGAGTCTGCACTCCCAGAACCTGCGCGTCATCTTTTGAACCTGTAGGAAAAACCGCACCTGTTCCAAGATAGTCGGCGCCGCATTTTTGTGCCTCAAGTGCCTGTTTAACTGTCTGTGCAGAAACACCAAGAATTTTATCTTTGCCAATAAGAGCGCGAACGTCTTTTGCCGCCATGTCACTTTGCCCGACATGAACACCGTCTGCGCCGATTTTTACAGCAAGTTCCACATTGTCATTCACAATAAACGGAACACAATATTTTGCGCACAAAGACTGAATCTGTTCTGCTTCTTTAAGAAACGCATTTTCATCAAGATCTTTTTCGCGAATCTGAATCATTGTTGCACCGCCTTTGAGAGCAAGTTCAACCTGGGAATAAAGCGTTTTTCCGTTAAGCCAGTGCCGGTCTGTAATTGCGTAAAGCAGCAGGGACTTATTTAATTTCATATTTTGCGCCTTCGTCCAAAGTATCGCCGGTCATGTTGCAGATTGCGTCAATAATTCTGTTTCTGTAAGTAGAGTTTCCGTCGCCGTCTGCCATTTTTTTCCACGCAAGTTCTCCTGCAAGACCCATCGCACATACAGCAGCAGCACTGGCAGTGAGTGTGTCGTCAGGATTTGCCGCAATAAAAGCCGCAGTCATTCCGCTAAGCTGGCATCCTGTTCCGGTAATTTTACCCATTTCTGCGCGGCCGTTTCTTATAACAAAACACTTTGTTCCGTCAGAGACAAGGTCAATGGCGCCGGTTACTGCAACAATGCATTTGTTTTTCTGCGCAACTTCCTTAACAAAGGCAACAGATTTTTCAAGATTATCTTCTGTTACTGCATCGCTTATGTCGGCATCAACACCTTTTGTTGTTCCGTTTCCCAAAGCGATTGTTTTTATTTCAGAAATGTTTCCGCGTATTACACTGAACTGAATATTCTGTATAAGTTCTTTTGCCGTGTTTGTACGAAGTGCACTTGCTCCGGCTCCAACAGGGTCAAGAACAATTTTGTGTCCCAGTGACTGAGCCTTTTTTCCGGCAAGAAGCATGGACTCAATGGTTCTTTCGTTAAGTGTACCAATGTTAATGTTGAGTGCAGAACATATAGACGTAATTTCTTCGACTTCAGCCCTGTCGTCTGCCATAATCGGGCTTGCACCACAGGCAAGAATTACATTCGCAACATCATTTACGGTAACATAATTTGTAATGTTGTGAACCAAAGGGCAGGATTTTCTTACATTGTCAAAAGCTTTCTTGAACATAACAGCCTCACTAAAAAAATATGGGCCTGTTTGAAAATACTTGATAAAAGAATTCTATTATACACATCTGTTTTCATCATGCTGAACAGCACTCCGCGTAAAGACAGTATAATTTTTATTCCCTACGTTGGCATTATCCAAATCAGGTTTATGGGTCAAGAACAAACGTGTTCTACTCTCAGCCGGCCTTGCACCAGCTCCCCATGCGTATATTATTAAAAATATATGTTCTTTGCAAGCGAATATTGTTTTTTTGCAAACCGTGTGTTATAATAAAAGGGAAGATCCTGTTTTTGGGTATTGGAGTTAAAAATATACAGTGATTCGTTGCTGTAAAACCTTTACTGGAGGGATATTATGAAGAAAAATTTCAGAATCCTTTTGGCATTATCATCGGTTGTCTGCCTGGTTTCCTGCGGCGGACTCACAAATCCCCAGATTCCGCAGTCAGTTTCTATTGCAACAGACGCCCAGTTCAAGGCGAATATGGGAACAGCGAGTTATGATTTGTCAGAAAAATTCGGTTCAGACGCGCTTTTAAAGAAAATGCAGGATGCGCTCGGCTCACAGGTTGGAATTTACGATTACAATGAGGGTAACGACGTTCTTACTTACATGATCCGTTACCCGGTTTACGAAGTTCCGATTGACATTCAGTCTTATCTTCAGAATCTTAATCTGGACGAAATCCTTAAAAGTTCTGATATGGGACTTAACTTTACGCAGGAAGTTTCAATTCCCAAAGTTACCAAAACAGGAAGCCAGACTGTTCAGATTGACGTGGCTTCAAAAATAAAGGAATCTGTTTCTGAAAACTTTAGTACAAGTTACATGGTTGCAGTTCCTGAAGGTCTTCCTTCTATTCCAGGAATGGAGCAGAATACATCAATTTCTTCTATATTAAGAGCAGCCGGCGCAGAAAAAATAACCGTTGATTCACCTGCGCAGACTATCGAATACGAGACAGGTTCGGCAATATGCATAGACATTTCCAGAGTCGATTACAACGATCTTTCTGATGACTATAAATTCAGTCTTTCGGCAGCAATTTACGCAAAAGATGATACTTCAAAGACAAAAGCGCTTTCTTCTGCAAACGTAGACGCAAGGGACGGCGGTACACTTCTGCTGCCTCTTGATGTTACGGGCGGCATTCCGGGTGATTTCTTTATTGCCGTAGACGGAACAGTAGAAGGCAGCCACCCGGCAGACACTTCTTATGCACACGCATATTCAATGAAGGTTTCACTTACTCCTGAAACAACACCTACAGTAATTACCGGCATTGAAAAATCTTCTGCAGATTTGGGAATTGAGTCCTATACAATTAAGGATATGAGCGTTTCTCTGGCAGAACTTGAAGGTCTTTTCAAAAATGCAGAAGTCGGTGAAGGATACCTTGCACTTTCTGCAGAACTTCCGGCCGGATGGAAGAATCTTAAGGCAACGGCAAAAATAAACATAAACGGCGCAGGACTTGAAAACCTTGCAATTGCAGATGTTACGCCTCCTTTAAAGTTTATTGACAAAAAGCTTGATCTTAGAGCCAAAAAGATAGACCTTTCGCTTGGAAAGGAAATTACTGTTACAGGAAGCGTTGATTTTGAGATTTTTGGAGCAACAATTGACTTGCGCTCGGGTGATCTTGAAATAGGCTACGAAGCGTCTATAACAAAGCTTAATTCCGTAGTAATTGACCTTAACAGCGACAAATATTCTGTAATCAAAGAAAAACTCAATTACAGTCTTCCGACAGACGGTTCAAAAGGTTCTGTAAAACTGCCTTCAGAAATGCTCAATTACGTAAAGTCAATCGGCTTTGGTGAACTTGCTGCAGACGGTAATCACTACAAGCATAAGGAAGATGGTACTCTTTCTACAGAAGTAAGCGAAGGTTTTGGAATAAAGGCACGGTTTGTAAATACACTGCCGCTCCAGTCAGACATAAACCTTACGCTTTCTTCTGCTGTATTCAATCTTACCGGGGCTAACGCGATTGCAATTTCTATTCCGGGAAATACAGGCGATACTTACAAGGAAGAAACGTGGAAAGCATGGCCTTCAGTAGATTTTTCTGCTCTGGACAAAACCGTTGACCACTATGTAGACATGTCGCTTACAGCCGCTTTTGAAAACGACGAACTTAAGCTGAAGGACGTTGTAATGGGTACAAGCTACAAGATTGGCTTTGAACTCGAGTCAATGCTTTACGACTTTGACAGCGTTGTGCTCAATACATCAGACCTTGCATATTCCGGAGAGCAGTCACTTGACGGCTTTGATCTTAATACTATGCTCGGTGGAATGGGAATTGCCAAAGACGACATCAAAAAACTTAGAATACCTTCGCTTCCTGTATATTTCTATGCACAGACACCGGCAGATGACGGCAGTGCACTTGGAAATCTTCTTGGCGGAATAGAAATTTCGGGCGATGTGAGCATAAGCTACGATACAACTACAACTTCTGCAGAGGGAATAGAAACTACAGGAACTAAAACTGTAAATCTTCTTAAAGACGCAGACGGTAAGGTTGAACCAATCAAAACTGTTAAGGCTGTAGAATGGCCTGTTTCAGGATCTACAATCGATGCAGCAAACTGTACTTTCATAAATGAAGGTAACTACAGCTTCAGCTTTACTGATGCAAACGACGGCGGCCTTGCACAAATTATAAGCAGTTTCCCGAGCAACCTTAAGTTTACGTACAGCATAGGTCTTACAAACAACGGCGGAGCCTCAGAAATAACTGTATATTCCAGCATGATACCAAAGGTTGGTGTTACAGAAGGTTCTGTTACAACAACAGAAAGCGCAACCAGCCTTAAGATAGACATGGCCGCGATTCTTCCGTTAAGCATAAAAATTGGCAGTAACATTTCGCTCGACATAATGGAACTTACAGATTCAGAGTGGAGCACAACAAACGCTCAGAAAGATCTTCTTAACCGCGATGGTGCTTCCACATATCAGGAATATGTAGACTACATTGACTCTCTTGAAAGCTTTACAATGTCGTACAGGATGAATGTAGAAGAATTCATAAGAGGAATAGAACTTGGCCTTAGCATAACAGATGAAGCAAGCGGACTGTCAAAGAATGTTCCTGTAATTGGCTCGGGCCAGAAAGAAATGGTTATAAAAGGAGAGGAAATAAAGAGTATTCTTACGACTTATCCGTTCCACCCGTCGGTAAAGCTGACACTTCCGGCAAACACAATAACAATAAAGCGTTCGGCCTTTATAAAATCAGACGATGCGGCAGAAACTCCAAAAATCGGGGTAAATGTCGGCCTTAAGATAAAGATGGACGGCGACACTCCTATAACAGTTTGGGGAGGTAAAAAATGAAAAAGCTTGCGGTAATAACGGCTATGGCCCTTGCAGCAGCGTCGGCCTTTGCAGAACTGTATCCTTCAAGCCGCTACTTTGAAGTCGGTGTCGATGCTACAGTACAGGTTGACCAGAATACATTGAGTGCAGGTGACATACTTGTAGAAAACCTGGTAATAGATTTTTCAAAATATGCACAGTCAATGGGCGAAGACGGATTCGTAATGAATCTTGCCTTTTCCCCAAAAGCGTTTGTAAACCTTAACACGCCGCTTTTTAGTGCTGGTGTCTTTACAGATGTAAAAACTTCTGCAAGGGTAAGCACAGGAAAGGGACTTTTTGAGTTTTTGGGCAACGGAAATACGTCGGATACTTTCGGAACAACGATGAGCACCCAGATGGATATGTTTGTCGAAGTCGGCGCCCCTGTTAAGTTCTGTTTTGGAAGTCTTAAACTGCGCGTAACACCTACATATTATGTTCCGATAGTATATGTGCCGCGTACAGAAGTCCCGCTGAGCGTAACTATGGATGATGAACATCTGTTTGCTGCCAAAGCGTCTGCCAATTTAGACATTTATTCGCTTGTAGACATAGGGCTTATGTTTGACGAAAACATGGCTTTTCTTGGACCCGATGCTTTGATAGAATCAATGCAGTCACCCGAAGTACAGGACAAAATTGCTTCAAGCGGTGGTTTTACACTGGGGCTCGGGGCAGAACTCCCGCTGTTCCACACACTGGACGTTGGAGCCTATGCAGATGTTCCTATTATTCCGGGGCATCTTAAGTACAAGTCTTCTGTAACCGCAGAATTTGCCGCCGAAATGGCACCGCTCCTTGACACAATGAGTAGCGGCGGTTCTACAGAAGTAACAACAGATTATTCTGCCAAATTCAACGGAACAACAGCTTCTGACTATTCTGTCTGCACTCCGCTCAGAGTGGGACTTGAAGCAGCATGGCGGCCGTTTGGAAAATGGCTTACGTTCAGACCAAAATTTGCTCTTGCAGCACGCAACCCGTTTGGCGAAGACTTTGACCCCAAGTACAGCATGTTCCCCGAGTACAGTCTGTCTGCCGAAATGCGCCTTCTGTATATTCTGGGACTGGATTTCTGTACTTCATACATAAATCAGGTTTATTCACAGCAGTTTGGTCTTGCGCTTAACCTGCGTATAGCAGAACTTGATGTAAAAGTTGCCACAAGCGGTGCCGACTTTGCAAAAACCTGGAGCCTTACTGGAGCCCAGGTCATGGTAGGTGTAAGAGTAGGCTTCTGACAAATACCCCCCCCCGAACTTTTGTTCAGGGGTACATAGGTAAAAAAAACGCGGCTGTCCAAAATGTTAGGGCAGCCGTTCTTGTTTTAAAATAAAAACGGGGTACCAAAAGATACCCCATTTATTTTATGTTAGCAGATAACAACAGAATTGTCTGTGTGAGAGAAGGGAGCAGGAATATATTTGTCTGCTGCCCAGTCATTTTCCCAGTGCTTTCCGTCAAGAAGGTATCTGAACTGGTATTCCTTACCGGGTTCAAGCGGAATCTTTACAGAGAAAGAACCGTCCTTTCCTTTCTTGAGCGGTGTCTCTGTGCTGCTCCAACTGTTAAAATCGCCGGCGATAGTTACTTTTTCGGCTCCGTGAGCGGCTTCCTGTGAAACAGAAAATGTGACATTGCAGGTTTTCTTGTCTTTTGAATAAGATTTCTTTAATGACATTGAATATCTCCTTTTTAATCTAATTTGTTATAAAGAATCTGAAAACGGCTTCAGACTATTACTGAATAAATTCAATAATACTATGTATATAATATCTAATATTTAAAATAAAATCAACAATGCAGTGTAAGAATATCGAGAATTCTTGTTACAGTTGCCGCTCTGTGGTAAAGGTTATAGATGAGAGGTGAAAGGTGAGAAATGAGAGGGATTTAAAAACTTTTCACCTTTCAAATCTTACCTTTCACCTTAAATTTTCGTGAGTTCTGTAGAAATAGGCAATTCCGGTTGTAAAACTACACGAAAAGTGTTTTGTGTGGTATATTTAATTTAGATGGAGGTATTTATGTCATATGCAGTTTTACAACAAAAAATAATGTCTTTGCCTGAAGAATATATCAATATTGTTTCTGCCTATATTGATTCTTTACCACCTGTAAAAGACAAGGAAAAAAAAAGTGCCAGGGGAATCGCTGCAAAGTATGCAAATCCAGCTTTAATAGAAAAAGAAAATGAAGTAATGTCAAAAGCATTTGGAGAAAAATATGAAGACATTGATTGATGCTAATGTTATTCTCCGTTATGTTTTGAATGATATTCAGGAAATGGCAGACAAAGCATCTCTTGTTATAAATGAAGGATCTTTTACAACCGTTGAAATCTTGGCCGAAGTGTCCTATGTTTTGCGAAATGTTTACAAAATGCCAAAACCTGAAGCAGCTAAAACAATAAAGGCTGTACTTTTAGAAGTAGAAATTGAGCAAAAAGATTCTGTTCTTTATGCTTTGGATTTATTTGAAAATTATTCACTTGATTTTGTTGATTGCCTCATTATTGCAAAACATAATGTGTTGGGTGTACCAGTATTTTCTTTTGATGAAAAACTTAACAAACGGCTTATATAATTGATTGGGGTAAAGAATCTTAAACACTACGGATTTGCTCAGCCCTAACGGTCTTCGCTTTTTTTAAGGTGAGAGGGGAAAGGTTATAGGTGAGCTTTTCGAAGGAAACGTTGTTCCAGTAATACAGTTTGTAAAACAACTGCACGAAGTTGTTGCAGCATAAAGCTTGCCTTACGGCTGCCAGTCCGGAGTAAATCCGTTGAAGATGGCATTGCTGTACATAAGGGCAAGTTTTGAGTAAGTATAAGTTTTGAAATCTTCCTTGACAACAGGAAGATCAACATTACAAAGTTTTTGATTCCGCAGATTAATGGACTGCAAAAAGTGCTGTGTTGTTAGACGGTTGGACTTTTTGGAATTGCATGATGGACAGGAAAGTACAAAATTCCACACTTTATCGTCTTTTGTAAAGCTCCATGGAATAAAATGATCAACGGCATTTTCAGAAAGAGGCTTTCCGCAGTAGAAACAGGTTGTTTGCCCGAATGTAAAAAGTGCATTTCTATACTGATTAAGATTTTGCCGTTCAGTAGAAGTGTCAAGTTTTTTTGCCAGTTGGTATGACTGCTCTTCTGTATTTACACTTTCGAGATATTTTATCCATTCAAAATAATTTATTTTTTCAAAGTCACTTTTGTATTTTGCAAGGGTAACAAAAGCGTCATGATTCAAATATATTCCGTTCCATTTTTTTGTTTTTGAAAAATGATAGAATTCAAAATCTGTGTCACTACAGAATGCGCCGAGTACATTTTTTTCTACGACAGTTTTTTGAATGGTTTTTGCAATTTCAAGCTGAAGGGAAGGCTTAAGACTTTCAAAAGGAAAATTTATGTCCGAAAAGTTGAACCCGTATTTTTTACAAAAATCAAAAAGTTTTGTTTCTACAACTGTTTTTTTTTCATACTGGTTTTGAGGCATCTGTGAAAGCCCGAACTTTAAAACCAGGTTCCAGTAAATTTCTGTAAAGCGCATGGAAATTGAATCAAAACTTAAAAAACATTCCGGCATGCTGTTCAGGTCAACATTAAAAAGATTATCCAGAATTGACTTAAAAAAAGCAAATTTATAACTTGTAGTTCGTTTTGGGTTACTCAGAAGCGCAGAATTAACAATTTTAATAACATCTTCATCTGTGAGTTTGGAAAACGGCTTTATGCTTTCCTGTAAATTCCATCCGGCAACTTTTTGTTTGATACCGTTCATTTTGAAAGCTTGCCTTGTCTAAAAAAAGGACCGTTTTTTGAGACAACATGCATGTTTTTATTAAGTTTAGAATTACTCATTTCCTTCTTGACAAAGGATTTATTTAATAAGTTATCAGGAGTAAAAAAATGGTAATATCAGGAATTGGAAAAGCTGATGTATGTGTGCATTAAGATACCGGAATTTAAGAAATATTTGAAGTTTTCTTAAAGCATAACTTTATTTTAAAAGTTGAACTTCCCGAAATCGAAAAATGCCAATCTGTGTAGGGGCGGCAAGCCGCCGCAAACTTGAACAGCCTGGAATCTGCAATGCGCTTCAGTTAAAGCATATGGATCCCGCTCTTGTAAAAAGCAATTTTACTGTGAATATGGAAGCCACCGCCAGAGACTGAACGGCATAATTATCCATGAACGTGAAATAAAATACAAGCGGGACGTAATCAACTGCTCAAGAATGTTCGGTCACAAGGTAAAGACTTTGCAGGAACTTGAATGTGCCACAGCCGAATACACCCAGCTTGCCGAAGAAAAGTTATACAAGCAGGGCAGTGCAGCCCGTTTTGTTACGGTCTATGTAACCACCGACGGCTGGCAGATGATGCGCAAGCACCTGAACCCCTGCTACACGACAAGATTACGGGATTCGCTGAGGATTTGAAAGGAGATGTCAGTTTTTCTTTTTTTCGTTAAGTATCATTAAGGCATGTCCTATTTTTGATTGCACCTTTTTACTTCCTGACTTCTCCATTTTTCAAGAATTGGGATGCCGGGTATGTCTGGTTAGTTTGACGCTTACTATATATATCCCAGCATTTTTTAAAATATTGGCAGGTTTTCCGGGGAACTTTAAAATGTTAATTAAACTGAGGTTTAATATTGAAAACTTATCTTGCAGCAGCTGAAAGTGCGATATGTTCTTCTGCAGAATTCTTTGCCAGAAGATATACGCAGTACTGGTTCATGCTAACGCCTTCCTTTTTAGAATCTTCTGCAAGTGTTTTATGAAGTCTTTTTGGCAGACGCAGCTTAAACTGGCCGGAATATTCGTCCAAATCTTCCGGTTCATGAATCTCTATGCCGTCTTCAATTGCGGCTGAAAGCCATTCTCTTTTTGCATCGTTTGCATTTGCAACCGCTTCAGAGATTGAAGATGCGCAGGTTATGCAGCCCGGGAGATCAGGATAAGAAGCAACAAAGCCGTCTTCTTCTGAATCAGGAACAATTTCCAGTTTGTAAGGCAGTTTCATATATTCTTCCAAAGTTTTCATTTTGTTTCCTCCTTCTGATTGGCTTCTTCCGATTCAACTATATCTTTTACCATTCTGACATAAACCGTTTTTATCGGCTCATGTTTTGGTATTGTAATAGGATTACAACCGGCTTTTCTGAATGTATAATGGCTGCTGCCTGATTTCGGCTGGTGCATCGTGTAGCCGTAACTTTCAAGAACTTTTTTTCAGTTCTGAAAAGCGCATACCGTTATCAAGCGATTTTATTTTTGCCAATAGAAAGAAGAACTCATCACGCTTGTTCAAAATCTTGATAAAAAACATATAAACGTGCGCTACAAGCCGCCGGGAGGAACTAAACCCGTGCTTCCAGTTTTTGCAGGGCGGCTATGATGCGGTCGGCATTTACTGCTTTGGGTGCGTTGTCCATTATTACCTTAATGTCAGATATGCCCGAATACATTCTGTCCCGGTCAATATAAAATTCATGGAAAATATCGCGCACGTCTTTTTCTGAGCGCGGATTTCTTTTGGCAATATAGGCAGGCAGGTTGCAAAGATTACCTTCGGCATCTATCTTTATTTCTCTGACAATTCTTTCTGAAGCAATATCTTCTTTTGCGCATAAAAAAACGAATGTTCCGAGCGGCCGCAGAATTTGCAGAGCCGAGGGGTTCATGCAAATGCCGCCGCCTGTTGCAATAACAGCGCTCCTTCCGCATCCGGCAATTTTGTCAGAAACAAACGTACATGCCGCAGCTTCCGCAGCCTTGAACGCTTCTTCTCCGGACTCGGTATAAATTTCTCTGGCGCTTTTGCCTGTCATGTCGACAATAATCTGGTCAGTATCGTATGTATCAAGGTCAAGTTTTTTTCCAAGAAGGACCGACTGTGATGACTTGCCACAATGTTTGATGCCCAAAAGAATAACAGACTTCATGTTTCAATTATACATATAAATGCGTGAATGTTCAAATATCGGGCAGTTATTCCGACAAAAGCGCAAAAAAAGTGCTAAACAAGTGAGTTGAACAGCGCCTCTACGGATTCTTTTGTGGCTAGAGTTTCAGAAAAAGCGCTGGCAGATCCTGTACATACGGCTTTTTTAAGTGCGGCTTTTCCTTTAAGACCTTCGGACACTGCGCAAAGAAAGCCTGCAATCATGGAATCTCCGGCTCCCACAGAATTAATGCATTTACCTTTTGGAGCATTGCAAAACCAGACTGAACCCGCTTCATCGAGCAAAAGCGCACCGTCCTTTGCAAAAGAAACCAGCACGTTTTTTGCACCCATCTTTTGTAATTTCTGCGCATACGGAACAGCATCTTCTTTGCAAAGAATCTGCGTGTCAAAAAGAGCGCCCAGTTCATGCTGATTCGGCTTAATTAAATAAGGGCTGAACTTAAGTGCCTCAAGCAAAAGCTTCTGTTCGGCATCGACCACGACATTCACTCCCTTTGCTAACAGGCCGGCCATGCAGTCAGCATAGAAAGACTGCGGTACAGAAGGCGGAACACTCCCTGCAAGAACAAGAAAATCACCGCGTGACAGGCCGGCCAGTTTCTCTAAAAGACGTTCAACCGCGCCGCCGTCTATACACGGACCGCGGGCGTTAATCTCTGTTTCTTCTGCCGCAGCATTTTGCAAGTTGCCGTCAGTTGTCCTGAGCTTTATGTTAATACGCGACTCGCCCGCTTTAAGCTCAATAAAATCAGTGCAAATCCCCATCAAATCCAGGCGGCGCTCTATCTCGCGGCCGGTAAACCCTGCCGTAAAGCCAAGCGCTGTATTTTTTATTCCAAGATTGGAAAGAACAACAGAAACATTTATTCCTTTTCCGGCAGCAAAAATGCGTTCAGAGCATGTGCGGTTTACTTTTCCGAGTGAAAAATTACTGCAGTCAACAACATAGTCAAGCGAAGGATTAATTGTAAGTGTAAAAATCATGTTCTGCCTCTGCCGCCATTCTACACCAAAAAAGATAAATTTGCTAATATAGGCGAATGGTAAAAATACTGTTTATTTGTCACGGAAATATTTGCCGTTCCACCATGGCTGAATTTGTAATGAAGCATCTTGTAAAACAGGCCGGACTCGAAAACGAATTTTACATAGCGTCAAAGGCCACCAGTACAGAAGAAATAGGGAACCCGCCCCACGCAGGAACACTTGCCAAAATGAGACAAGAAGGAATTCCTGTTTGCAAACATCGCGCGGAACAAATGAATCGAAGCGATTATTCTTCTTACGATTTAATCATAGGAATGGACCGTGCAAATTATGCAAATATACTTCGCATAACCGGCAGCGATCCGCAGGACAAAGTAAAACTGCTGCTTGACTTTACCGACTGTCCGCGCGACATTGCTGACCCGTGGTATACTGGAAACTTTGACAGAACATACGACGATGTACTAAAAGGCTGTACCGCGCTTTTGGAACACCTTGCAACTAGTCTTTGAGAAGTTCAAGAATTTTATCGGCAACAAAAACACCGCTTGCAGATGCGTGTGAAAGAGAGTGTGTTACGCCGCTTCCGTCGCCAATGACATAAAGTCCCTTGTAGCGTGTCTCAAGGTTTTCGTCCAGTTCGACTTCCATATTGTAGAATTTTACTTCAACGCCGTAGAGAAGTGTGTCATCGTTTGCTGTACCGGGCGCAATTTTGTCCAAGGCGTGAATCATTTCTATAATTCCGTCCAGAATGCGCTTTGGAAGAACAAGACTTAAATCCCCCGGGTTTGCAGAAAGTGTTGGACGTACGCGGCTTTCTTCAAGGCGTTCTGCATTTGTTCTGCGCCCGCGTTCAAGGTCACCGAATCTCTGTACAATTACACCGCCACCCAGCATGTTTGAAAGGCGTGCAATGCTTTCTCCGTAGCCGTTGCTGTCTTTGAATGGTTCTGTAAATGTCTGTGAAACAAGAAGAGCAAAGTTTGTGTTTTCTGTCTTTTTACCGTCGTCTTCAAAACTGTGTCCGTTAACGGTGATAATTCCGTTTGTGTTTTCGTTTACAACAATTCCGTTTGGGTTCATGCAGAAAGTGCGTACATTGTCTTCAAACTTTTCTGTACGGTAAACTATTTTGCTTTCGTAAAGTTCGTCTGTAAGGTGTGAAAAAATAACTGCAGGAAGTTCCACGCGCACACCAAGGTCAACCCTGTTTGATCTGGTAGGAATCTTAAGGTCGCGGCATACTGTTTCCATCCATTTGCTTCCACTGCGTCCTACAGAAACAATGCAATATTTGCATTCATCTGCGTGACCGTCGTGGAATACACGGAATTCGCCGTTTTCTGAAGCCTGTATTTTCTGAACCGGCGTGTTAAAGAAAAACTGAACCTTGTCTTTGAGTTCGTCAAAGATGTTTCTTAAAACCACGTAGTTTATGTCAGTGCCCAGATGCCTTACGCTTGCGTCAAGCAGGAAAAGCTTGTTCTGCATGCATATTTTTTTAAATTTGGTTCCGCCGGTGGAATACATTTTTGTATCTGCGCCGCCGTGTGAAACATTTATGCTATCTACGTAGCGCATAAGTTCAAGTGCTTTTTTCTTGCCGATATGTTCGTGAAGTGTACCGCCAAAGTCGTTTGTAATATTGTACTTGCCGTCAGAAAAGGCTCCGGCACCGCCAAAACCGCTCATTATTGAACAGGTCTTGCATTTTATGCAGGATTTTATCTTGTCGCCGTCAATTGGACACTTGCGGTTCTGCAAGGGAGCGCCTTCTTCAAAAACAGCTACTTTAAGCGAAGGATTTTTGTTTACAAGCTGGTAAGCCGAAAAGATACCGCCGGGACCGGCGCCAATGATAATTACGTCGTATTTCATACATTCCCCCATAAAAAGAAACTGCCCCCAGATTGCTCCGGGGGCAGAACGTTCGGTTTCCCGAACTAAAGGAGAGAGTTTTATCAGCTTTATAAGCTGTTTATAATATACATTACGGCACAAAAAATGTCAAACGTTTTTAAAATAAATTCTTCGGTTATAACATATTTTTATTTTAACTTAAAAAAAGAAATTGTCCGTTTTGTACAAGAAGAAGATGCCTGTTTTGTGTATACTTTCAGAATAATTTGTACATTCAAATTGGAGGCAGCAAAGTGTCATTTGTTTACGATATTCCTACAAAAGTTTTTTTTGGTGAAGGCCAGATAGAAAATCTTGGTGCACAACTTTCTGTTTACGGAAGCCGCGTTCTTTTGGTTTACGGCGGTGGTTCAATAAAAAAGACAGGGGTTTATGACAAGATTGTTGCACAGATAAAAGGCGCCGGTCTTGAACTATATGAACTTTCGGGAATAGAGCCCAATCCCAAGGTAGAATCTGTAAGGCGCGGAATTGAGATTTGCAAGAAAAACAAAATAGATGTCTGTCTTGCGGCCGGCGGCGGTTCTGCAATGGATGCTTCCAAATTTATTGCGGCCGGTGCCTGCTCTGATGAAGATATATGGACTATTGTTAGCAAAAAGATTCCCGTAACAAAAGCTCTTCCTATTGTAACTGTTCTTACAATTTCTGCTACAGGTTCAGAAATGGATCCGACTGCAGTTTTGAGCAATATGCAGACCAACGAAAAGTCGCCCATGAGTTCGCCGCTGTTTTTTCCAAAGGCATCATTCTGCGACCCGACATTTACCTATTCTGTAGGAGCAAACCAGACCGCCTGCGGTTCCGCCGATATTTTAAGCCACCTTATGGAAGTTTATTTTAACCGCAACCAGAATCTTTTTATGCTGGACAGATGCATGGAAGGAATGATGAAAACTGTTATAAAATATGCACCTCTTGCCATGCATGAACCTGACAATTACGAAGCCCGCGCCAACCTTATGTGGACGTCTTCGTGGGCAATAAACGGTTTTACTTCGGGCTGCAATAAGGCACCGTGGAGCTGCCATCCTGTTGAACATCAGCTTTCGGCATATTACGACATTACACACGGACTGGGACTTGCCATCGTTACACCGCGCTGGATGCGTTATGTTCTTGCCAATGACGATGAACAGGGAAGCCGTGCACAGAAATTCTACGAGTTTGGTGTAAATGTATTCGGAATTGATCCTTCTACAGGAAAAAATCAGGCCGCAGAAATGGCTGTAGAAAAAGTAGAAGAATTTTTCTATTCAAAACTTGGGTTAAAGAAAAGCCTTTCTGAAATTGGTATTGGGCGTGAACATTTTTCTGACATGGCAAAAAAAGCGGCTGAATGCGGCGGCGGTGACTGTGTTAACGGCTGGCAGAAACTGTATGCGGCCGACATAGAAAAGATTTACGAGGCCTGTCTCAACTAGCAAGCAAAGCCGTTTTCTGTTAAAATAGTGTAATAGGGAAAGACAGCTTCAAAAAAATGGGGCTGACTTGGACTGAATACAAACCGACTGTTTTAACGGAGTGGCAAATTGCTTAACATAAACAACAATACTGCAAACATCAAACGGGAAATTCTTGTAAGAATAGCACGGCTTCAGCTGGAAGGAAAACTCGAAGAGGGCGTTCACTTTATTCCGCGCGAAATGGCACCCCGCAACAAGCCGCCCATGAGATGCTGCATTTACCACGACCGCGAAATCTTAAGAATGCGCACTCTTGCCCGTATGGGATGGTCTGTAGAAAACATCGACGAAGAAAGAACGCTTGCTTCTTTTGCAAAGGAAGCACTTAAACGCGAAAAGCCCACGTGGCCAATGCTTACTGTTCTGCACGATGCCTGCAATGCCTGTGTACGCTCGCATTATATGGTAACAAACGCCTGCCAGGCCTGTTATGCACGCCCGTGTATGGTAAACTGCCCCAAAAAAGCAATAAGCATAGACCGCCGTGCACACATCAACGAAGACATCTGCATTAACTGCGGAATCTGTATGCAGAACTGTCCGTACCACGCAATAATAAAAATTCCTGTTCCGTGCGAAGAAGCGTGTCCTGTAGGTGCAATTACAAAAGACGCGTCAGGCCACGAAAGCATTGACTACGACAAATGCATTTTCTGCGGAAACTGTATGCGCGAGTGTCCTTTTGGTGCCATGATGGACAAAAGCCAGCTGGTAGACGTAATAAAGCACATAATGGACGGCAGCAAAAAAATTGTTGCAATGTATGCTCCTTCAATAGCAGCGCAGTTCCGCGCAGTTCCGGGGCAACTCGAGGCAGCTCTTCTTAAGGCAGGATTTGACAAAGTTTGGGAAGTTGCAATCGGTGCAGACATCTGTGCAACAAACGAAGCACATGAATTTGAAGAAAGAATGGCGCGCGGTGACAAAATGATGACGACTTCATGCTGTTCGGCATATGTAAGGGCCGTCAATATACATGTACCGGCACTTAAGGAATGCGTTTCGGCAACAAGAAGTCCCATGCACTACACTGCAGAAATTGCCAAGAAAGCCGACCCCGACTGCATAACGGTATTTGTAGGCCCGTGTCTGGCAAAAAGACGCGAAGGTTTTGACGATGAGCTTGTGGATTACGTTGTTTCTATAGAAGAAATTGAAGCGCTTTTTATAGCAAAGGAAATTGAAGTTCCAAAAATGGATGTTGCAGAAGAAAGCATAATTCCTACAGCAAGCGGACGCAATTTTGCAAAAAGCGGTGGTGTTCTTGAAGCGGTAAAACTAAGGCTCAGTGACGATTCAATTTTGAAACCTGCAAAAATAAACGGTCTTAACAAAGCCGGAATGAAAACTCTCAACATGTACGGAATGATCAACAGCGGTAAGCTCAAACCCCCAAAGGACTGCCCGAACCTTATCGAAGTAATGGCCTGCGAGGGAGGCTGCATTGCCGGTCCTTCAGTAATTACCAATGTAAAAACCGCAGAAATTCAGCTTGAAAAATACGTCGAAAGCGGTGCAGTCAACAAAATAGAAAGCAGACACGAAGACACAAAATGATCCGCCGTACAGGACATGCAGACCTTCCGCTTCATACCGGTACTGTTCCAAAATGGCTTGCCGACAGAATGCGCGATCTTGGAACACAAATAGTTGAAGCACTTCTTATTCAATATGGAAAAAAAGAAGTATTGCGTCGGTTGAGTGATCCGCTGTGGTTTCAGTCACTTGGGGCCGTACTTGGAATGGACTGGCATTCTTCGGGAATAACGACCAGCGTAATGTATGCCTTAAAGCGCGGAATAAATGCACGTGCCAGGGAATTTGGTCTTTGCATTTGCGGTGGCCGCGGTAAATATTCCAGGCGCACACCCGAAGAACTTTTGTATCTGAGTGACGCAACCGGAATGGACGGCGATGCACTTGTCAAAGCAAGCAGACTCTGTGCAAAAATAGACAGTACTGCCGTTCAGGATGGATTCCAGCTTTACCAGCACAATTTTATTCTTTCTGATGAAGGAGACTGGGCCGTTGTTCAGCAGGGAATGAATACTGAACAGAAAACTGCGCGGCGCTACCACTGGTGTTCGCAGAACCTCAAGTCTTTTGTAGAAGAACCGCACACGGGTGTTACCGGGGAAAACCGCGGTCTTATTCTGAATCTTACCGACACAAATGCAGGCTCTACAAGAAATTCAATTCTGAATCTTTCCAAAGAAAATCCCGACAGAATTTTACGGGAAGTAAAACTTATTAAAAAAACAGATGCTTTTGCAGGGGAACTTGCCTTTAGCGAAGAAGACGGTTCACGCAACTGTATAATGCCTTCGCACCACGATGTAAAAGCACAGGATGTTGACTTAAAAAGGCTTGGAGGTGTTCTTGCGGCGGCTTATGAAAGCGAGCCTTCTGATTTTGAAAGCCTGCTTCTTACTCCGGGGCTTGGACCGCGCACGCTTCAGTCTCTTACACTTGTAAGCGAAGTCATAAACGGAACGCCGTCGCGCTTTACGGACCCGGCCAGATTCAGTTTTGCACATGGCGGAAAAGACGGCCATCCTTTCCCTGTCCCGCTGCGTATTTATGACGAAAGTATACGTATTCTTGGTGACGCAATAGAAAAGTCAAAGCTTGGCTACAAGGACAAGTCTGAATGTATAAATCGTCTGCATAAAACTGCACTTCAAATAGAAGAAAACTGCAGCCCGCAGGCAGATTTTGATGCTGTTATGGAGCGTGAGCGGCGCAATTCACATGAGTGGGGCGGCCGTACTGTCGCTGGAACGGTTTAGATTCTTAACGCGCAAATTCCTGAGTCCACGGTGTGTTGTGAAGAATGTCTGTTACGGCGAGGCGCATTCTTTTGAGTTTTTCTGAGCCGCTTATCTGTGTCTTTTGAATAAAACCTATGTCGTAGTAACCCAGCGCGTTTCCTGCACTGTGCGAAATAAATCCTTCGCGGTAAGGGCCGTTTTCCAAAACTATGCGCGGAACAAGTCCTATGCCCAAACCAAGCGCGGCAAGTGCCATAACGGCTTCGTTTCCTTCTGTTTCTGCGGCGATTACCGGCTTAACGTTGCGGCTTTTTGTCCAGGAGTCAAACCGCTGCCGGGCCAGGCCGGCCTTTGGTAAAATAAGCGGCACTGATGAAACAATATCCTGCGGGCTTCCGCTTACGGTGGTGTAGGGACCTGTTGCACTTGCGGCAAACACGAGCGGGCTTGTCAGAACAGAAATGCAGTCAAATTCGGCACATGCGGCAGACGGAATGGCGGCAACCGCGAGTTCGGCACGTCCTTCCCTTACCGTATTCATTGCAAGAGCCGGGTCTCCTGTTTCTACAGAAAGGTGGATTGCGGGATATTTTTCGGACAAATGTCTTATAAATGGCGGCATTATTGAGTAACACGCCGTAACGCTTGCAAAAACGTGCAGAGTTCCGCCGGGTTCATCGGTTTTTTTTGAAAAATCTTCCATTAACTCACGCTGCCCGTTAACGCACGATTCTGCAAATTCAGCAAATTTCATTCCGGCCGGGGTAAGAATTACTTCACGGTTGTTGCGGTCAAAAAGTACGGCTCCTGTTTCTTCTTCAAGTCTTCCAACAAGACGGCTCAGGGCAGAAGGGCTTAAGTTGACAATTTGCGCGGCTTTTGCAAAATGAAGTGTTTCTTTAAGGGCCAAAAATGCATTCAGTTCAAAAAAATCCATTCACTGATTTTAAAAGTATTGAAGATATTGGTCAACATAAGGCTTGGTACTTCCGAAAATATAAGTGGTTAATTTGTAAAAAATACGCTATAATTTAAGTTGAATTGATTTTGCAGCTTTTTTGGAGGAAATATGAAAAAGAGTATTCTTGCATTCGCGCTTTTTACGGCTGTAACGGCCGCATTTGCTTTGGATTCAGGTTCGTTTACGCCTAAAGGAAGCATTTCTTCCTATACAAAAACGGACTACAATGTAACGTCAAAATTCGGTGACTACTTTCGCTCTGTAAACGAAAAGCATGTTCATGTTTACAGTGCCGACGGTCTTGTTTCTGAAAGTGCAACTTACACTGCACGCGATGAACTTGTAGACAAAATTACATATAAGTATGACGTAAGCCGCAATCTGGTAGAATCAGTTTATTCAGGTGCCGACGGTGTTGTTATCTGCAAAACCCAGATTGAATACCAGAGCGACGGTAAAATAAAGAGCGAGTCAGAATACAAGGAAGACGGAACTCTTGCTTCAAAAACAATTTACAAATACGAAGACGCAAAAGTTACTGAAAGTTTTTATGACGGTGAAGGAAAACTTCTTTCACGCATAATCACAATTCTTGGCGAAAACGGCAAACCTGCAGAAGAAAAACAGTATTTTGCAGACGGAAGCCTTTCTCTTAAAAAAGTGTATACATGGCTTGATGCAGTAACGGTTTCTTCAATCGAAGAATTTGACGAGACAGATAGTTTTGTAAAAAAGCACGTTTACCGTTACGACGAGTCCGGGGCTTTGAGCGAAATTCAGACTTACAATGCTTCAAATGTTCTCTGCACACGCGAAATTTACAAAAATGATTCTTTGGGAAATCCTGTAAGAATAAGTGTATACGCTGTTGCAGAAAAATTCGGTGCGACTGTAAATGAACTTCAGTCAATTTCTGAATTTGCATACAAAGATACATCGGCTGCAAAATAAACTTGTTTGGCGCGCAAAAAAATTGCTGGACAAAAATAGTATAATTGAACTTATTGAACACCGCAGTGAATACCGTGTGGATTTGCAAAAAAAAGCCCGCGCGCTCTGCGATGACTGTTACGGAAAGAAAATTTTTTTGCGCGCTCTTATTGAAGTTACAAACTGTTGCGTCAGAAACTGTTACTACTGCGGAATACGCGCGCAGAATTCTTTTGCACAAAGATATAGGCTGACAGACGAAGAGATTCTGGAATGCTGTAACAAAAGCAACGCGCTTGGTTTTAAAACATTTGTTCTTCAGGGCGGTGAAGATGCTGCCTTTAGCGAAGAACGCGTCTGCGGATTAATTGAAAAAATAAAGATTGCACATCCTGACTGTGCAGTGACACTTTCTTTGGGCGAGCGGCCTTACAAAACATTCCGTGCGTGGAAAGAAGCCGGAGCCGACCGCTATCTTTTACGGCATGAAACTGCCAGTCCAAAACATTATGAGTGTCTTCACCCGAAGGAACAGAAACTCTCTGCAAGAAAAGAATGTCTTTTTAATTTAAAGTCGCTTGGGTTTCAGACAGGCTCGGGTTTTATGGTCGGCTCCCCTTTCCAGACAGTGCAGAATCTGGCCGATGACATTATGTTTCTTCAGGATCTGAATCCGCAGATGATTGGCATTGGTCCTTTTATTCCGCACAGGGACACACCGTTTGCGCATTATGCAGCCGGAAGTACAGAACTTACACTTTTTTTGATTTCACTGTTGCGCACGATTTTTCCCAATGCGCTTATTCCGGCAACAACTGCTCTTGCAACTTTAAGCAGCACAGGTCATGAAGACGGAATTCTTTCGGGTGCAAATGTAATTATGCCGAATGTTTCTCCTCTTTATGCGCGACAAAAATATGAACTGTATAATAATAAAAAATATGACGGTGACGAAGCTGCGGAAAATCTTGCATTGTTAAAAAATAAAATTTCGGGGATTGGATACGAGATTGTCAGTGAAGCGGGAAATTATATTCCGCCTGATAAATACAGGAGCGTTAAATAAAAATGTATGATGTTAAGTCTGCACGTGCAGAAGATTTTATAAATGATGAAGAAATTCTTGATACGCTGAATTATTCTGCAAAACACAAAAGTGACGCGCCTTTGATAAAATCTATTCTTGAAAAAGCCGCGCTCTGTAAGGGAATAAGTCACCGCGAGGCTGCTGTTCTTTTGGACTGCGATATTCCCCAGCTGAATGACGAAATAAAGGCACTGGCAAAAAAAATCAAGCTGCGTTTTTACGGAAACAGAATTGTTCTTTTTGCGCCGCTTTATCTTTCTAATTATTGCATTAACTCGTGCACTTACTGCCCTTATCATGTTCACAACAAACACATAGGTCGCAAGAAATTGACACAGGAAGAAATATACCGTGAGACAATTGCACTGCAGGATTTGGGACACAAGCGGCTTGCACTCGAAGCAGGTGAAGATCCTGTAAACAATCCGATTGAATATATTCTTGAAAGCATAAATACAATTTATTCCGTAAAGCACAAAAATGGTGCGATAAGACGCGTGAATGTAAACATAGCGGCAACTACACACGAAGAATACAAAATGCTTAAGGATGCGGGAATCGGAACATACATTCTTTTTCAGGAAACATACAACCGTGCTGCCTACAAAACGCTGCATCCGGCCGGACCAAAAAGTGACTACGACTGGCACACACAGGCAATGGACCGTGCAATGGAAGCCGGAATAGATGATGTCGGAATAGGAGTACTTTTTGGACTGAATCTTTACCGCTATGATTTTACAGGCCTTTTAATGCATGCCGAACATCTCGAAGCCGCAAAGGGTGTTGGTCCGCATACGATAAGTGTTCCAAGAATACGCGCAGCAGACGGAATTGATCCTGCGTCTTTTCCCGATGCAATTGATGATGAAACGTTTGCAAAAATTGTTGCGGTAATAAGAATTGCTGTTCCGTATACGGGAATGATTGTTTCTACGCGCGAGTCACAGAATACAAGGGAAAAAATTCTTGAACTCGGAGTTTCCCAAATTTCGGGCGGTTCAAGAACAAGTGTTGGCGGTTACTGCGAAAGTGAACGACCCGATGACACAACACAGTTTGACGTAAGCGACACGCGTTCCCTTGATGAAGTTGTTGCATGGCTTATGGAACTGGGGTATGTTCCGAGTTTTTGTACAGCCTGTTACAGGGCAGGGCGAACCGGTGACCGTTTTATGCAGCTGGTAAAATCAGGTCAGATTGCAAACTGCTGTCACCCGAATGCGCTTATGACACTGAAGGAATATCTTGAAGATTATGCCTGTGACAAAACAAAAGTGCTTGGTGAAAAATTGATTGAATGCGAGCTGAATAAAATTCCTGACGAAAAAATTCGTGAGCGCGCAAAAACTTACATTCGTGAAGAGGCCTTCGGTAAGCGCGACTTCAGATTTTAAGGAACAATACATAAAGAGATTTATTTGTTAATGACAGTTAAAATGCGCGAAGGAGGACGGGGAATCACGAAATGATTTGTTTTTTAGTGTTGCGAAGCAACATTATATAGTTTCACTGCAAAAAACACATCAAGGGCCATATGGCCCGGTTTTGGGATTCACCGGCTGACTGGAAGCATTTTAACATTTATTGAAACTTAGTAAAAAAAGCGTTTTTATGTATGTTTGTTAATGAAGTTAAAATGCGCGAAGGAGGACGAAAAAATGCAGACACCGGATTCGATGAGAATTGCTATAGGAATTTTCGGGCGCACAAACAGCGGCAAATCTTCTTTGCTGAATGCAATTGCGGACCAGAACTTTTCGATTGTTTCTGACAAAAAGGGAACAACGACCGATCCCGTAAGAAAAGCCATGGAACTTCCCGGAACCGGCGCGGTCTTATTTACAGATACAGCCGGTTTTTGCGATGACGGTGAACTTGGCGTACTGCGCGAAGAAAAGACACTGCAGGTTCTGGACAAAAGCGATGTTGTGCTTGCGGTATTTTCCTGCGAAGAAACAAATTTTGACTGGGTAAAAAAAATATCCGGCAAAGGAAAAAAGCTGATTTGTGTTCTTACCAAAACAGATTGCGCAGACAGCAAAGAAATTGAAGACGCGAAGAAAAGAATCTTTTCGGTTACACAAACTGAACCTGTTCTGTTCAGCGCGGTAACAAAAAAAGGCCTTTCCGAACTTGTAAAAAAAATCGGTGAAGCCACGCATCACGGTCATGAAGAAGAGTTTGCGTTAACGCACGGTTTGTGCAAAAAAAATGATACTGTTCTTCTTGTAATGCCGCAGGATATTCAGGCTCCGAAGGGACGGCTTATTCTTCCGCAGGTACGTGTAATGCGCGAACTGCTCGACAAAAAATGCATTGTAGTTTCGTGTACCGGTGACACTTTGGAACAGACGCTTTCTTCTTTGTGTAAAGCACCACAACTAATTATAACCGACTCACAGCTTTTTTCAAAAGTGCATGAGTTGTGTCCAAAGGAAAGTAAGCTTACATCTTTTTCAATTTTAATGGCGGCCGAAAAAGGAAACATAGATGATTTTGTAAAAGGCGCTGCTGCTCTTGACAATTTGTGTTCCGAAAGCCGCATACTTATTGCAGAAGCGTGTACGCATGTTCCGCAGAAAGAAGATATCGGGCGCGAAAAAATTCCGGCCCTGCTCAGAAAAAAATGTCCCAGTGTAAAAATAGATTTTGTACGCGGAACAGATTTTCCTTCATCACTTGTGAACAGCGACGGAAGTGCACGCTACAGTTTAATAATCCACTGTGGTGCATGCATGTTTAACCGCGAATATGTTCTGCAAAGACAGACCGCCGCAAAAAAAGCCAAAATCCCAATGACAAATTACGGAATAGCAATTGCAAAACTGACAGGCATTCTGTCTGATGTTTTTGTAAATTGAACAGCGCCCCCGACCGATAAAATAGTATGAGAGTATTTTTAAGAAGATTTGTTTTATTAACCGCATTTTTTGCAACAGAATTATTTTGTTTTTCACAGAGTCAGCCGCAGACGCAAAGTACCGAATTGCGTTATCATGGTAACGGAAGCTACATGCTGGTTGAACGAACAGATTTGCGTCGTTACGATAACGGGCGGTACACGGGTCTTGTAAGCCGCGAAGTGCGTTCGTTTATTGCACAGACATCTTCTCCTGAATATGCTGCTCCCGGCGACACTTACTACGACGGAAGTTTTTATATTATGGAAGCGACAAAAAGAAATTCCCACGATGTAAAAATGGGAATCAACGAGTCAATTCCGTCTTCATTCAGAATTACTTCTGACGGTGAACTTGTAATGATAGAAGACAACGGTTACCCAAGCTTCAGAAGTTTTCCTGCTTTTACAAAACAAAAAATTCGCCCAGGCGACAAATGGCAGGCAAAGGCTGAACGCGCAGTCGATCCTCTCAACAAAGGCACCGTTACAAAAATGCCCATTTATGTAGAATACCAATATCTGCGCGACGATGTGTTTAACGGAGAAAAAGTTTTTGTTCTTTCTGCAAAGTGGGCAACGCGTTACGGAATTTCTTATATTGATTTTGCAGGCGATGCACAACTCAAATCTGCGTTCGGAAGTCACAGTGCAACAATGTTCGTAAGTGCGGCTACAGGAAATGCGCTTGTTGTGAGAGATGCGGTTGACGAAACTTTTGAATATGCAGACGGGAACAAAATTTCTTTTAAAGGAACAATTTCATTGTTTACACATTATCCGCCGGCGGTAGACAGGGACGGTCTTATTCGCTCTCTTGCGCGCATTGCAGATGTGAAAGATACCGGTGTGAAAGATGCGGCTGCGAATAAGGGTTCTGAAAGCAACGGCGGTGGTAAAAAAAGTTCCGGCGGTAAATCTAAAGACGCATCCGATAGTACAGACAGCGCTGTCGACGGCTCTTCTTCTGCAGGAACTTCAGGTACAAAACAACCCGGCCGCACAAAACCCAAAATAGAATCTTCTGTGTCAAAGAATATGACTGTAGACGAAACGCCGGCCGGGCTGCGTCTTACGATAAAGAATTTGCAGTTCAAACCCGACAGCGCGCAGCTTTTACCCGGAGAAGAAGAGCGTCTTGACCAGATTGCGCAGGTTTTGAAACAGGCGCGTGAACAGATGTTTTTGGTAGAAGGACATACGGCAAGTGTAGGTTTTGCAAGCGGTGAAATGAAACTTTCAAAAGAGCGTGCACATGCAATAGCCGAGGCACTTGTCCAAAGAGGAATTCCTGCGCAGAAGTTTATCTGCAAAGGTAGCGGAGGAACAAAACCGATCGCCGACAATTCAACCCCCGAAGGAAAAGCCCTGAACCGCCGTGTAGAAATAACAATTCTGGAGTAAATGCGGGATCTGTTAACCACTTGTCACAAAATACAACCAGTTATCTCAAAAATATTGCGACCTTTAAAATTCCCTGTATACTGAATGCATAATTTATTTTATGTATTTCAGGGGGAAGTATGAAAAAGAAATTTTTTATTTTATTTACGGCGGTGTTTATTTTTTCGGCTCAGATTTTATTTGCTCAGGAAAATGATTTAAAACGTTTTTCATTTGGTGGAATTTGGAGGGCAGACAGTCTGCGCTCGTCAGGTGGTACAGAATTTGGAGTTACGATTTCGCCGGGAAATTTTGTTGTAAGAAATTATATTTTGGTAGAGGGTCTGGGGCTTCATAAAACTGAATTGTATGGCGGAGGATTTTCGGTTGCTGACAAAATTCAATTGGGAGCAAAAATCGATTTGGGAAATACTTCTGTTATTTCGTATGGTTTTGCTCAGGTTGGAGGAATGCTTTTTTCTACAAGCCAAAATGGAATATTTGAAAATCCTGTTTTTATTGAATTTTCTTTTGGTGGTGGCTTTGAATTTCTAATCAAAAATAATTTTTCATTTTTAGTTGAATATGGTGGCGGTGGATATATTCCTTCAACAAAAAATAAATTTTCCGGTCAGGGATTTCAAGTGCTTGTGCTCGGATGCCGAAACTATTTTTAGATATGAAAACTTCTATTATTTTGGATGAATCGTTAAAGGTTCCGTTTGCAGAGATTCATGCGCAGAGTGTAACAAGCGAAATTTCACGGCTTAAAGAATTGATTGAAAATGATTTTGTTCCGTTACGACTTTGCGGTTATGACAAAGATTTTGCAGTAAAACTTTTGCCTTCGCAAATAATGTGCATCTACAGTGTAAATAAAAAAGTGTATGCCCAGACAAAAGATGCAATTTTTGAAATTAAGCAAAGACTTTACGAAATTGAAGAACTTATTCCGCAGTTGGGTTCAGACAAATTTATACGCATCTCAAATTCAGAAATAGTGAATTTTGATTTTGTAGAAAAATTTGATATGAGCTTAACTGGAACAATCGGTCTTCATTTTAAGAACGGCGAACGGACTTTTGTTTCGCGCAGGTATGTAAAAAAAATCTGCACTTCGCTTGGTTTAAAATAATATTTATAGGAGAAAAAAATGAAACAGATATTCAAGAGAATTTTTATTCACGGAATGTTGGCGGGTGCAATTTTAATTTCTATATCTTCTATAATTGCATTAATAATTTGTGTAATAAACGGAAGTGAGGAATTTATTCCGACTGCACCTGCAATGATAAACGTATATGGTTCTGAAGTAAAAGCTGTAGTTATAGAATATGTTTTACTGACGGTATTTGGTTTTGTATATGCTGCTGCAAATGAGAGCTTTAAGATTGATTCGTGGAGCCTCACAAGAGCAACAGTCGTTCACTTTACAATTATTTTTTCTGCATATATTGTGATTGCCTGGTTCTGCTATTTTATTCCGCATAAGTTGAGCGCAGTTTTTATTCAGGCCGGCGTATTTATTTTTAATTACATACTTATTTGGATTGGAATTTATTTTAACCAGTTGGCTGCAGTAAAAAAAATTAATTCAGCAATTTCTGCGGAAAAGTAAAAGATGTTATGAAATGATAAGAGAGATTCCGAAATAAATTCGGAATGACAGGTACGTCATCCTGAACTTGTTTCAGAACCTCTTGAATTACCAGCTTCGTAATATCATAACGCTTTTTGCAGACAGGGTTAAATTTTGTAAATCGTTAGGGCTGTAATTTGCGCCGGAAATCATGTCTTTGTAATTTTGTACAAAATCTTTTGGCAGAACAGAAACTTTTTCTTCTTTTGAGGAATTGTTGAAAATTGCGATAACTTTTTCTTTTAAGTTATTCTGGTCATCGTAAAAATTTCTTTCAAAAACAAACTGTTCATTTTTAACAAGCAGTTCAACATAATTTCCTTTTTGAATTGCTTTTGAGCTCATTCTGATTTTTGCAAAGTCCGAAATTGCATCTGCTAAAAAACTTGCATCAAATTGAGGAACCAAATATGTTTTTGGTTCTGCAAACGGTTTAAGAGCAGGACGCAAATCTTCATCTCCGGAATTATTTCGTTTTCCGTAAAGTGCAAATTCACTTCCGTAGTATATTGAAGGAATTCCTGGGACTGTAAACAAAAGTGCGTAAATCATATACAAATCGTCTTTTGGATTTTTGATAACGGATGCAACTCTGTCTATGTCGTGGTTGTCCAAAAAATTGTAAAGAGGTGCAAACTTGTAACATCCCGAAGAACTATCGAATTCGCGTTTTAGATTATATGAAATGTCAAAAAAATTATTCTGGTCAACGCTTGCAAAAATAGAACGGTACAGCTGATAGTTTGTAACAGAATCAAGTCGGTTGCAGGAAACCCAGTCGTTGTAATTTCCGTGAACAACTTCTCCCATAAGCCAAAAGTTTTCTTTTAAATTTCTTGTAAACTGTGAAATTTCTTCTATAAAAGTTTTATCAAGAACATCTGCTGCATCAAAACGTAGGCCGTCAATTTTGAATTCTTCAATCCAGAATTTAACTGCACCAAAAATATGATTTTTAACATCACAGTTTTTCAAATTCAGTTTTATTAAATCGTAACAGCCTGCCCAGCCTTCATAAGAAAAATTATCGCCGTACGGACTTTTGTTTGAAAAATTTATGTTCAAGTACCAGTCTTTGAATTCAGAATTGAATCCTTTCTGCTGCAAATCTTTGAATGCAAAAAAATCTCTTCCGGTGTGGTTAAAAACTGCATCAAGAATTATAGAAAATCCTTTTTGATGCGCATATTCAACAAATGCTTTGAACTTTTCATTGTTGCCGAGCCGTCTGTCAACGTGATAATAATCGATTGTGTCGTAACCGTGTTTTGTAGATTCAAAAATTGGTCCCAGATAAATTGCGTTGCAGCCAAGTTTTTTTATTCTGTCCAAATCACCGGCAAAAGTTTCAAAAAAGTTTCCCGCACATTGTGTAAAATTATTCTGCTTTGGACAGTTCCCCAATCCAAGCGGATAAACATGGTAAAATATTTTGTCAGAAAAAATTTCTTTTTGATATAAATTCATGTTGTTTCTCCTATCCGGTTAATCTGCAAATCCGTAAACTGCACTGTGAATTATCTGATAAATTGTTTTTTCATCATCAGGAATCTGTTTTTTTGCAATCATCATTGAAGTAGAAATTACAATATTGTGAAACATTTCGCTGTAAAGAATTTCTTTTGAACGCATATTTCCGAATTCATTTGCAGACAGAATAAAAAATTCCTTATAAATATTTCTGATTTTATAAATCTTTTTTTTATAAACTTCGCGTTCTTCGGAATCTTCAGGACTGTTTAAAAGCGACAAATGAAGCGAAAAATAATCTTTGTTTTGCTTTGCAAACTGAATTTCGGCTTTTAAAACTTTTGTAAGCGATTTGATAAAATCGTGTTCGTAAACAAGACTCTCTTTAATAGAAGAAATCAATTCGTTACCGTAAGTATCTGTAATATATTCCAAGAGACCTTTCTTGTTTGTAAAATAATAATACAAAGTTGGTTTTGTAACTTTTGCTTTTTCGCAGACTTCCTGAACAGAAACCGCGTTGTATCCTTTAAAAGCAAACAATTCAGTTGCAATACGTGTAATTCTTTCTTTATTATCAATGTCGTTATATACCATGCGGTATACTATATACTAAACGGTATATAAAGTCAAGGAAGGGGTATCAGATTTGTTAGGGGGAGTGGGACGTATGAAATGCCGAATATTTTCAATTAGCCTAAATTTCCTTCAATGCCTTAGTTACTTCGCTTTTTACATGCATTTTTATTGTTGTTCTTATAGTGTTTGTAACTTTTTCTGCTATGATTTCTGCCAATTCATCACGAGTTTGTTCAATCACATTTTGAGGTGAAGAATCTTCTGCAAAAAGTTGTGATGAATCTATTTTTAAAACTTCTGCAATTTCATCTATTGTTTCTGGAGGAGGAAAAACTATTCCTGTTTCTATATTGCTGATATAGTTTACACCTTTTCCAATTTCGGTGCTCAAGGTTAATTGGTTTATTCCTTTTTGTTTTCTTAAGTATTTTAAATTTTTTATAAATAATTCTCTAATGTTATTCATACCTTCATTGTGACATCGAATTAAATAATACTTTTACGAGAATACAGTGAATACTAGAATTAGGATATTGAAATTCACGTTAAAAACGTTTAGAATTAACTATATTACAATGAATGTCTATGTCTAAAACCAAGAAAATAACGGAAAAACAGTGTGATAATATTCAAGTAAAATCTCGTACCCGTGTGGCAAATCACGGTGAAGTCTTTACTGCAGAACGTGAAGTAAAAGCTATGTGTGATTTGGTTCAGGATGAATGCAATCGTATAGAAAGTCGTTTTTTGGAGCCTGCCTGTGGAAACGGGAATTTTTTAGCAGAAATTCTCGGCCGCAAATTAAGATCAGTTAAACGGCTTTACAGGAAAAATTTAAATGATTTTGAACAGTATTCTTTTTTGGCTGTTTCAAGTATTTACGGCGTAGAATTGCTGGCAGACAACGCAAAAGAATGTCGTGAACGTTTATTTCTCCAATATAAAAAATTTTATAAACAAACTATAAAAAAAGAAATTCCGGCGGAACTGGAAAATTGTATTAAATTTATTCTTTCAAAAAATATTCTTTGCGGGAACGCGCTCACGTTAAAACAAGTGGATAAAAACCAAAAAGACTTGGAGCAGCCGATTGTTTTTGCAGAATGGTCATTTGTTCAACCCGGAATGGTTAAACGCCGTGATTTTCGATTGGACGTTCTTTTGGCAAAAGAAGATATTAGGAAATCTACGCCTGATCTATTTGATAATTCACTGCAGGATAAAGATTACTGGATGCCGGATCCTGTTTCTAAAGAATTAATTCCTAAACCTATAAAAGAATTTCCAATATGCAATTTTCTTGAAGTAGGAGACCAGGAATGAAAGATGTAATTTTTGATGAACAAAAACAGACAGAGAAATCCTCTTATAATCCTGATGTTTTGAGTTGTTTGGCAAATTTAAGTAACGATGAAGTATTTACTCCGCCAGAAGTTGCAAATGCAATGCTGGATATGTTACCGCAAGAAATCTTTTCTGATAAAAATGCAAAGTTCCTTGATCCAGCATGTAAAAGCGGTGTTTTTCTTCGTGAAATTGCGAAACGCCTTCTTGTTGGCCTTGAAAAAGAAATACCTGATTTACAGGAAAGAGTTACTCATATTTTTAAGAAACAATTATTTGCGATTGCCATAACCGAACTTACAAGTCTGCTTTCCAGAAGAAGCGTTTATTGTTCAAAAGATGCAAGCGGAAAATACAGCGTAACAGAATTTGAAAACCCTGAAGGAAATATTTTTTACAAGCCGGCAAAACATTTATGGATAAACGGAAAATGTCTTCATTGCGGTGCCAGTCAAAAAGAATATGGTGAAGAACAAAGACAAGGTCTTGAAACGCATGCCTATCAGTTTATTCACAATGCAATTCCTGGAGAATTAGAAAATATGAAATTCGATGTAATTATTGGGAACCCACCGTACCAAATGAGAGACGGTGGAGGTACTGGATCAAGTGCTACTCCTATTTATCAATATTTTGTTAATAGTGCAAAAAAATTAAATCCAAGATATTTATCCATGATAATACCTGCAAGATGGTTTGTAGGAGGAAAAGGTTTAGATAGTTTTAGAGAAACAATGCTTAACGATAATAGAATTTTAGAATTACATGATTTTGGTAACTCAGGGGATTGTTTTCCTAGTGTTGCAATTGAAGGTGGTGTCTGTTATTTCTTATGGAGCAGGGATAAAAAAGGATTATGCAAAGTTTATTCCCATTCAACAGATGGCAATATAACAATGTTTGAAAGACCTCTTCTTGAAAATGGTTCAGATGTTTTTATCAGACAAAATGAAATTATTAGTGTTATTCGGAAGGTATTGAATAAAAAAGAAGTTAGTTTTTCTACAATTGTTAGTCCTCGAAATCCGTATAATTTTAAAGAAGAATTTCTTGTTTCTAAAACGGCATCAGGTGATTCTGTTATGATACTTGGTATAAAAGAAAAATCGAGAACATATTTATCTTTTCCCAAAGCTACAATCAATCGTAATTTTGAGGAAATAAAAAAGTACAGACTTTATATATCAAAAGCAGACGGTGCAGCAGGTTCAATTGGTTATCCTGTTCCTGCAAGAATTATTGGAAGGTCTGAAATAGGAGAGCCTAATACAGCTTGTACGGAAACATTTTTAAGAATTGGACCATTTAATAATAAAGAAGAAACTGAAAATGCTCAGAAATATATGGAAACAAAGTTTTTCAGAGCGCTTGTTGGAGCTAGAAAAGGGAAAAATATGACTCAGAGCACATATTCTTTTGTTCCTCTTCAAGACTTTACATCTTCTTCCGATATCGACTGGTCAAAGACAATTCCAGAAATAGACACACAACTTTATAAAAAGTATGAACTTTCTGAAGAAGAAATCAAGTTTATCGAATCAATGATCCGTCCAATGGAGTAAGTTCGTGACTTTATTTTCCAAACAAATCGCTGTGCGTTCCTGTATCGACAAGTGTCAGAATCAATTTTATTCCGTCTTTTTTATATTCCAAAAGCCAATCAGGAGTTATGTGACATTCGCGCGTTCCTTTGAGAATACCTTTAAGTTCGTGATCACAATTATTTTTAGGCAATGGAATATCATCCACCAAAGTTGCAATAACTTTTTTAAGTTTTTCTATTGGAAAACCACGCAATTTTGCTTTCTTAAGACTTTTCTTGAACTTCGAAGAAGGATAGACTGTATATTTCATACTTCCAGATCTTTCCACATCTTATCAAGATTGTCATATCCCTTATATTTTTCTGGATGGGCAATTATGTCATTGGATTCTGCAACTGCCAAGAGTAATTCTTTTGTAGGTTTGTATTCAACTTCTTTTTCTTTAGGAGGATATTCTACTTTAAATGGAAGTCCCCGTCTCAAAATCGCCTGCCTGCAAAAAATATTTACGGCTTCAGAAAGTGACATTCCGAGTCCGTTAAAAATTTCTGTAGCCTGTTTTTTTACACTGGAATCTATCCTGATATTTGTTGAAACAGTGCTCATAATTTGCCTCCATTTTATATTATCTATTCAAAATTTAATACAAATAGTATCAGTTGTCAATCAAAATATCATTTTTATGGAGTAATTTATGTCAAAACAAGAGTTTTTTCCACCTAGACCAAAATCAAAACCAATTATTTATGCTTACTCAGATTCTCGTTTTCCGGGAATGCTTAAAATCGGTTATACAGAGCGTCCTATTGAAATCCGCATGAAGGAGCATTACCCGACTCTTACTCCCGGAGAATCATGGAAAGTTGAATATATAGAAAGTGCCATTCGAAATGACGGCTCAGTATTTATGGATCACGAGGTTCACAATGTTTTGAAATATTGGGGAATTAATCCGGTTCGTACAGAAGACAATAAACAGAGTGAATGGTATCGATGCAGTGTTGATAAATTAAAAAATGCAATAACTGCTGTTAAACTTAAGAATTTGAATTTAAAACTCAGAGGTGCAACTTTTGAACCACGTCCGGAACAGAAAGCTGCAGTTGATAAAACATATTCTTATTTTGAACAAATCGAAAACGAAAAAAATAAATCAATTTTACCAAAATCATTTGTTCCCAAATTCCTATGGAATTGTAAAATGCGTTTTGGAAAAACATTTGCTTCTTATCTGCTTGCAAAAAAAATGAATTGTAAAAGAGTTCTTGTTCTTACATTTAAGCCGGCTGTTCAGACTGCATGGCAGGAAGACCTTCAAAATCATGTTTATTTTGAAGATTGGCAGTTCGTAAGCCGTAATGGAATGTCTTATGAAGACTGTGATAAAAATAAACCAATTGTTTGTTTTGGAAGTTTTCAGGATTTTTTGGGAACAAATGAAAATGGCGGTATAAAAGCACGCAATGAATGGGTTCATACAACATATTGGGACTTGGTTATTTTTGACGAATATCACTTTGGAGCATGGCGTGAAAATGCAAAAAAACTTTTTGAACAGGAAGATGAAGAGAATCTCGATAGCTTTGATTCAGAAAAATATAACAGGGAAGAAGCCGGCAATGTTCAGAATGAAACTTCTCTTCCTATTTCAACAAAACGATATTTGTTTTTAAGTGGAACTCCATTCCGTGCATTGAATAGCGGTGAATTTATTGAAGAACAAATTTACAGCTGGACTTATTCTGATGAACAAAGAGCAAAAGAAATTTGGCCTGAAACTATATTCAATGTTGAAATAAACAAAAATGCTCCTAATCCATATGCAGCTCTTCCACGTATGGTTATGATGACATATCAGATTCCTGACAGCATTAAAGAAATAGCAAAAGGTGGGGAATTCAATGAATTTGATCTGAATAAATTCTTTAGTGCTGACGGAACAGGAGAAGATGCTCAATTCAAATTGAAGGAACACGTTCAAAAATGGTTGGATTTAATTCGCGGGGCTTATCTTCCGTCAACAATAGATGACTTAAAACTTGGTTCAAATAAAAAGCCTCCTATGCCGTTCAGCGATACGCGTTTACTGAATGTTCTTTCTCATACAGTATGGTTACTACCTGGAGTTGCATCCTGTTTTGCAATGGCGAATCTTCTTAAAGAAAAACAGAATATATTTTTTCATGATTACAAGATAATTGTCTGCGCAGGAACCGGAGCAGGAATTGGATCTGAAGCTCTTGAACCGGTACAGGAAAAAATGGATAATCCTCTGGTTACAAAAACAATTACCCTTTCCTGTGGTAAATTAATGACTGGTGTAACTGTAAAACCCTGGACGGGAATTTTTATGCTTTGTAATTTGAAAAGCCCTGAAACCTATTTTCAAAGTGCATTCCGTGTACAGAGTCCTTGGGAAATAAAAAATGAACTGGGGCAGTCCGTCATTATGAAACGGGAGTGTTATGTTTTTGACTTTGCGCTGGACCGTGCATTAAAACAAATCAGCGATTATAGCCGCAACTTGAATACAGATCCATTAAAAGATAATCCACAGAAACTTGTTGAAGAATTTATTTCATTTCTTCCGGTTCTAGCGTATGACGGCTCAACAATGAAACAGATTTCTGCAAGTGAAATTCTTGACATTGCAATGAGTGGAACATCTGCAACACTTCTTGCCAAACGCTGGGAAAGTGCTCTGCTTGTAAATGTTGATAACGAAACTTTAGCTCGCCTTATGGCAAATCCTGAAGCAATGGCTGCGTTAATGAGAATAGAAGGTTTTAGAAATCTTAACAGCGAGATAGAAACAATAATCAATAAAAGTGAAAATGTAAAAAAAGCAAAAAAAGAAAAAGAAGGAAAAATGACTCAGAAAGAAAAAAGAGAACTTTCCGAAGAAGAAAAAGAATATAAAAGCAAACGAAAACAAATTCAGGAAAAATTGATTAAATTTGCAACACGGGTTCCTGTTTTTATGTATTTAACAGACTTCAGAGAATTTTGCTTAAGAGATGTTATTACCCAACTTGAACCTGAACTCTTTAAAAAAGTAACAGGCCTTACCGTAAAAGATTTTGAGTTACTTGTTAGCTTAAATGTTTTTAACGGTCCTGTTATGAACGATGCAATTTTCAAATTCCGTTGCTATGAAAATTCAAGTTTAAATTATACAGGAATTAATCGCCATGAGGAACTCGATAAATATATCGGAGGGTTTGATACAGCAATAACTGTGCAGGAATTTGAAAATTTAAAGTAATTGTATTTTTTACACCAACTCAATTACGCGCTTTTTTAGTTCTTCAAAAGGTTCGTCAAACGGTTTGAATGTTCCGGGTTTGTTTAGTTTTGACGTGCCGCCTTTTTCAAGATGGTCACGCATTCCGTCTTTGTTGAGCCAGTAATAAATTCCCCAGTGTTCAAAATCCCATTCGCTATTATAATCGTAGCATTCGTAGTCAATGCAATAAAGTTCGCCGCTGTTTGTGTAAATAAAATTTGTCGGAAAGTAGTCAACGTGAATTCCGACTTTTTTAAACCGCTCGCTCATATCAAGAATTTGCCTGAAATGATTTTCTGTAAGTCCGTCTTTGCAGAATGCATCGTGGGTTGCAAGAGTTGCGGCAGTTTCTCCCTGAATATATTCTTTTACAAGAAAATGATTTTTTTCATCAAATTCAAAAAGTTTTGGAATTCCTTTGCCTATTTTTGACATGCGCTCGTAACAATATTTTTCGCCGTTGAAAATTTCAAGTGTCTTTTGGGGATCTTCTGTTTGTTCATTCATTTTTTTTAAGACAAACTGCGAATTATTTTTTTCAACAAGATATGCTGTTCCGGTTTTGCCCTGTCCAAGTGTTTGTATAATTTCGTAACCAAATAGGTTTTTCATAAATCAAGTTTATAATGAAAGTCAGAGTGACGTCAAGATTAAATTTATCTAAAGAATTTAACAGATTTGGTTAATGCAATTTGATAATGTCTCAAAAAACGGTGACTATGGTCTTGAAGATAACCCGGAATATACAAAGAACAATTCAAGAAATCACAACTGTAGTAAATTAATTTGAAAATTATGCTCAAGAAGTAAAATTAAACAAAAATACAACAGATTATATAAAAAAGGTTTTAATTCAAAATAAAATATAATTTTAAATCTCAAATAATCACTAATTCTGATTGGTAAAAAAGCTTGGTTCAATAAAACAAAAAGAAATCACAGAAGTAAAAAATGTAATAAAAGAAATGCTTGTTGATTGAATAAAATATGATCTTTGCAAAAAGCCCTAATTCGTGGTATAATAGAACCACAAGGAGGTTGCCTATGCCACAAATTATGCCTATCAGAGATTTAAAAAACACAGCGGAAATTTCAGCAATTTGTCATGAAAAAAATGAACCAATTTTTATTACAAAAAACGGTTATGGTGATATGGTTTTAATGAGTATGGAAACATATGAAAAAGCCCTTTATTTAAGTAATATTTACGGAAAACTAGAAGAAGCAAAAGACGATATTAAAAATAAAAGATATTCTTCCGTAGAAGATGCTGTTTCAAGAATCAAGGAAAAACATGGCTTATAATGTTCATATTACTAGTAAAGCGGAAAAAGATTTGGATGATATTGTAACTTACATTTCAGAAGAATTAAAAAATCCAAAAGCTGCCAGTAGAATTCTTGAAGAGTTTTTGGAAGAAAAAGTAAATATTTCAGATAATCCGTATATGTATCCGTTAAGTTTTGACGCCAGATTGCAAGCAGAAGGATATCATAGATTCATATTTCATAGAAATTATGTTGCTCTATATTTAATTGATGAAACAGAAGAAAAAAATAATGTTTGGATAATGAGAATTTTTAATGGAAAGATGAATTATCCTAAACTAATATAAAGTATATTGCATTTATTTTTCACAATCTTTTTTATATATTGAAAATTTTTCCTTTAAAAGATAGAATAAACTAATGAAACTAAAACAAAAAGTTATTTATTACAAAGACGAACTTAATGACGAGTTTGCCTTTGATAACATAAAGCCTCGCAAAATCGGTGCTGAATACAAATACGTTTACAATTCAATTTGGAAAAAGTTTACGCGTTTTTTCTGGTACAGAATTTTTGCATTTCCGATTGCGTTTTGTTATTTAAAACTTGCATACAGACATAAAATTGTAAACCGAAAATTAATCAAGCAGGCAAAAAAAACTGCATTTTTTCTTTACGGAAATCATACGCACAATATGTGTGATGCTCTTATTCCGACTATGGTTTCTGTTCCCAAAAGCGTTCATGTAATCGTTCATCCGAATAATATTTCTATGCCGGTACTAGGCGCAATAACTCCGAGCCTTGGTGCAATTCCGCTTCCTGATGATATGGATTCAACACGTAACTTTTTAAAATGTATCGAAACCCGTGTACGCCAGAAAAAAGTAATTACAATTTATCCCGAAGCGCACATCTGGCCGTTTTACACAAAAATCAGACCGTTTACATCTCTTTCGTTCCGGTATCCGGTTCAATATGAAGTTCCGACTTTTTGCTTTACAAATGTATACCGCAAGCGCAAGTTTTCAAAGTCGCCGCAAATTATAACTTATGTTGACGGACCGTTTTATCCGGACAAAAATCTTTCAACAAAAGAACAGCGTGAAGATTTACGAAATAAAGTTTTTAACGCAATGACAGAACGTTCAAAATTGAATAACATCGAAATAATAAAGTATATAAAAAAAGAAGATAATACTGTAAAATAAAGTAAAATATGCAACCAAAGCACATTTAATGTGTCTAATAAATAAACAGCGCCGTCATCTCCAATTTGCGGCAATCAGGATTAAAAATGAGAAATATACTTTTTTGTGGAAATGACAAAGTTTTTGACGGAATAATAACTTGCACACTTTCCATAGTAAAGCGAACACAGACAACAGAACCGTTTAAGATTTTCATATATACAATGGATTTACGGGATTTAAAAGAAAATTATATTCCGATTTCTGACAGGCAGGTCAAGTTTTTGGACAATCTTTTAAAAGAATATAATCCGCAGAATGAAGTAACAAAAATTGATGTAACTTCAATTTACAACACAGAATTCCGCGGAAGTCCCAACGAGCAGTGTTATTGTTCGCCATACACTTTGCTTCGTCTTTTTGCAGATTTAATTCCGGAAATGCCGGAAAAATTTTTGTATCTTGATGCAGATATTCTGTTTAACCGAGATATAACTTTGCTTTATGATATAGACATTTCAAATGTTGAATATGCTGCAGCAAATGACCATTACGGAAAATATTTAATTCACCCAAGATATATAAATGCAGGTGTTCTTCTATTTAATATGCAAAAATGCAGAACAACAGATATTTTTAAAAAAGCGCGTGAATTGATTAAAACAAAAAAACTTGTATTTGCAGATCAAAGTGCTTTAATCCGCAGTACAACAAAAAAGAAACTTCTTCCGCAAAGATTCAACGACCAGAAATTCCTTCACAGTTGGACAGTTGTAAGACATTTTTCGCAGAGACTTTTCTATTTGCCGTATCCGCATGTTGCAAACATCAAGCAGTGGCAGGTTACACAGATTCATAAAATATTCAGATACTTTCAGTTTGACGATATTTTATTTGAATACATATATCAGATTAATAAGTTTAATAAGGAAATAAAAGAAAATGATGAACAATAAACATATACCAATATTTTTTGCCTGCGACGATAACTTTGTAAAATTCACAATTGTTGCAATTACTTCATTAAAAGCAAATGCGTCAAAAGATTATATTTACGACATCCATATTCTTTACACAAAGATGAGTGAAGAAATGAAAAAAGTTACGCTCACGCTTTCTGACGAAACATTCAACATTACATTTGACGATGTTACAGATTATTTAAAGAGCGTAAACTACAAACTTCATGTCCGCGACTATTATTCAAAGACAACATATTACCGCCTTTTTATTTCCGAAATGTTCCCAGAATTGGACAAGGCACTTTATGTCGACAGTGATATGATTATTCTTGGCGATATTTCAGAATTGTACAATCACGAGTTGGGCGATAATTACGTCGGTGCCTGTAACGAACAGGCAATGGTCCAGGAAGAATGCTACGGAAATTACGTAGAAAAATGTCTCGGAATCAGCCGCAACAAATTCTTTAACGCCGGAATGATTTTAATAAACTGCAAGCAGTTCCGCGAAAAAAATCTGCTTGAACGCTTTATAAAACTTCTTCACGAATATTCATTTATTGTAACGCAGGATGAAGACTATTTGAATTTAATCTGCAAAGACAAAGTTCTCTGGATCGAAAATAACTGGAACGTCGAAATGTTTGGAAAGCTTTTATTCGAGCCAAAAGATTTTAAAATCATTCATTACATTATGACTTCAAAACCGTGGCATTACAGAGATTGTCGCCATCAGGAATTTTTCTGGGAATACGCAAAACAGACACCTGTTTACGATCAGATTGTTGCAGTTCTGGACGCATACACAGACGAACAGCGTGCAAATGACAAAGCTTCTGGTGAACGTCTTGCACAGATGGCAATCGACGAAGCAAACCGCGAAGACAATTATCTTAACCGTCAGAAACTTTTTGAACAGAAAAAAGAAACTGTAGAATCTTCAGAGACAACAGTAAATACTGGCGTTCAAAAATCTCCGGAGCGACTTGCAGTTCTTGCAAAAATTAAAGAATACGAAAAAACCGGCCGTTTTGAAGAAGATGTAGAAGATGATCCACCTTCACGACAAATTCAACCTGGTGAAGTCGACTACCAGCAGAAAAAACTTTCAAGCAGAATCAAAGCTTATTTTGCATTTAAAGCTGCAAGAAATTTTATCCGCAAAATGGTAAAGTCAAAACAGATGATAATCAAATCTGTTGAAGGCAAAGAAAATTTGAATCTGCTTACCGGCGGAGCAATGATTACATGTAACCATTTTAACGCTCTTGACAGTTTTGCGATTCAAATTGTTTACGATGAAATTCATAAAAAAACAAAACATGGAAAATTCTTCCGCATTATAAAGGAAGGAAATTACACATCGTTCCCAGGATTTTACGGAATGTTAATGCGTAACTGCAACACTCTTCCTCTAAGTTCAAGCCACAGAACAATGAATGAATTCCTTCAGGCAGTAAAAAAACTTCTTGCAGACGGAAATTACATTTTAATTTATCCAGAACAGAGCATGTGGTGGAACTACAGAAAGCCAAAACCTCTTCGCAAAGGAGCTTATACACTTGCTGTAAAAAACAAAAGACCGGTTCTTCCGGTATTTATTACAATGCAGGACAGCGACATTCTCGATTCAGACGGATTTTTTGTTCAGGAATATACAATTCACATTTGCAAACCGATTTTCCCAAAACCGGAACTTTCACTTTCAGAAAATGTTGAATACATGATGAACGAAAATTATTCAGTCTGGAAAAAAGTTTACGAAGAAACATACAAAATTCCTCTTAAATACGAAGAAGATTAAATCATGAAAATATTTAAGACAATTTTTTTATCGATATTTTTTTTGAATACAACTTTTTCTTTTTCGCAAGACATGACTAAAAATGCACTTGCTTTAATTGATTCTTTTTTTGATCTTAGAATGAATCTTTCTTTAATAGAAGAATCTGAAACTGATAAAATAAATTCTGAAATTGATTCTTTTGCAGTTAAGAACAAAGATAAAATTTCTGATCTTTCTGAAATGGAAACTATTGTTCTAGAAAATTTTATAATAATGGAAAAGTATAATTATTTATACGAAAAGCCAGGTCAGGCAAAAGTTCAGCACGAGATTTTAGGAAATCAGCTTAAAAAAATTGAATCGTTTGTAGAAAATAATCAGATAAATGACGCATACTTTTTTTGCACACAGGCAGACATAACTTCATGCTACATGGGTTATTCCGTCGGCGATGTTTTAAAATACGGAACAAGCGTTCGGCCGCTTTATGAAAAAGCTTTAACATGCAATCCGAATCTTTCTTACGCTTTAACAAACATTGGCCAATGGTATTATTTTGCTCCAGGAATTGCCGGCGGTTCAAAGAAAAAAACTTTATCTTATTTTGAAAAAGCCCGTGAATGTGCCGTTACAGATTGCCAAAAGTATTTTGCAGATATTTTTTTATCTCAACTTTTGTTTGAAAAAAAAGAATTTGAACGATGCAATTCATTGCTTTCAGAAGCTGAATCAATTTGCCCGAACAGCAATTACCTAAAAAAAATCCGTTCCGCAAATCAACAAGGACTTTCCCTTTTTGAATACAATAGAAAAAAATCTTCATTAGATAAAGAAAGTAAAAAAATAGAGTAGTGCAGACAGAAATTCTGGAGCGGTGTCTGGAATGACGAGTAATTTTATCTTGATATTTTGTCATCCTGAACTTGATTCAGGATCTCATTACTGATTATGTTTATTCGGTAGTGAGATTCTGAAATAAATGTTACAATGCGTTAGCAAAGTTTTAATTAGTTAGTAGTTTTTGAATAGGAATAAATATCTGATGAAAGATTGAGTTTTAGAGTATATTCTTTATCTTTCAAATCTCCGGAAGTAAATTTGATTGTAACTGTTGAATTATTTCCGTCTTCGTTTAATGTATAAGTTGCTGTAATTGTGTCTTCCTTATTTAAACCGATTTTATCTTCTGCATAACCATAATAAGTTATTTTTCCGTCTGAAATTGAATAATCAGTTCTATAATGGTTATTATAATATAGAAGGCTATCTTTTGTTGAAGATAGATAACTTATATATAGATTACTAAAGAATTTAACAGATACTGTCTTTATAAAATGTAATTTAATATATACAATTTTTTTCCATAGAGTTGAATAGTGAAAAAAAATTGTTTTAATAAAACATGGGAAGACTACCTGTACTGGCAGGAAAATTGCATCGTGCAAAGGCCATTATGAATAATCGATATGCAGTCCTTCAATTGAATAAATTGCAGTTGATTATTTCTTTAAAAGTTACCTGCCAGAAAAGACATGCGGGATGTAGATTCTTGTGTACGCAATTTACGCGAAGACTGGGGACTCGAAGACCCGACCGGCAAAAGCGACGCAGAATTTATAAAAGTGATTAATATAATGGAAGAAAAAGTGAAAGAATTGTCTGCACGGTGAAATAAAAGTGTTTTGATGCATATTACCTTTTTCTCTTTGTTCGTTTTTAGTATGTTTATCTTTGGAATACATTTTATTTACAAAGTTTCCATAAGCACTTATTTTTGCTGAATCTGCGTAAACATATCCGAGTTCTTTATTTACTGCATCAGCATTTATTCGTTCCGATGTTTTGTTCAGTTTCATAACCTGAGTGAATACAAGTCCGATAATAAAAGCATCGTCCAGTAAACCAAGTCCCGGTATTATATCAGGAATAATATCAATCGGAGTTACCATATAGATAAGACTTCCAATAATAATTGATTTGGTAGAAAGAGGAGTATCGGGTGATTTGAATGCTGCCCAAAGTTCCTGAACTTTGTCCCAGACTTTTGCAAGAGCTCCTTTTTTCATTTTGTCCATCTTTTTGGAAACATTTTCAACATCTTCTTCTGTTGCATTTTCTCCAAACTTCATGGCCATGTTAATAGCTTCCTGCTGTTGGTCTTTATTTTCAGCAAAAGATGAAGCATTTTCATTTTCCAGGTTTTTAACTTATTCGTTTTCCATTTGTTTCTCCTATAAAAATATTCATTGTTTATAAAACAGAAGTTGATTCTTCAATCTGTTCATTTACTTCTATTTCATTTATTGTATCCATAGTTTTCTGACAAAATATTCTAGAATAGATTAAGTAATAAATCGAATATCACTCCAACCAAAGCAATTGAGGAAATTACTATTGCTACAATGCTTATTTTTCTACCATTCCCATTAAGTGCAATATTTTCTATTTCTGCAGACTGTTTCTGATCAAGTTCATCTTTTTGGTTTATGTAGTCATAAATCAGTTTTATTGCTTCTGTATTTTCAGAAATTGCTTGGTCTTGCTTCTGGTCGATCAAATCCTTGTTATTAAGCAAAGCTCCAAGTTCTTCAATACGCTGACTTTGTTCTGCGTCTATTCGATCTATATTCTCCATTGCCGAATTTAGAGATTCAATCTGCTTAGTCTGTTGATCATCCAATACATCTTTAGCTTGCAATCTGTTTGTTATATCAGAAATTGATTCTTTACTTTCTTTTATTTTATTCTTTAAGTCTTCTTGTTTTTTAAGAATATCTTCCTGTTCTTTAAGCTGCCGAACAACAGCCATCATTTCTTGTTTTGCAAGCTCTGAAATCTTCTCTGCTGATGCACCAGTTAGTTTTGCTTCAATAGATCTTACAGCAATGCGATTTACAGTGATATTTGCACAGCCCAATTCAAAAAGATATTTTGAAACCTGAGCCAGTTTCTTCTGAAACTCAAAAGAGTGTTTCATTGCTTCTACACTAACTTTTTGTGCTTCTGCAAGTTTCTTCACAGCTGCTTGCGAATCTTCAACTATATCTATAGTATTACCGGCTCGATGCTTAAAAATCCCTTTGCCTTTTAACTGATAACGCTTCATGTCGCTATTTACATATGCCATAGCATTTTTTGCACTATCATCAGAAGATTTTATTTTTTCTTCAAGTTCAGATATTGCATCTATCTGAGAAGAAATAATTACCGGAACTTCATCAACATTTACAGTTATGATTTCGCCATCTTGTTTAATTTCAACTTCATTTTCATTCATAGTATTAACCCCATTCTAAAATATCTTTCAAATCATCAACTAAACCAGGATTTTTTTCATTCACTTGGTCTATGTTAACGTTTTGTATTTTTTCAAGATTATCTGATATGTCATTCCATGATTCAACAAAGTAAATCATTGACTTTTCAGCTGTCTGACACATATCATCAACTGCCTTTTCAGTATCAGTTGCCTCAATCCACATATCTTCCTGTAAGTAATAAATTTTAGATACATGAAGCATATTGCTTTCGGCTTTATATTGCATACGTTCTTTTATCAGGCTTTGACGCTTAATTCCCATTCCTACATCAGTTCCAACAGCTATTGCAAAACGACCAATTCCGACAAAATTAATATGAAGAATAAATTCCTTAAAGAACTTTGGATTAGGAATTCCACCAACGATTGGAGCACCACCCTTAACACAACTCTCAACAGTAGCATCTAGTAAATCAACAGCTGTAAATGTACCAGAAGCAATTGTCATCATTCGAACTATTGTTCTATTATTCAGAGGAATAACATTCTTCCAATTGATTTCCATTAAATTACTATTTTTCTTCAATTCAAGAATAAATCGCCTTATAAAATAAAAACCTCTTACAAGAACTTCATTGATTATTACAGGCAGAGCCTGTCTTTTTAATTCACCCTTTATTGCATTTTCTGTACGGTAATCAAATTTACTATCAGCACCTTTAAAAAGCTCATTAAATACACCTAAATCAACCTGTTTTTTACCCGTACCTATTCCATTTTGATAAGCTTTTTGAAGATTCCCTGCAAAATCTGTATCTTTAATCAATGGCAATGCAGAGAGTTCTTTCATAAAAGACATCAAAGAACCTGGGAGTTCAGCTCCTTTTCCTGCACTTGACTTAGATCCTGCCAAATCACTCATCCAATGCCCTTTTGCATTTGCCATTGCTTTTGCTACATTAAAAAACCAATTTATTATTCCACAAAAAAATTTTGAAATAAAATTATTTCCCTGAAACTGACCATAATCATTAATCGTAACTGGAATATTGATATTTTCACCGATTTTATTTGAATAAATAGAAGTACCTGTAAACTGAACAATAACATTGCAGATTAAACCAACCAATGTAGGGTGATGACAGAAATCGTCCAAATGATGAGTTTTTGTAGTTATGAAATTATCAACAACACCCCAAGAGCCATCTTTCTTAGGATAGTGTTCATTCATAAACTTTAATGCATCTTCATATCTACCTTTTTTACCATCAGGAGGAGTAAAGCCTTTTTCTTTTGCCTTTTTTACAAAGTCAGCTTTGGTATTCCAATCATTATCTCCTGGGAGTTTGAATTTATTCTCCAAATGTTCTACAGCTTCATCAAGACGATTACCTTCATACCCTTCCTTTTTAGCAAATTCCATTACTTTTTCATTTATTTCTTTGTTACTTTTAGCTTTTGCTTTTTCGAAATCCCACTTTCCAACAACTACAACATCAATTATTCCCGTAATTAAACCACTAGTTACAGCAACAGCGTAATCAATTCCATCTGCATGATTAGTTAATTTGTCTATATCAGTATTGAGATTTGATATTTTTTCTTCTAATTCTTTCTGTAGTGAATCAATATCATTTATGGACTCTGTAATTTTATTACGTCTTAAATCTTCATAAGTTGTCTTATTATATGCAGGAAGAATTTCATATTCCACAGCGAAATCGTCGTCTATAAGTTCTTCCTTGTATGAGATAAGTGGTTTTTGTATTAAGTTTGTATTATTCATTTACTAAAATCCTAAATACTGCAAATTCTATATAAATTTTCCATTCCTAATTATCTTGATATCATACTTTCCCTGAATCATTTTGTTTCTCTTTCCATGCTTTATACTTTTCAATATCTGCTTGTGCAAATTTGATGCACAATGCAACGGCAAAAGCATCGTCCAAAAGTCCTAAAAATGGAATAAAGTCTCCAATTATGTCAAAAGGAGATAATACATATAAAAGAGTTCCAATAATTGCGGCTATAGTTGTTTTTGGTGTTTCGGTATATTTGTTTTGAAAAAAGTCCTTAAGCATTTCAAAAAAGAGTTTTATAGTTTGTGCGTATTGTTTAAGAGCACCTTTGAAAGTTTTACTTTTTATTTTTTCTTCATTTCTGAAAACGCTGTCAATTTCTTCTTTCGAATATTCCTTATCCTTAAATGATTTAAATTCATTAGCTACTTTTTCGCTTGTTTCTTTGCCAAGTTTTTTTTCTTCACTCATACTTTTATCTAACGCTCCTTGTGCTTTCTATTTTGCATTTTCTTAAACAATTTATCTAACAGGTAAACACCACCCACACCACCAAACAAAAGTCCTCCGGTTTTTGCCGCTACCTCACCCATATTTTTTGCATCAAATACACATTTTGCTTTATCACAAGCCACTTCTTTCAATTCGTTACCGGCACGAGATAAAACACCTCTGGCCTCAATATCTTTTTTAAAACTTTCAAGAAATTTATCTGCAAAAGGAGCCGCAAAATATATAAACAGGTCGCCAATAAACAGAATAAGCCATCCCATTCCCATAAAAATAGTCATCACAACTTGCCAAGGCATAAGCCGATTCAAATCTGAAAAAATATCAAAGCAAACTAATATAATCATTAGCAAAGATGGAACAAGTTTTATGCTGAACAAAATATGCATAATTTTCTTTGTATTGAATTTGTTTTTGTAGTCTAAAATTAAAAAAATAAATTGAAATAAAAAAAATACAATAAAAACAATATCCAGCCATAAAATATTCGAGAAAAAAAATACCCGAAGACTCAGAAAAACAAGATACAAAGCACCACACAAGATGCGAATAAAATCAAATGCTTTTGTAGTTTTAGAAATCATTTCCCGAATCGTTTTTTCTGTTTCCGGGAGTATATAATTTGATTTTTCTAAGTTTTCCATAAAAATATCCAATCTTCTTAAAGTTTACTATTAGTATAAAACATGAGTACGACAAAGAGCGTCGCATCATTCATACATCTCCGCCACCACTTTCGTCTCGTCTACCACCGCCGCACGCAATTCCGCAGGCCCAAGCACCCTAACCGTATGTCCCTGCCCAAGAACAAACCGCACAACCTCGCGCACTTGCGTTGTTTTAAACGAAACATACACGCTGCCGTCAGCTTTTTCTTTTACAACCTGGTCTTTGTCATATATTGTTTAGAATACCACATTTTAAGAAATTAATTAACTCAAGTTTTTCAACACCAGCTTTAACACCTTTTCCGACTCCTAAAGCTCCAAGTCCTGCTCCAATTCCAATAAATAATAAAGGTATAGGCATTTTTATCCTCCTGTTACGCAGCAATAATTAGAACATCTAAACTTTTTAGTACATTTTCTTTATCGTGAGCAATTTCATCGATTATAGCTTTTGTTGCTATATAAGATTGACCACAATTTTCTGCCCAGGTTTTCTTATTCTCTAATGCAATAAGTGTCATGGCGGAATCTTCCATTTCAACAAGTATTGAAATATCAATTCCTAAACGCCTGGCTACATATCTAAGTAGTTTTTCTTCAATATCAGAACATACACCGTCACTATAGCTGATATTTACACACATCCAAAGAAGTTTTCTTGAATCAGCAGTAGTAAAACTTGAGATTTCAGAGTGTGTATTATAAACATCTGAACCATCAGGAAGAATTTTTTCTAAACCTTCCTTTATAACTTCATAACGGTCTGACTCATCAAGAGACTGACTGAGAACTTGGTTACATTGGTTTATAATGCTTTCTTTATCGCTTACACTCAATGCTTTTAATAGTTCATCAAATTTTGTTATTTCTTCTTCCGTCGCTTTTCCATCAGCTAATAAAAAGAAATAGACAACCTTCGACATAGCAAAATTTTCATTCATACGGCTGAAGAACCCATTGAATACCTCCGTGCCAAACTTCGACATAGCAAAATTTTCATTCATACTGCTAAATCCTCCTGTTTTTTTTATAATTTAAAAGATTCATTGTCATTATTCATAAGACTGTCGAATCCATTAAAATCTGAAAACTGACTCTTGTAACAAAGTTGGTTTTGAATTACAAGATTTCCGGCTATAAATCCATCTATATCATCTGTACCAATGGATTTTTCCATTTTCGCAAAACCTTCATTGAAAACTGTAATATTCTCTGTAAGATATTTTGCAATCAATACTTGAAGCTGAGATTTATACTCCCGAATCATTTTTATTGATTCCGCACACGCTGTTTCGATGTGAATTCGTTCTTCTTTTGCTAATTTTGCTTCTTCAAGAGAAGAAACCACGATGTTATAACATGCAGAAGAAAGTGCATAACCAACCATTGAACCAACAATTCCTCCAACCACAGGAATTGTTATTTGTCCTATTGCAAAAGCTGCTCCTTTTCCAGCAATTTCTTTTGCGGCATAAGTTCCAATTGTGGCAAACATAGCAGATGCTATTTGTGTAGTGCCTGTTTCTCCCAGTTCTTCAAGACATTCAAGTCCTGTGATTTTCCCAGAAATAAATTTTTTTAATGTTTTAGTTGTTGCAGTAACAGAAGTTACTAATGTTGCGGCAATGTTAGTTTTTGATAATGCACGTAAATAACTACTTGAAGAATTTTGCATTACGCCTTTGATTGTAGCCCCTGAGAATGCAGTTGTATAACTTGCAACTGACCCTGTTACAGAATCAAATACCACTGATTTTGCAGCTTCTTCAGGTTTCTCTTCTCCCTTGATTACAGAAACAAGATTTCTAATTAATGAAACAGAACCAGCAATTGCTGCTCCGTATCCCATTTGTTTTATACCAGCATCGTTTGCCAATGTCACAACACGTTTCCCTGTTGTAAGTTTAGGATGTAAGCGAGCATTAATTGCATCTTTATTAGAGACAGAACTCTTTCTCAGATTACGCTTTATTTTTTTACACTTTTCTATCTGTTCTTTGATTGATTCCTGAAGGTCTGGATTTTCCTGAACTGTTTTATTATTCAAACTTTTTTTAAGTTTTTCTAATTTCTTATTTGCAGCTTTTAAAACATCATCATAATAGTCAGAAGGAACTTCAATCTTTGCTTTTGCATCATGATATTTCTGATATTTTTTTGACATTAATTTATTGAAACAAGAATTTGCATCTTTTCCAACAAATTTCATTTGAGCAGCAGTTCCTCGAATAACGTTTCCACTACTATTTAATTCTGCATGGTCAAATAATTCGTCATTCACTCCTCCAATATTCTTTCCTGATACAGGATCTTTTATAAGAAACAAATCATCTGTTCTTGTTTTTCGATTAAGACTTCCTTTAATAATATTATCAGCATTTGTATCTGCAACATCTAAAACTTCCGCTGCAAAACCGGCTTGCTGTTTAATATTTTGAGAAGTATAACCTGGATTTATTTTTCCCTTAGAAATAGACTTAAGACCTTTCTTCAATTCTTTTGCAATTTCATTATCCTTACCAGTATAAGCAACACTATATTCTTTTATTGCAGATCCATAGCGTTGAATAACTTCAGCAGCAGCACCCTCAACTGCAATGTTTGCCATTTCTTTTGATTTATCTTTTTTTCTTCCATATTCTATTTCTCCTCCTCTTCATACATCTCCGCCACAATCCTCGCCTCGTCTACCACCGCCGCACGCAATTCCTCCGGCCCAAGCACCTTCACCGTATGCCCCTGTCCAAGAACAAACCGCACAACTTCACGCAGTTGCGTTGTTTTAAACGAAACATACACGCTGCCGTCAGCTTTTTCTTTTACAACCTGGTCTTTGTGCCATATTCTGTCCAGCGCAAAAGTTCCAACCTCGCTCGAAAATTCAAGCTCCACCAAAATCGGTTTTGTGTCGCTCAGCCAGACACCGGTTTCGCTGTCAAAATAATTGTTAACATCAAAATCTTTTGGAACAGCAAACTGATTTTTTGTTTCTACTGGATTTTTAATTCTTGAAAGCGCAAAGTTTCTGATGTCGCCGGATGGATGAACTGTGTTATTTTCTTTTGGCGGATTTATTTCGCGGCAGATTAAATACCAGTTCCCTTTCTGGCAGACTGCGTGGAACGGTTCAACCGTGCGGTTCATATAAGTTGATTTTTGCAAGGGACGGTAGTCAAATGTCAATGTCTTGTGATTTTTTAACGCGTCAAAAACTGTTTTAAAAACTTCTTCATCAATCAGTGGAATTGGATTTGCTATGAACGTAAGATTTGCCGATGAAATGCCGGAATTAAGCTGAACATTTTCGGGCAGGCTTGATTCAATCTTTTCAAAAATTGCGGAAAGTTGTTTTTCTATCGGAGTGTTTTTATACTGCTGCAAAAGAGGCTGGGCAAGTCCAAGTGCAAACAATTCACCTTCGCTTATAGGAATTCCCTTCAAATGAAAATTCGGTTCTGTATAATAGTAGCCCTTTTTTGTGTGATCGTATTCCAATGGCGCATAAAGGCTGTCTTTCATGTATTCAATGTCGCGCTGAATTGTTCTTGCGTTGCATTCAAGTTCTTTTGCAAGGCTTGTCGCGTTTGGATATCGTCCTGCAGAAATTTTTTCGTCAATATAATGAATGCGGCGCATTACCGCTTTGCGCTCTCTTCCTGTTGTTGACATTGAAAACTCTTTTTCTTTATTCATGCTTCAAGTATAAAGCCGCGTATACAACAGGGAATGTCGTACTGATTTTTTTATTCAGAAAACTTTATATCAAATATTATACCCCCCCCCTTAATTTTTTGTCAATTCTTAAAAGTCTGTATGTACGCAGATTAATCAATGGGTTGTAATGTTCAGTGTCCTTTTGTTCCGTGTAAAGTTCTCGAAGACTGGGGACTCGAAGACACGACCGGTAAAAGCGACGCAGAGTTTATAAAAGTAATTAATATAATAGAAGAAAAAGTAAAAGAATTGTCTGCACGGTGAAATGAATATACCTTGCGCATAATCAAAAGTGATATTAAAATTCAATATTTATGTTGAATTTATGTTTAGAAAAATCAATATTTGTGAGGAGCTATTTGAATATATTAAAAAATGTTTCGCAGAAAAACAACCCTTGGGTCAGGCATTACATAGAAAGGTAATGAACTTATTCCGTCAATATTTAATTATTGGAGGAATGCCTAAAGTTGTAGATACTTTTCGTAAAACAAAAGATTTTGAAAAAGTTTAAAACAAAATATAAGGAATACGCTGGAACTTGTTATGTAATTCATCCTGAAGATTTTACAATAAAAGAAGATATTATTTTTCTTCCGATATACATGACGCTGCTTCTGTGAAAACAGAATTAAAATTTTAAAACTGCTTTCCAGCGGTGAACTTTGTGCCTGCAAAATTCTTGAAGACTTGTCGATCACGCAGCCGACACTTTCTCATTATATGAAAATTCTTTCGGATTGTAATCTTGTAAAATCCCGAAAAGACGGAAAATGGTCGCATTATTCTTTGAATTATTCTGAATTAAAAGAAGTAAAAGATTTTATTTCAGAATTAAAAAAAAATCAAAAAAAAACTGTTCTTGTAGAAAGGTATTTTAAGAATGGTAAAGATATCACTGTTCTTAAAAACTTACAGTTGTTGTACAACTGTCTTATTGACGTGTGCGCTCAGGCGCTCTAATAATATAAAATTTGCAGTTTTCATTTCAAGTATCACATTCGGCATGGGGCATATTGTAAACTTACTGAACGGCAAAGATTTGATACCCACGCTCTTACAAATTTGTTATGCAGCAGCAATAGGCTTTTTGTTTACGATTATAATTTACAAGTGAAAAAGCTTTTTGCTTTATAATATGTTTATAGTAATATGATAAGAATACTTAAGCTCTTGCTTTTGTCTTAAAAACCAGGCTTCTGTTGGAAGACCTGTAAATGATGAAATTATGGTAAGCAGCAAGGATTAAAAAGTCCGTCTGTTTCGTAAAAATAAAACTTGCTGCCGATTTTGGGGTGCTTTGAGATTTTCTCTTGGCACCCCTTTATATTTTAAACTTGTAATGTTCTGATATTTTTCTTTCCGTAACGTGAAAAATATATCCCTAAAATGCGGTGGCGCATAGCCACTTTCCACACGAAGCCGAAGTTATATGGTTCTTCTTATTTTGTTAAAGATAAATTGTAATTATCGATTGCCTGCATTCTGTAAGATACAGAGGCTTCATTTGTAATTCCAAAGGCTAATAGAGATATTAAGCTCAATGAACCGGTTATAATTTTAGCATCAGAATCATTTTCGGAGTAGTAACTTGCAATTCCCGTGCCTATAAATGAACCTATAAGGGTATAAGTAATACATTTCCAGAAAGTTGCTTTTTTCATCAATTTTTTATTTCCTTCAACTGGAAGTAAAATTTTATTCAACTCTTTGTTTGTTAATGGAACCTCAGAATCAGCAAATTGGAATGTATCAAATGACGAAAATCCCCATTTTTTGTAGTGGATTATAAAATCATTTGTTTCTGAAAAAACAGTGGAATTATCTATGTTGTCCATTGCCATTGATTCATTATTTTTATTTGATTCCTGTGAAAATAAGAAATTGACGGTAAAAAATGAAAAGAATACGCAAAATAATAATTTTATGTTTCTCATTTATTTGCTCCAGCTGACTTTTATGGATATACCACCTGCCTTCCAGTTGGCAACTGTTGATGCAACGCCTACCGAAACTGCTCCTACGACACCTCCCGGAATGTAGCCTATAACCGGAAGTGTTATTCCTCCTATGGTTGAACCTATTTTCCAAGCTATAAATGATCCGATGGCATCAGAAATTGCCGCGCAACAAATATTTTTTGCTTTCTTACGAAGCCATGAGCCTATACTTCTTGCTGCCTCATCATTTTCTGTATAGTAATCAATTGCGGCAATTGACATTTCAGAGAAATTTATGAAGCCTTCATATTCTTCTTTCGACAATGCCGATTTTGCATCATTTTCAATTTCTTCGATATTAGAAATTGTATCTTCAACAGATAAGGACTCATCATTTATGATATTTTCGACTTTTGAAATATAAGCAGCTGCAACACTTGAAATCAATTCATTTTCAAGAAGAAAATCTGATGTTGATGTATCTTCTGCCACCTCAAGAACTTCAGAATTGCATTCTGTTACAGAAGATGCACTTCTGGAAAATGAAACTGCATTATTTTCTAATGCGTTTTTAAATTGGGTTCTTAAAACATTTGATTCACTATTATTGGAATTGTTTATGCCGACTGTTTCTAGGTCGTTAAAATTTGAACAGCCAACAAGAAAGGCAGAAAAAATAACACTAAAAATAATTAACTTTTTCATTCAATTCTCCTTTTTATTGTCGAATTTTATCATAGGTTAATTATATTATAAAGCTTAATTTAATTTTTGTCTTCTTTTTGCCGCCGTCCCCGGCGGCATCCATATACGGTGTAGAGTGGCTTTTTTTTCAGCACTTATGTGCTATGAGCCAAAATAAATAATCTAAGAAAAAATAAGACAAAAAGCAAAAAACTAAAAAAATATTTACTATGACACTCTTTGTCATACTACCTGCCTTATACTAACCTCATAAAGCAAAACGGCACAGGAAACGCGCAGTACCTCCTTTAAAATTTGCGTTCCCTGCAGCCGGTTTTTGCATGGAGGCAGTATGAAAAATTATTTTATCTTAGGCCCAACGGGCAGCTGTAAAACCAGATTTGCCCGTAAGCTTCTTTATGGTCAGAAATATTCTGTATCAAGCTTTGAGCAATATTTTCCCATACTTACCGAGAGATTTTTCTGAAACAATTTACGATTCGGAAACAACTCATATTGTTGAAAAGATAGAACTTGAAAATGGATATTTTTGTAAACTTAAATAACAAACAGACTCAGGCTGTGCGGGAAACTGAAGGTTATGTCCGTGTAATTGCAGGGGCGGGGAGCGGTAAGACAAAACTTCTTGTAAGCCGTTATGCTTACCTCGTTACTGAATACGGAATTGACCCTTCAAATATTCTCTGCGTCACTTTTACAAACAAGGCGGCCGGGGAAATGAAAAAACGTATTTCAAAACTCATAGGACCTGAATATTCCACTTCCCTTATCTGCACCTACCACGGCTTTTGTGCCCGTCTTCTCCGCGAGAATCCAGAAAAACTTTTTCTTACCAGAGGTTTCCAAATTATCGATACTTACCAGCAGAAAACTCTTCTTGAAGAAATCTATCAGAAATATGAACTCAAACTGGATTGGGCAAACTTTCAGAGTATTATAAAGAAAATTGCACAGAAGAAGCAGGATATTTCATACGTGTCCCGGATGGCACAGGCGGATAAAGTCCAGCTCCTGTCAGAAATCAAAACTCTCGATGACCAGATTATCGAAGAATATATGCAGCGCCAGAAAGCGGTTTATTCACTCGATTTTACCGACCTGATGATGTATGCAATCTACCTTTTGACTAATGACGAAGAAGTCCGCAACAAATGGCAGGAACGGCTGAACTATATTCAGGTTGATGAGTTTCAGGATTCTTCTTCTATTGAAATGCAGCTTGTTGATATTCTTTCCGGCAAGTATCAGAACCTTATGATTGTAGGCGACCCTGACCAGAATATTTATGAGTGGCGCGGTTCCGATGTTAAACTTCTGGTAGACTTTGACAAAAACCATCCCGGAACAAAAACTATTATCCTGAATCAGAATTACCGCTCAACTCCGCAGATTCTGAATTGCGCCAACACTCTGATAGAAAAAAATGATTTGCGCCTTAAAAAAGATTTGTTTACGAAAGCGGCTCCCGGTACAAACGTTTTTCATATCCATTCAAAAACAGAAGATAAGGAAGTTGAGAAAATTGTAGAAACAATCAGAAAGATAAAGAAGGAAAAGAACAAGTCATATTCTGATTTTGCAGTTCTCTACCGTTCAGGCTTTCTTTCCCGTGTAGTTGAACGGAAACTTGTTGAAGAAGGTATTCCTTATGAAATCTATGGCGGCGTGAAGTTTTACCAACGCATGGAAATCCTTGATGTGGTTGCTTACCTCCGTCTTATCGCCTTCAACGATGACCTTTCATTCAAGAGAATTATCAATACACCGCGCCGAAAGTTTGGCAGAACCCGCGTTGCAGCCCTTGAAAGAATCCGGGAAAATAACGAAATAAATCTTTTTGACGGAGACCTTAAAGACAAAAGCCTTTATGAAGTTTTAAAAACACATTTAGGAGACCAGGCATTTAACGGTAGCGGGGGAGGTCAGTTTGTTTCTTTGATAGAAAATCTGAAAGCTCTGAAAGACCGTCTTAAAATCAGCGAGCTTGTAAACCGTGTCTGCATTGATTCAGGCTACGAGCAGTATATTCGAGAACTTGGAGATGAGGAACGGCTGGACAACCTTTCTGAATTCAAGCGCATTGCAAACGAGTTTGAAAGCGGATTCGGAGAAGACATCAATCTTGAAGGCTTCCTCCAGCAGATTGCCCTTATGTCTGCAGAAGACACGGACAAGCCCGTAGAAGCAGTAAAACTTATGACAATTCATGCCTCAAAAGGACTTGAATTTCCGGTAGTTTTTATCATCGGCTTTTCCGAAGGGATTTTTCCTTCTTCCCGCACAATTGAAGAGCGTAAAAAACTCGGTCTTGAAGAGGAGCGCCGCCTCTGCTACGTTGCAATTACAAGAGCCCAGGAAACCCTTTATCTTATGGACAGCGAAGGACAGTCACAGAACGGAATCAAGAAACTTCCGTCACGTTTTCTATTTGAAATAGGTGAACAGAACTACAAACGAGTCGGCATAATCAGTGATGACCTAGAACGAGAGGCTTTCGGTTATATGCACAGACTTGACCTTTCAATGACAGAAGAACTTCTTCCAGAACAGCAGAGCGGCGAGCTGTATGTGGAACATCATATTTTCGGCAAAGGCAGAGTTATTTCTTTTGACACAAAGCGGAAGGTCTATACAGTCCAGTTTGAAAATATGACGCTGCCAAGAAGTATTTCCGCAGATTATTTTTCTAAGAAACATGAAAGTCTTCCTGTAATTAAAGCCCTTCCTCAGGAAAAAGAAGTTGAATATCTTCCTTCAGAAATTGAATCAAATTCTCTTCCCCAGAAAATTGACAATTCATTGCAGCCGACAGATGATTTGAATAAATTAACTCTTTTTGAACAGAAAACCGAAAAGGAGGAAGAATACAGAAGTCTTTCGCATTGGGACGAAGACATTGATAAAGAAGAATTCACCATTGAAATGCCTGAGTTAGAAAAGAACGGTGAAGACGTTTCTGAAACTGTTGAAGAAATTGAAATTACAGAAGACGGAGAAGATGAAGAGGAAATTCCTGATGAAAAGGAAATCCCGCCTGAATTAAAGGCAAAGCTTGATGCTGCCCCTAACCATTGGGAAGACCCGAATTTTCCAAAAACCGGCTGGTCATGTACAGGTGTTACTGACCTTGGAGCTCCGGTCGGAATTTGTGAAATGTGCGGCTGGCAGATAATCCGTTATGTCCATCACATGGTTCATGATTCTGGATTGAGTCTTGACTGCGGATGCGTATGTGCCGGAAAACTTGAAGGAAATATAGAACGTGCGAAGAAACGCGAGTCAGCTTTCAAAAATAAGGAAGCCAGAAAATTCAATTTTAAGAAAAGAACCTGGAAAAAGTCTGGCAGGGGAAATGAATATCTCAAAATCAAGAATCACATCGTAGTGCTGTTCCATTTCAGAGATTCAGACAAATGGAAATATTCCATCGACAATCAGTTCTGCAAAAAGTCGTACAGTTCAAGGAATGAAGTAATCGAAGCTGTTTTCGAGGCTTTGGAAAAATTATTGTATTCGTAATTAATCGTATTATTTGTGAGGAATGATAAGGCCATTTATTTAAAGGGATTTAAAGTTGCGAGCAAAGTATCATTAATAGAACTTTAAATCAATTTATTAAACGGCGTGTTCAAAATAATCTCCAGGAATAGTTTAATGGTGAAAACATGCTTAGATATTTTATGCAGAAAATTGATGAAGATGCTCTTTATGTTCTGGACGAACCTGAAAGAAGTCTTTCTAATCAGAAACAGATTGAACTGGCTGAATACATTAGAAATAGTGCAAAAGGCTGCGGTTGCCAATTCATAATTGCTACCCATTCAGTATTCTTTCTTTCAATGCCTGGCGCAGTTGTTTATGATTTGGACAGTATTCCGGTTTGCACAAGAAAATGGACAGAATTGCCCAATGTCAGGGTTGTACAGGGAGTTTTTTATAAAACATGAAAAAGATTTTTAGAAAATCTTGATAAATTTATGTGTCACCGACAATCTTTGTCATAGTAGCTTCCATATAATGATAATGTAAAATGAAAAACAGTGCGGAGTCAAAATACCTTCTACCTTCCACCGTCTCCTCACTGTTATTTTTACAAGGAGAAAACCGATGACTAATGAAGTTAAAGATAGAATATCAACAGCAAAAATACTCTTGGTTGGACCTGCATCAGAGCGTAAACAGAAACTTATCGAATATGTCACGCGTAATTGGGCCGCTTTCACCACTGAAATGACCATGGACGACAGTTACTGGACATTCAATTTACCGGAATTTATTGAATTTGATGGCGCTGATGTTCAGATTGATAAGAATGACCCAGTTCTAGTATGGTATTGTGCAGATTTAACTATTGAAAATCCGGATACAGCCGTAGAAAACATAAACAATCTCTATGAAAAATTCGGATTAAAGTTTTCCGTTATTTATCTGAATGCCGCTGAATATTTTGATGTATGGATTAACGATAAAATTCCTACCTACATCGAATCATGTTCCTTTTATTATGACAGAATCTTTAAATCAACCGCCACTCTAGAAGAAAATATGGATGCCGTGCAGAATATTTATATAGTTGGAGAGGCTGGAGATACTCGCAGCACCCTTGCAGACAGATATAAAAAAGACAATAAAATTGATTGCAATATAGTGGAAACAGACTCAACTGATATAGACTACAACGATGACCTTTTTGATTATTTTGTATTCTTTAAGGATATTAACTATGTCAGGTCAGAGCAGGGGAGCAAAGAACTTCATTCATTGCTGATGAAGTATGCAAATAGATTTTGCCTGATTTTAACCGGTATATCTAAAACAGAATGGTGGTCTGAAGATTATAAGGCAATTCTAATTGATATATCCCGCAGATATGGAGGATGCATTGTCACAGAAGAAACTTTAGATGATTTTACTCCGGTAGGAATCATTCAAAATGTTTTCGGTGGAAGAATAGGATTCTTTAAAAATCAGGCTGTAATCTTGGAAAATCTTATTTTTAAACCAAAGGTATATGTCATTTCGGAAAGCAATGATGTCTTCAAAAATTTTATTGAGTCTATTACTAATCTCTGGGAAAAAGATAAAGTCAATTCCCTGATTATGAGCTGCAACTAAGTCTAAAATTTGATCTGTTGTTATCATCTTTCTTGGAACACGTGCAATGTATGTATGCTCCCTGAAATAGCAAGGTGTTAATGTTACAGCGAAATTAGTTTTACGTTTTGTGTCGATATTTATCATAATATTGACTCCTTTGTATTATTTTTCTTTGTCTGTTGTTTTTACCACTAAAGTTTTAGACAACGTCTTTTTTCTTTTGGTGGTTTGAAAAATCTGCGGAAGTTCTTTACTTTGTATAGAATTTTTCTAGCCTGTTTTCCGCAACCGAATTTTTAGACTTTTTTTACTGCCTAATATCAGTTAAAAAGTCTCGTTTCTTATTTTTATTTTCTTTTCCTCCTTATTTTTAGATTTTCAATAAAAACTTAAAAATGCTGTTTGTGTATTTATTTTTTATTTATAACTATGTTATTGCCTTAAATTAAAAAAAATTGTCGATTTTTTAGATAAAAATATAGAAGTTTTTATTTTTTCCTAATTTGCAGATGAAATAATTAATAAGCTATTGAGCAAGGTTGCTTTAGGTTATGGTTGTTTTTATTGCTAAGCTATCCGCAGTGTTTTATATTTGCTGTATGTAAATTGCTGGATAACTTATCTATGAGGATGCATATAAGCTGTACGCATTCTTATAGATAAGCTGTAATGATTTGCATGAATACTCTGACAAAGAGCTATGAAAATAGCCTGATGAACTGTATTACATACAACTTGGCTGAGGGGTGTGCTGTTAAGTTGTATAAATATGTGCATTATAAGTTGAGAAAGAGATATGCCTATAAGCTATGGAGCGTATACTCCATTGGTAATGAAGATAATATGTCGATAAGTCTACATTAAAATTTGTCTTTAGTCCGCTCGCCAGTTTTCTCTGATTGCCTTGTAAAGCTCTTTTCTCATGCTTTCTATGACTGTGTCTGTGATTATGCGGATTTTCTGCTCATCTTTTTTTTCGACTTCTGATTTTTTGAAAAGTATTTCAGGCTCAACATTCAATGCGGCGGCGATTTTTTCGATTGTGGAAAGCTTGGGCACGTTTTTGTATGTTTCCATAAGACCGATGTAGCTTGTCGCCGTATTGCACGCTTCTGCCAGCTGTTCCTGCGTGATATGTTTTTCCTTGCGAATTCTTTTTATGTTGTCGATTACTGTCTTTTCTAAATCCATTTTATATCAAGATAGATATATTTATATATAATTTTAATTGATTAATTTGATATAGTAGTATATTATTTTTGATATAATTTTATATTGGGAAATTCCCTGATTGTTGGAGGAAGAAATGAAAAAACTTGGATGTGTGGCGTTTGCTGCTGTGCTTGGATTGATGGTTGTCGGATGTGTGAGTTCACCGGAAAAAAATGCAGCAAAGGCCAGAGCCGCTTCATTGGAGGCATTGAAGCCTGTTATGACAGATCCTGAAAAAAAGCCTGACTGGGTGAATTCTGTTCCGATTACGAACAAACAGCTTGCTTTTGTAGGCGTGAGCAATAAATTCGCCACAGAATCGGAAGCTAGAAGCAATGCTCAGAGTGACGGTCGGAATCAGCTTGTTAAATACTATGGAACTCTCATTTCTGATAGAGGAAGAACTGCAACCGCTTCTTATGGAATAACAAGCGATGTTTTTGATCCCCAGATTGCTTCTCAGGAACTTGAGGAGTTTATGGCTGAAGGTCTTGCAAAAGGACTTCCAGCGAAAGAATTCTACACAGAAACCTATGTGACTACTTCTTCAAAATATGCTTACAAGGTTTATGTTCTTATGATAATTGACAAGGCTGAGGCTGACAAAGCGTTGAAAGAATACTGCAGTCAGAAGGCGGCTGAATATCAGAAACAGGCTGACGCTGAAAAGGATGCGGAAAAACGCAAGCAGCTTGAGAAAGTTTCAGAATTTTTCGGCGGTTCTTTGCCTTCGTCTATGTTCTGATTTTTTTAGGAAAAGTTTATGTGGCGGAAAAAGTGTTTTCTTGTATTGATTTTTTGTATTCTGACGATTTTATGGAGTGGGTGCAGTTCATTAAAACTCCGTGATTCAAAATCAGACAAAACTGAAACTGCAATTGGAAATGCAAAAGTCTTTGTGGAATCTTTTCCGCCGCAGCGTCCAGAGTGGGTGAATTCCGTTCCTGTTTCGGATGAAAGTCTGTTTTTTATCGGTGTTTCAAGCTATCTTGCGAATGAAACAAATGCAAGGAATGGAGCAAGAAATGACGCTCTTAATCAGGTTGTAAAATATTATGGAACAGTCATTCAGTCAAAGGCACAGGAAACAAAAAGTTCAAAGAATTTCAGTTCCGAAATAATAAACCCTTATATCGAGCAGGAAGAAATAATTCAATCTTTTGCGCAGCGGTATGTCTCGGAAATTCTGCCTGAGAACTATTATATAGAAAAATATTTAACGTCAAAAAATCAAGAGCAGTATATCTGCTATGTAAAATGCAGTGTTTCAAAAGAAAAAGTAAAGCGTGAAATGGATTCCTTTGCAAAAGAGATTTCTGAAAGATATTCTTCATTGCTTCCGGAAAACAATGGAAATAGGAGTAGCTCTCTAAAATCAGATGTGGAAAACTGCATCGCAGTTTACAAGGCTGTTTCTGAAAATCCTTTATATAAAGCGGTGGCGTTTGTTGAGGCTTCCGGCGGAAAAGCCGCTTTAGATGAGTATGCTTTTTTGTATGCAAAAAAAATAATTCAGAACTGCAAGATTCAAAATGAAAGTTATCCTAAGGCAGTTGAAAAGGGCAGTGAATTTTTGTCTGTTCTGCAGATCTATTCCGATGAATATAAAAATCTTTCCTCCCTAAAAGCGGAGGCTACACTTTTTAATAACGAAAAATCATTCGGTGCCGCCTTGTATGAAATCAATTCTGAAAACAAAATAAAAATTTCTGGAAATACTCAGTCTTTGAATTATGGAAGCTACAGTCTGAAAGTAAGGCTTGTAAGCGATATTGAAAAAAATTTTCTTGGCGAAATAACCGCCGATTCGACGGTTTTGAATTTTGAAGTAACTCCTGTTTATGCCGGGCTTGAATTCAAGTACTCAGAAAATATGCGTTCCAATGCAAATATCGAGCAGAAAATGCAGGGCAAACTGCAAAAGATGATAGAACAATATGGAATTCCAGTTTTTATAGATAAATCTGGTGAGAAAGAAAAAGCATGGAACTTTGTGATTTTTGTTGACAGCGAAAGACTTGCAAGCCATGAGTCAGTTTCAAAAACAAAAGTTTTGTGCAACGTTACTTTGGAGAAAAACGGAGTCGCTCAAGTTCAGGGCGAATCATTTTCCGGCATGGGATTAAGTTCTAACGAAGAAAAATCTTTGATGGCGGCTTTTGAAAAGGCTGAGCAGTCGTTTGTTTTGGATAAAGAGTTTTTTGAGAAGGTAAAAAATCAGTTTGTTGAAAAGAATCAAGAAGAGGAAAATTGATATGAAAAAAAATATTTTATTTGCGGTAATCCTGTTTTGCTCAGTTTCTGTTTTTGCCCAGGATTTTTCGGCGACTGTCAGGAATGCAGTTTCAAAAATCATTCCAAAGAATGCATCTTTGGTTCAGGTGGAGCTTCCTGTTGACTCGGAAACAAATTCAGCTTCTGAATTCACCGTTTTTCTAAAAGATGTGATAGAGGTTGCGCTTTCGGACTGCGGAAAAGAAATTTTTGATTTGAAAGCAGACCAGCAGTCGGAATTGTTCTTGGCACAGCTTAGCGACAGCGGCGTTTATGACATGAGTTCTTCTGATTGGGCAAAGCGGCAGTTTCCGGAAGGAGTTATATATTCCTCATTTATAGAAAAAGACAATAAAGTTTCAGTTTGTTTTTCATACAAACAGTTTGCGGGAAACACAAAAAAGACTTCCGTTGAATTTTCTACAAAGAACTTGCCCGGTCTGAACTATAAGCCTGCAAATTATGAGCTTGCAAAATCCATTAACGAAGATTTTGTGCGTAATATCCCCAAGCCAGACTATCTCATAACTGCGGCGATGCTCGACAGCGAGGATAATCTTGTGAATATGCTTTATCCGAATGACATTGTAAAGTTCATGATTTCTGTGGAGAAGGATTCTTATATTGCGATTCTGTGCATTGACGCTAATGGCGACAAGAACTGGCTTCTTGTTGAGAACAATTTTATCCGCGCAGGTGAAGTCCGCACTTTTCCTGATTTGAAAGACACGGTTTTTAAGGTTGTTGACGGCGTTTACGGAGCAGAGCAGATTCTGATTTATGCCTCAACTTCAGAGAAAGGACTTCCGGAGCAGACTTCTACCGGAAGATACGCAAGAAACGATATTCAAAAAATCACACGTGGAATCATGGCTGTAAAACAAAGTTCTGCAGAAAACTACGAAACCAGTGTTTTCAAGATTACGTATACAGTGATGGAATAGGAATGGAAATAATGAAGAATAAAAGTAAGGAAAAAGAAAAGTATTTTTCAGCGGCAGAAAAAGGCTCTTTTGCGGAATTTACAGTAGAAAACAGATTCCCCAAAATTTTTAAGGAAGTTTGTTCAGAAGAATATGACTCTTTTATTGAAAATCATAAAGTCGATGATGGAAAAATATTGCATTCAAATATTTCTGGAATTGATGAATTAAAAAAATCAATCTCTTCTTATAAAGATTACACTATAAAGGATTTCTTTAAAAAAGCTCCATTTTTTCTTGTTGAATTCTATTTTTATCATCTGCTTCTTAGTCTTAGAAATTATGACGAATTGAAGTTTGACTTTTTTGCGGCTAAAAAAGATGCTGACTGGAAGGATAAGGCGGAAGATTTCAGTTCTAAACTTTCTGTCTTGTTTGATGATTTTGAAAAATTTAATAAGAGAAAATTCTCGAAAAAAGAAAAACAGGAATTTAATGAGCGAAAGAATGAGCATATAAAAAGCATTCTTTATTATTCATTGACTTCCAATACAGGGGATTTAAGCCAGCTTCATGAAATCAGTTCTGAATCAGTGAAATGTCTTTGCAATGAAACTGAAATATGTAAAAACTATTTGGATGTGGCTAAACCTTATTCAAGATTTGATATTGTTTGCGATAACAGCGGTGCGGAACTTTTCAGTGATATTTATCTTGCGGTTTTCTTTCTTGTGTATGGACTTGCAAAAAAAGTTGTTCTTCATTTAAAGCCATGTCCGTTTTTTGTTTCTGATGCAACAATTGATGATTTTTCAAAACTTGTTTCTGCTCTTATAAAAAATGGAAAAAATACAGAACTTTTGGATTTTATCAGCAAAAAGAAAATAGAAGTTTGGACTAACGATTTTTGGGTTGAGCCATATTATTTTGACAAAATGCCTGACGATTTGAAAAATCATTTTGATAAAAGTGATCTTGTTATAATAAAAGGAGACTTGAATTACAGAAGGCTTGTAGGCGATTTTAATAACTATACTGATAAAGCAAAATCGTCTATAAAATTTGAAAGGCTGGAGGAGCGTTGCCTTTTCAAAAATAAATCAAATAAGAATATTCCTTTAGTTGCTCCTCGTGTTTTAAAGTCTGATGTGTTTGTAGGAATTGATACTGTTTTTGAAGCAATCGGACGAAATTCTGATTCTCAGTTTAAGACTGATGGAAAATGGGGTGTTATTCAGACAACTTTACCAAGAAAAACTGCTGGCAGAACTAAAAAAAAGGAAAAATCTGTATCTGATAAAAATGTAGAAAAAAAGGATAATAAATCTGATTCTTCAAAAGATAAAAAATCTAAACACTCAATTAGTGAAGTCTGTTTTTTTATTTTATTTGTGCTAGTTGCTCTGCTTCTCATCGGTTCTCTTGTTGCGGTTTTGCTTATTGTTTTCAGTAAACCTTTGGTTGAAAATTGGAACTGTAAGTTTTTAGAAAATATTGCAAATTTTTCTCCAAAAGAAACAGCTGAACGAATTGACTTTTCAATTATTCTTACATCTCTTTCACTTCTTGTTGGCGGCTCAATTTTTGTTCCAAAATTTCTTCTTAGAAAAGAAGTTGATGAGTCGGTTCTGAAAGAAATTAAAAATACTGTTAAAAAGCGTGTTCAAGAAGAAGCGGATAAATATATTGATTCAAAATTCAGTTCTGTGTCTAATTCTTTGGACAAATGCGATGCTCACCTTTCCAGAATGATTGCTTTTAACTTAAAGGAAGAATTTCCTATTTGGAGCATTGGTTGGTCAATTCGTTCCTTAAAGCGATATGAAAAACTTGACCCAAATTCTGTTGGCTTTGTTGAATATTTTGATTTTGTGGATTTTTTAAGAAAAACTGTTATAGAAAGCTCTGCTCAAAAATTTTTTGTATTAATAAAAGATGTGAAAAACGAAATCAATCCTGTTATGGCTGCATTGGAAAAAGAAGCAGAAGAATCTGGCAATGATTCAAAAAGGCTTGCCATAAGAACAGTAAAAGACATTGTTGATTTTGAGTATTCCGTTCAATTTAAAAATAAGGATTTGAAGAATAAGTCAATTCTGCTTCCGGTTTGTAATCTTATAGGCGGACTGGCAAAGTGTCTGTGTAGTGCAGTCATGGTAAATTCTCAAAACGAAAAGTTGTCTGAACAAAATCTTTTATATCGTGAGCTTTTGGAACAAATTCTTCAAATTTCTGATTATGGCAAAAAGTGCAAGGACTTTGATGCTAAAAAGGACTATGAGAACCGATTGATACTTGTTTTAAAAGAACTGGAAGAGTGTGTAAAAAACAAGAATGAAAAGTATATAAAAGATTTTGCAAAGTGCGATGTGCTGTTTTTTCAGAGTAAATAATAGAACAAATAGGATAAAATCATGTTAAGAATAAAAAAACTTTTTAGCATATTTGTTATTGCAGGACTTCTTTCATCTGCTTTCTCTCAGGAAGCCAAAAATGCTCTGCTTATTGCCAACGGTGATTACAGCGAGATAAAATCCTTGAGCCAGCCTGTGCCGGAAGGTGAGGAACTTAAAGCCGCTCTTGAAAGCATAGGTTTTTCCGTAATGTTTGTGAAAAATGCAAACAGAAATGAAATGTTTGATTCTCTTTTGGAATTTAGAAACAAAACAAAAAAGGCAGGTGGAATTGCGTTCTTTCATTATGGCGGTCATGCGGTTCAAATTGACGGAAAGAACTATCTTATTCCTATAAATTCAAAAATAGATGATGAAGAGCAAATTCGCTACAGATGTGTTGAACTTGACGAGGTTATGGACAGCATGACAGGTGACTCCAATGTTGTTGTTTTGGACTCCTGCCGTAATGATCCGTTTCCGAACGGCAAGCATCGTGGTGGAGACACCCGTGGACTTGCAGCCGTAAGCCGCAAACCTAAAAATTCGATTATCGTTTATTCTGCCGAAGCTGGAGAAACGGCTCTGGACGGAGTTTATACTCCCGCACTTATAAAAAGAATTACGGAAAAAGGTGCGAGCCTGACAAGAGTTCTTATGAAAGTCCGTAATGATGTCTTTTTGCAGACGCAGGAAAAACAGTTGCCCGGTGAGTATGGACAGCTTCTTGCTCCCATTTATCTGGCTGGAAAACCTGAAAGTGAAAATTCTTCTGAGAATTACTCATTTCTTGGATTTATCTCAGTTTCCGTTATAACTCCATGTGCCGTTTACATTGATGATGAGTATAAAAGTGATATTGGTGAATTCGGTTCGTCTGTTTTTAATGTTCCTGCCGGACGGCATAAGGTAAAAGTAATATATGATGACAAAAAAACAGAAGAAAGAGAAATCCTTGTAAAAGAATCTGACACGGAAAAGGTTGAGTTTAATTATCTTTCCGATGCGGAAAAAGAAAGCTGTTATAATAAAGGAAAAAACTATTTTTATGGAAAAAATAATGCTGTTCAAAATTATGAGCGCGCGGTTTATTACTACAGGCTTGCCGCAGAAGCCGGATATGCAGATGCTCAAAATAGTTTAGGATATTGTTATGAGAAGGGATATGGTGTTGAGAAGGATAAAAAACTGGCATTGTCCTGGTATTTGAAATCGGCGGAAAACGGCAACGTAACGGCGATGAGAAACGCAGGAATATGCTATGAGGATAATAACGATTTTTCCGCTGCTGAGGAATGGTACAATAAAGCAAAAGAAGCAGGATATAAAGACATTCAGAAAGATATAGATAGAATTGAAAGGAGAAAAAAAGAGTCTCAAGCGGCTAGAAAGAGGGAGAATTTTCAGGATTTTCTTGACGATCAGATAAAAAGAACCGGTTTTTCAATTGGACTTGTGGATTTCCGTTATTGCCGGAATGCTGAGTTCTTTCCAGATAACGGATTTTTTACAGGTTTCTGGCCTTGTATGGCATTTTGGGGACCTTTCCCAAATTTTTTCATAGGCGCTTCATTTGAATGGCTAAGTCTTATTCCAAAGTCAAGTTCATTTGTCGGCTTTTTAGGAGCAAACTACACTATTTCGGATTTGGTGAATTTATATGTTCTTGGCGGATATGGGTATGGAGTTATGTGGGAAACTGATAACACCCGAATTATACGAGCTGGCATTGGAGCGGATCTTGTGGGTTGGAACGGTTTTACATTCACAGCTGAATATTCTTTGGATTTTTATTTTGATTTAGGATTCATGGACAGATTTTTTGTTGGTCTTGGATATACATTCGGCAGGTAGGAAATAATATGAAAAAAGTATATTTGATTTTAAGCATTTTGTTGGTGTTTTCTTCATGCAGCAATTTTTGGAACGATAGAATTGAAACTGGTCTTTTTGTTCCTGAAATTTCATACAGTATAAAAAGAAATAACACCAAGTATGAAGTTTGCCTTGAATGCTCTCAAAAAAATATACATGCTTCATACAATATTTATTGTACCACTGCCAATGACGATAATTTTAGATTGGCAGAAAGTATGGACTACGGTGAAAGCATGAAAATGGAAATCCAATTGGGAACTGTGTATCAGTTCAAGGCGGAAAGCGTATTCAATAAAAAAACAAGCGGATTTTCAGATGTTGTTGAGGTAAAAGTTTTTGACGGTGTTCCTGAAGATATTCAGGTGAAAAAAACTGGCTCAAAATATATGAAGATAACATGGGCACCTGTAGAGGGTGCTGTTTCTTATAAAATCAGTGTCTATGAAAAAACAGCCTCTTCTGGTGAAATATGTTATTATTCTGATGTTATCTATTCAGGAACTACGACCTCCTGTGAGTATGTGTGTCCAATAGTAATTGACGGAAAAATTACAGTGAATGCGCTTTTCAATGATTATGAGAGCGATGAAAGTGAGTTGGAATATTCACTATGATTTTTCTACTACAAAAAAAGTAAAAGGTTTTAGATGTTAAAATAAAGAACAATTGTATTATTTTCATTTTTAATATTTTTCTCGCATTTTTCCTTTGCACAAAATACAGCGAGGGGAATTGTTGCGGAAAAGATTGCTGTTGAACAAAATGATAATGTTAAAAAATGCGAACCACAGTTATACTTTTCTACTGGACACACAGCTTGTGTTCTTGCTATGGCTTATAGTCCCGATGGTAGATATGTTGCAAGTGGTGGTCAAGATAATACAATTATAATATGGGATTTATATTCAAGAAAAGAATTAAGAAAACTGATAGGACATACCTCTTTTGTAAATTATATATCATATAGTCCAGACGGTAAATTTTTAGCTAGCGGGAGTACGGATGGAACTATAAGAATATGGAATGTTGAAACTGGTGATGGACTTCAATGCTTGAAAACTGAGAGTTGGATTATATATGTGAACTATTTAAAAAATTCTGAATTTATAATATCAGCTGCCTTTCAAGAAAGTTCTTTTTTGCTGTGGGATTTAAAGAGTGGAAAAATTATAGAAAGTATAATAGTTGACGATGAATTTTATTGGGATACAAATGTAATTAATGTATATGGAGATTTTGTAATTACAGTTGGCTATGCTACATTGAAAATCTGGGATATAGAGAGTGGAAAAAAAATAAAAGAATTAAAACTCAAAAATTGATAATTTTGAGTTTGCTTCGGCAGATTTTAGTCCTATTAAAAAAGAAATTGCTGTAACAGACGAACAGAATGTATATGTTTATGATTTAGAAACTCTTAAGAAAATAAGAGAATTTAGGTTTTATGGCGACTTTCCAAAAAGGAGCATAAAATATAGTCCAGATGGAAAATATTTCATTTTGGAAATAGATAATGAATTTGGTGCTTATTCTAAGTTGATAGATGCAAAATCAGGAGAAGATATCGCTATAATTCCTGAGTGTTGTGGCTCTGTTTTTAGTCCAGATAGTCATTTTTTTTGTATTGCATACGCAAATGATAATGGGTTAAAAATTTATAATATTGATACCTTGCAATCTGAAGACTTGGGATTATATTGTGAGTTTGTTTCTAATATAACATTTAATGTTAATGAGGAAATTTTTACAAGTGGAAGTGCGGATGGTACTATTACTCTATGGAATTTAAAAACTGGAGAAAAAGTAAAAGAGTTAAAAGGACACGAAAAATCTATAAAAGGTTTTGCATATAGTTTTGACGGTAAACGTTTAGCAAGTTGTAGTACTGATAATACGATACGAATATGGGGGATATTGAGTCTGGAAAAGAATTAAAAAAAATAAAAGCAACTACTAGCTGTTTGACTTATTCAAAGAATGGAGAATTTCTTTTATCAGGAGGCTATCATGGTTTGATAAAAATTTTGAATTCTTCAACTGGCGATGAAATAAAGAAAATTGATACAGGTTTTTATTCCATAGATATTATAACTCTCAGTTTAGATGGAAAGTATATAATTTTTGGAGAGAAATATCCAAGTCATGTAAGGATAGGAATGGTTGATCTTGAAACTGGAGAAAAAATTTATGATCGCTGTTATACTAAGGAGAAATTTATTTTTTCTGCAGAAGGTAATACGGTGGTATTTTATGATAATACTGAAATGACTAAAAAGGTTGTGAAAACTGAAAAACGTATAGATTCTGTAAATTACGCAAATACTTCTATTGATGGTAAATATTCTATTACTGTCAGTGATAGGTTTACCATAAAAGTCTGGAATGTTGAAACTGGTTCTCTTATTTACACAATTGTTAATGGTAAAAATGGCGACTACCTCACATACAGGCCCGAAGGTTTCTTTACTGGTACGGAATGGGCTATGAAGAATCTTGTGCATATTGTTGACGGCATGGATGTAATTGGCATTGATCAGGTTTATGACAAGTTGTATCGCCCGGACTTGGTTGCGGCTAAAATGCGCGGCGAGGATATTTCAGAGTATGCAAAGGAAGTGAATCTTGCTTCAATTGTGCGCAGCGGAAATGCTCCTGCTGTTGCCATAGAAAATCTGCCGGAACTGTCTGATAGCCGCGATGTTACTTTTGATATTTGCGTGCAGAATACAGGCGGCGGAATCGGGAATGTCAGCATTGTCTTGAACGGAAAAACAATCAGGCTTTCTGAAGGCGTTGAGTCGAGCAATGGCGAGCAGAAAATATTCAGGCATACAGTTACCTTGCAGAACGGACAAAATAAAATTGAAGCGTTTGCAATGAATTCCGCTGGAATGATAGAAAGCCGTCGTGCTAGCGCAGATGTAAACTGGCAGGGAAAAACTTCCAAGCCGAATCTGTATGTTCTTACGGTTGCCGTGAACAAATACCGCGACAAAGATTTGTGGATTAACTATTGCGTGCCGGATGCGGCTTCAATTGAAGAATCATTTAAAAAACAGCAAAGCGGACTTTATCAGAATGTTTGTGTTTATTCGCTAAAAGATGCCGAGGTTACAAAAGAGGGTTTGGAGCAAAAATTTAAAGAACTTTCTTCAATTGTAACTGCGGATGATGTTTTTGTTTTCTTTGTTTCAGGTCATGGAACGACTTATGATGACGGCGATTATTACTTTATTCCTGTGAATTTCCGCTACACGAATAAAACAGACATTCCGCTCAATGCAATTTCAAAAAGCGATTTGACGAAAAATCTTTCACTTATAAAAGCTGGCAAAACTTTGATGATGCTGGATACTTGCAATTCTGGCTCATTCTTTGCGGATTCAAATAAACGTGGAATGGGAGACAAGGGAATATTCGAGCGTCTTTCAAGGGCAACAGGACACGCAATTTTAGCGGCGGCTTCGGATAGTCAGTCTGCAATGGAAGGCTACAACGGTCATGGTGTTTTTACTTATGTTCTCTTGGACGGACTTGCAGGAAATGCGGATTCAGACGGAGACGGTTTTGTAACTTTGACAGAACTTTCAAGCTATGTGGAAAATCAAGTTCCTGAGTTAAGCTATGAAAAATGGGGCTATGAGCAGGTTCCGCAGAAAGAACTGCGCCGGCAGGATTTTCCGATTGCAGAAAAACTGTCAGAGTAGCAATGTAAAAAAAATGCCGCATTTTCCGGCAACGGCAATGTCATTCTGTTAAAAACACATTCAGGCTTTCGAGGGCTTTTCCTTTTAGGTCGAAGAGTGTCTGATTTTCCCAGGTGTCTTGGATTTTTGAATTTGGAATCCAGTCTCCGCCCCAATAGAAGATTCCGCAGCCTCCTGCATTGGATGTAGCTTCCATTATTGCTTTTACAACTGTTACTTGGTTTTGTACAGAAGCTTGAACACATTTTTTTCCATTATAAGTCTCTGTCTTTAAATTCTTGAGCTCTGTGCTTTTGGAGTCCACAAGATTTTTTGCAGTTTGGATTCCGGCTGGTTCATACCATACTATATTGTTTGTGCTGTCGCCGTAGGCTTCCATAGGAGCAGGATATTCTACTTTTTCATAAACAACTTCTTTGTATTTATTTATACTTAAATCATATCCGTTTTTTACAATTTATGATTTTGGTACGAAGAATGATTGTTCTGTTCGTTTGCGGTCTTTTTCTTTATCAAGATTCTGGAATCGCTTAATAATATCAGGGATGTCATTTGCTTCAATTGGCTGGCGTTTATCATCAAGCGAGTAGCCGTCAGCTTTCATATCATAGAACCAGACATTGTCTGTTCCACCTGCACCTGTTTTTGTGAAAACAAGAATACCTGTACTAACTCCAGCATAAGGTTTGAAAACGCCGCTTGGCATACTGATAACTGCTGCAAGCTGATGATTTTCCACCAGTTCTTTTCGCAAAGCTTTATGCGCATTGCTTGAACCAAACAAAACTCCATCCGGAACGATACATGCACAGCGGCCGCCTTTTTTGAGCATTCGGATAAAGAGGGCAACAAATAAAAGTTCTGTCTTAGTCGTCGCACAGATGTTTGTAAGGCTTTCTGCGATTGTAGATTTATTTACGCTTCCTGTAAACGGCGGATTTGCAAGAATAATATCGAATTTACCTTCAATTTCGTTATTTTTACTTACACTGTCCTGATATGCAATGTGCGGTTCATGGATTGAGTGAAGAAGCAGGTTCATTGCGGAGATTTTGAGCATTGTACTTCCTGTGTCAAAACCAGTAAGAAGTCCTTTTGAATAATGCTCCCATTCCTTATCACCCATTTTTGTTCCGTAAGTATCACGGATAAATTCAGCGCTTGAAATAAGGAATCCGGCTGTACCACATGCCGGGTCACAGATTGTATCCATTGGTTGAGGGCGGATAAGCTGAACCATCATGTCGCGAATCTGTTTTGGAGTACGGAACATTCCTACCTGTCCGCTGGAATTAATTTTGCTCAAGACATATTCGTAAATATCACCAAGCATGTCGCGGGTCTGAACTTCTGGATTTTCAAAAAGTTCATCAAGCTTTGTGATTACGTCTTTTAAGGTTTGCGGGCTTGGAATAGAGAATGCTGCATCTTTCATGTAGCGGGCAAATGCGCTTTCTTCGTTTGCGTTGATTTTTTTGATGAACGGAAAAATCTCTTTATTCATCAAATTGAAAAGTTCGTTTTCTTCGAAGGTCTTAAAAATGTGCCAGCGGTATTTCTGCTTATCTTCCGGGAAAATGTGTTCCTTCTTTTCACCTGACATTTTTTCATATTGTTCTGTTTCGTTTTCAATTTCATCAAGAGAATGTATGAACATAAGGTATGAAAACTGTTCGATGACAGTAAGATATTCGCTCATACCTGCACTGAAAAAGTCGTCCCAGATTGAATCTATTTTGTTTTTATTTCGCCAGTAATCATTTTTTAGAACTCCTAACTTTGTTAAAGTGTATTATAGCAAGATTTTCTATAGTTTTATAGAGATTATAACAGATGACAGTGACAAAGAAGGTTACTATTATAGATTTTTTTCAAAACTAGTTACCTCTCCCATTCCCGCTCTCTTCGCAGCTGCCTTTCCACCTCCCGGCCCAGTTCAAACTCCCTGTACCAAGGACTTTTTTGCATCCATTCCTTTACGTCCTTACAACCGTGTTCTGCAATAACTCCTGCAATCTTACGGAGCAGTTCCGGGGTTGCGCTTTCAAACATCTGGCTTATCTCGGCAGTTCCGAAAAAGTGCTTTTTACCGTAGGTTGTCTCTTTTGTGTAGCCGTTCAGCTCGTGGTCATACTGCTTAATCTGGCTGTCGTATCCGTCTTTGATTGCCTTGTTTGAGTTTGCAAAAGCAGCAACAAACATATCGACTATCGGCTCCAGCTGTTCATCCCGGTAGGTTCTCTGGGCATCTTTACAGTGCTCTTTGGTCCATTCCTTAAAGTTCTGAATACTCGGTATGAGTTCTTCCCACTTGGAGTATTTATGGAAAGACTTTGAATGAAAATATTGCAAAAGACATAGAAAAACTTCTTCATTACTTCTTCAACACTTGCTTTATAAATATTGTAGAAGAACCAGAGCAGAACTTATATCCTCAATCTCAGAACAAAGTACTGTACGAACTGCTTGAATGTAAAAATAACAATGATGAAAACAAACTTCTTATCACAACCCACAGCCCATACATTCTTGCTTATCTTACTCAGAGTGCAAAAGCAGCAGAATTGTTGACAAAGGGCGTTCCGGAAAAAGAAATAGAAAAGATTATTCCTGTAAAGGCCGCTGTACCAGGAGAAATGATTCATATTTATGAAACAAAAGCAGATGGTTCTATCAAGCTTCTTGAACCGTATGAAAATCTTCCTTCTGATGACAACGAACTTAACAAGGCATTGGAAGAACAGAACGACAGTTTCTCAGATCTTCTTGAACTGGAGGCTAAGTTTTGCAAGTAAATTTTTACGACTATGCCACAACAGTAAACCAAGTAAAAGAATTTGGACTTGTTGATCCAGACGATAAAGAAGGAAAAAAGCCAGCTTTTGTAAGTTATGACAAAACTACAGATAAATGGGATGGAACAGCTTACAAACACAATAAGCTTTTTTGGTGAAGAGTTGAATAAATACGAAAACAAAAGAGCTTATCTTTGCAATTCCAGAAGACCATTCGTCCCATCAATTCATAAAATTGCTCAGCAGCAGTTTATGCAGAAAAATAAGATTGTGCTTCGTATTAAGACGGAGATTGAAGAGTTAAAGTAGAAAAGGATAAAAAAAACAAACATCCTACGGAAAACAACGATTCTTCGGAGCTGCTGAAATCAGGGAGATGTTTGAAAGTTCAACACTGGAACTGCTTCATAAGATTACCGACTTTGGCAATGTTGGAACCACAAAAAAACACCGGTAAAAATGCCATCGTCTGACACAATCACCAGTCGCTTTCCTAGTAAAAATGCCTTTTTAATGATATAATCAATCATTATTTTACAAAAGGACATCATCATGGCAAAATCAAAATCCCAGAAATCTAAATCATCTTCCGCCACCATCGGATTTGAACAGCAGATTTGGGATGCAGCCTGCGAACTTTGGGGACATATCCCTGCTGCAGATTATCGCAAAATCTTTACAGGACTTATCTTCTTAAAATACATCTCTACCGCATTTGAAAAGAAATACAAGGAACTTGTAGAATAAGGCGATGGCTTTGAAGATGACCCGGATGCTTATGAGGCCGAAAACATCTTCTTCGTCCCTCCGGAAGCCCGCTGGTCAGAAATTGCAAAGGCAGCCCACACACCGGAAATCGGCACAATCTTAGACAAAGCCATGATTGCCATAGAAGCCGACAACAAAAGCCTCAAAGGCGTCCTTCCAAAAAACTACGCCAACCCCGAACTGGACAAACGCGTTCTTGGTAACGTAGTAGACGTATTCACCAACATGGACATGAGCGACACCGAAGCAAGCAAAGACCTCATCGGCTGTTCCGCCCTTCGCTAACGCTCACCGTCCTCGGCTGCCATTCGGGCATCCTGAGGTCGGCAAGGGGCTCCATGCCTCACGCTTAAAACGCTTGACTTTCGGCTATTTCGGAGTTATACTCCAAATTAGTCGGACTACACAAAAGGGGGCTTTATGTATATAAACCGTCACATTCTGCCATATTTGCACAGAATGAAAAAACAGTTCAGAGTTCTCTTAATTACCGGTTCCCGTCAAGTCGGAAAATCTACTTTGCTAAAAGAAAAACTTCTCCCGGATTATGGATATGTTACCCTAGATGATTTTACAGAACTTGGATTAGCACAAAAAGATCCCGCCCTGTTTTTCAAAAATCATCCGCTTCCTGTTATTGTTGACGAAGTACAGCGAGCCCCAGACCTGTTTTTGCAAATAAAGCTTCTTGCAGACGGCACAAAAAATAAAGGACAAATAATTCTTACAGGTTCACAAAGCTACAGGCTCTTGAGTAAAGCGGCAGATTCTTTGGCAGGACGTGTTTGCATCATCAATATGACATCTCTTTCGCTTAGAGAAAAATACGAAATTGATTTTAACACAGAATTCTTACCGACATCTGAATACATCGAATCCCGAAAACAAAAAATAAAGCCATATAAAAACTTATGGAATCATATATGGCGTGGAAGTATGCCGGAGCTGGCAGATGTGTCAATCGAATGGGAACCATTTTACCGCTCGTACATAAGGACATATCTTGACCGCGATGTGGCGGATATAATAAGCCAGAAAAATCTGGTAAAGTTCCATAACTTTATGCAGTGCCTTGCAGCTCGGGTTGGAGAACTGTTTAACGCAGATTCCATCGCCCGTGATGTTGGCGTTACAAGCAAAACAATTTCCGAATGGACAAGCATCCTTGAATCTTCCGGTGTAATCCGTCTTTTGCAGCCTTATGAAAAAAATGTATCCAACAGAGCCGTAAAAACTCCAAAAGTCTTCTTTATGGATACAGGCTTGGTCTGCTTTTTAGTAGGCTGGTCTTCTGCAAGTGTAGCAATGAACGGCGCAATGTCGGGCAGTCTTTTTGAAAACTTTGTTGTAAGCGAAGTAATCAAATCATATTACAACGCCGGCCACGAAACCGAAAAAATCTATTTTTACCGCGACAAAGACAAAAAAGAAATAGATTTGATAATCGAAAAAGACAATATCCTCTACCCAATCGAAATCAAAAAATCAGCCCGTCCAACAATAGACATGGCAAAGCATTTCTCTGTCCTGTCTAAAATCGCTGGAGTTTCTGTTGGTCAGGGCTGCATTATTTGCCAGTGCGATAATCCTCTGTATTTGAGCAATGAAGTTATTTCGCTGCCGGTTGAGTATGTGTGAGGAGGGATGGGATGGAAGAGTGGAAAGAATGTAAACTTGGAGATATTTACGAAGTTCATAATGGTCTGTCTAAAGGTGGAAAATTCTTTGGTAGTGGATACCCATTCCTATCTTTCTCAATCATTTTTAATAATTGGTTTATTCCTAATGAATTATCAAATCTTGTTCAATCAACAGATAAAGAGCAGGAAAGTTATTCCATAAAAGAAGGTGACGTTTTTATAACCCGAACAAGTGAAACAGCTGATGAATTAGGAATGAGTTGCGTTGCTTTAAAGGATTATCCAAAAGCAACTTACAATGGCTTTTGTAAAAGAATGAGACAATACAATCATGATATCGAAGTCAATCCAAAATACATAGGCTACTATTTAAGAAATCCAAATTTCAGATTGCACTTCCAGGCATTTTCAGGATCAATGTCCACACGAGCTAGTTTAACAAATGAAGCTCTTTTAGGTCTTACTGTAAAACTTCCCCCTCTCCCCACCCAGCAAAAAATCGCCGACATCCTCTCATCCCTCGACGACAAAATCGAACTGAACAACAAAATAAACACCAACCTCGAACAGCAAGCTGGGGTCCTCTTCAAAAACTGGTTTGTAGACTTCGAACCATTCGGCGGTAAGATGCTGGAAGGGTGGAAAGAAGCAGACATTTATTCAATAGCAAATATTATTTATGGTTCACCGTTTGCATCAAAACTTTTTAATACAGAAAAAAATGGTAAACCAATTATAAGAATCCGTGATTTGAAAGACCAGCATTCCGATGTCTACACACCGGAAGAACGAGATGACGCTTACTTGATTCAACCAAAAGATATTGTAGTCGGAATGGATGGTGAATTCAGACCATACATTTGGGGAAGCGAACCCGGTTGGCTAAACCAGCGAGTTTGTGTTTTCGAAAACAAGCGCCCAAAAGGAAAAGCTTTTCTTTATTTCTCAATAAAACCATTGCTAGATGTAGTAGAAAAAACACAGGTAGCTACCACTGTAATTCACATTGGCAAAAAAGATTTTGATAAATTTCAAATTATTTTGCCAACAGAAGATATCTTAGATAGGTTTGACGAATTAACAGATCCATTATTTAACCAAATAGTTGCCAATAGATTGGAAAACCAAAGACTAGCAGAACTGCGAGATACATTGCTTCCGAGGTTGATGAATGGGGAGCTTAAGATATAATCAAAAAAGGAGATTAAAATGGAAAGAGCAAAGTGCATTGAAAGAATTAGAAAAGAAGTTGAGTATTTTAAACAAAACTATCGTAATGATAATTCTGCTTTTTTAATTTGGTTCTTAAAAAATATTTACTGTTTATCAGCGCAAGACAGTGTTGATGCTGTATGCGATGGACAAAGAGATAAAGGTATTGATGCAATATATTATGACGAAAATGATGATAACATTATAATTTTTCAATCTGAATTTTCACCAAACGATGACCAAGGTTCTGGGGATTCAAAGATTAGAGAATTTGCAGGTGTTATGAACTGGTTTAAGGATTCCGATTCTGTAAGATCTTTAGAATCAGCTTTGATTAATGAAGAATTAAAGCGTAAACTAATTAATTTATCCATTTCAGACAAAATTGAAGAGGGTTGTGAAGTTTCTTTTGTTTATGTTACAAATAAAGTTTTTGATAGAAATGCCACAGAGTTCTTATCTACAACCGAAATTGAGGGATTTGATAATAACAAAATTCTTCAGCAGTATATTTATATTGCAGAAGAAGAAATACAAAAGTCTCCTATAACAATCTCTATCCAAAATGAAACATTTATTAACTATGAAAACAAATCTATAGTTTTATCTATTCCTGCGACAGAATTAATAAAACTTGAAGGTATTCAAGATCAAACTCTTTTTTCTAGGAATGTAAGACTTTGGCAAGGTAATTCAAGAGTAAATAAAGACCTTGTTAAAACCATAAAAAATATAAAGGAACATGATAACTTCTTTTTATATCATAATGGAATTTCTATTGTCTGCACAAACTATTCATTTCAAGATAAAGCTTTAACTCTAGAAAATTATCAAGTTATAAATGGTTGTCAATCATTAAAGTCTCTTTATCAAAATAGAGACTTTTTAGATGATAAACTGCAAATACTTACTAAAATTATTAGAATTCAAGAATCTGATACAGCTTTAGCCTCTACAATAACTAAAAATGCAAACAATCAAAATGCAATAGCTTTAAAAGACTTAAAATCTAATGATAGAATACAAATTGCACTAAAAAGAACTTTTAAAGAATCATATTCCGATAAAGTATTTTATCAAATTAAGCGTGGTGAAACAGCTGAAAAATATCAGAACATAATTACAATTGATTACGCAGCCCAATTGATAACTGCTTTCTATTTAGGAGAATCTTACAAGACTCATCTAAAAACCAATTTTTTCTCAAGTGAATATGAAAAGATTTTTTCTAGAGATATGAATTGTCACAGAATCTATTTAGCCCATATTATTTTTACTTCAATATGCAATTCTATCGAGAAAGTTGAGGATGAAAAAGTCAGAGCATATGGATTAGCTAGATTTTCAATCCTTTCAATAATTAAACGAATTCTTGAAAATGACAGAATTGGTAAAGAAATTTTATCTACTCCTCAAGCGTATTTAACTGCATCACTATTAAACAAGTTTTATGAAGCTATCACAAAACTATTTAGTTTAGTTGTATTAGATTACAATGATTTTCTTATTGAATATACTAATGAAACAGGTTTTTTGGATTACAAAAATTTATTCAAAAACAAGGAATTTTGTGAAAAATTAATTAATGGAGTTCTTACAGCACATAAAAAAGCTATTGTCAGACATCCAGAGGATAGTTTTGAACGTATATATAAAGAAATGCAAAATTAGAAGGTATCGTAGGCTATCTGAATTTTCCAGAAGAAATATCAGAATAGATTTAAGTAAGCAAAAAAAGGAAGCAATTAGTATAAAATTTTATTTCTTTATTTTGTTTTAATTATTTGAGGATATAATGAAATTTAGAAAAGAATATAATTTAAAGATAAAAAAAACATTTACAAAACGACTTGAAGATTTTTTAGTATTAAAGAAAGATCATACAATAATATCTCCTGATTTAAGGCATTATACAATTTTTTTTAATGATTCTATACGCGAGGATCTTGAAAATCTTAAAATGGAAATTGTTATTAAAGGTGAAATTCTAGAAACTATTGAAATACAAACATTAAATGATGCTTCAAAGCTCAATGAATATGATTTGAAAATATATTTGCTAGAATTAATTGATAAAGTATTTCAAGATGAATATATTGATAAAACAACTCCATATGTGATTAGAAATTATTACAGTTATTATAATTCATCTCCTTTTGACTTGGATATCATTATTAAGTCTAATCATAAAATACGAATTCATACAGTTACACTCCCAGCAAAACAAGAACCTTTAACAGAACAAATATTATTAATTGATGTACAGCTTGAAGCTATTAATTTAAAACATGCACAAAGTTTAGCATACACAATAACTAAAGATACTTGTGCTTTCTTATCAGTTTTATTAGATGTAGGATTTAAAGAAATTAATTCAACATTTAAGTGTTTTATAAGAAAAGATCCTAATGATCCAACTAAACTTATTAATGAACGATACAGAACTGGATATATTGATGGTTCCCTTGGAATCCTTGTTAAAGATAATATGCAAGGGACAAAATCTTTTTATGATAAAAATATTGATAAATTTTGGACAGGAAGTATAGCATCTTTCTTTACCACGGATTCTGCAGATTATTCAAATGCAACGGAATTTATTGAGCAATTAACTGATAATTTAGAATTAGATAAAACATTCAAACAATTAACTTTAACTAGTCAGAAAAAAAACAATTTTGAAAAAGATACCATTGATTATCAACTGCATTTTCCAAATTGTAGAATTTCTGTACCATCTTGTATACGTAATTATTTTAAGGGAATTACAAAATTATCTGAAAAAGAATATAAATTCTTTCTTGCTGCATCAAGGTTATATAATCTGTCACTAACAGCTTGTAAATATTCTACTTCAATGGAAATATCATATAAAGTTTCATGTATAGAAACTTTGGCAAAAGCAGAAGGACTTCATTTCGGTGATTTTGTAAGGAAATATGGTAATAACCAAATTGATTATGAGTTATTAGATTATTGTTATGGAAACATACGTTCTGGACATTTTCATTCAGGAGTTTTCTGTTTTACTGAATATGAAATCGATTTATGCGTCGAATTTAATAATATACTAAAAGAAAAACTTGATTTAATGATAAAAAGTAATTCAATGTTAAGATATTGCTTTATAAATTGGATAAACATTAATATTTTGTATGTTGAGCCCTTAAACTGATAAAGAATAAGTAGGCGTTACGGGCGCGTTTGAGCCCTCAGAATGGGGATAGGGAAACGCCTAAGGCTGTTGTAGCCGGCTTAGGTATAGCCTTAGCCGAGACTCGCTAAAAACAGTCAACCGGACTGTTTTTGCCTGTGTTATAGGCCGCTCCCTAAGGGGGCTGCATTCCCCTTATTTCCTCCAAAAGTAAAATAACAATCCTGCTTATTTTACTTTCCGGCTTGAAAGTAAAATAAGAACTAGCCTTATTTTACTTTCAGCGGTATAATGGAGCTGTCTGGAGGAAAAATGAAGATAGAAGACTTTAATTCTGGAATTTGGGAACAGTGGTATAAGTATAAATATTTTGTTCCGGCTTTTATAAATCATCCATTTTCTTGGGAAGATGATGCGATAAGCGCTTTATTGGAAAAAGCCTCATTAAAACTTGGTGAATTAAATTCTTTTTCCAGATTTGTTCCTGATATTGATATTTTTATTAGTATGCACGTTCTTAAAGAGGCTGTTGTTTCGAGCCGCATTGAAGGTATAAGAACAAATATCGAAGAAGCACTTGAAGAAGAACAGCCTTCTGAACCAGAAAAGCGAGATGACTGGTTAGAAGTAAACAATTATGTAAAAGCTATAAATTCTGCTATAGAGGAATTAAAAACGTTGCCTCTTTCATGCCGTTTGATTAGGGATACTCATAGGATTTTACTTTCAAGTGGTCGAGGAGAAAGAAAAACTCCAGGAGAATTCAGAATTTCGCAAAACTGGATAGGTGGTGCGTCTATTGTGGATGCGGTTTTTGTTCCACCAGCTGCAGATAAGCTTTCTGATTTACTGTCAGATTTTGAAAAGTTTTTAAATAATGAAGAAATAAATGTACCTAATCTGATTAAAATAGCAATTGCTCATTATCAATTTGAAACAATTCATCCTTTCTTGGATGGAAATGGACGAATGGGGCGTTTGCTGATTACATTGTTTCTTGTTTCCAAAGGAATTTTGGATAAACCTTTGTTGTATTTGTCTGCATTCTTTGAAAAGAACAGATCTCTTTATTATGACAAATTAACCATCACTCGCGAAAAAAATGATTTGAATCAATGGATAAAATTCTTTTTAGTTGGAATTATTGAAACTGCAGAGGAAGGAACAATAACACTGCAAAAGATAATGCAGATAAAAAAGAAATCAGAAGATAAAATATTAACGTTTGGCAGAAGGGCATCAAAGGGACATGATTTATTGGAAGCGTTGTTTTCAACTCCAATTGTTTCAATAAAAACTGTTCAAACTTTATTACAGCTTACTCCAAAATCAGCTGGAGAAATGGTAAAACTTTTTGTAGATAATAATATTCTGCAAGAAGTTTCTGAACAACAAAGGAACCGTTCTTTTGTATTTAGAGAATATTTGGATCTGTTTGTAAAGTAAGAAAAGATTGTATCGTAAGAAACTGAGACTGGAATTCTCTTCGTAGAGAATTTTTATCCGTTGAATGAGAAAAAGAAGAATTATATTTCCAACATCTCAAAAAACTAATTCTTTCAGAAGAAGTCTGAATTTTAAAATCCTGTGTATTTGTTATTTATTTCAAAAATCTCTTAATAGCATATTCTTGTGCTGCATATAAATCAAACCTATACTTATTTTTTTCATCTCTAAAAGCATTTTCAGCAGATAAAGAGTTTTCTCTGTTTGAACTATTTTCAATAAAATAATAATCTAGTTTTGAATCCATTTGCATTTCTAAAAATTCAAGGTAGATATAGAACTGATGTGCCGCTTCTGCCCCAATTATATATTCATTTTTGCTTATTAAATCAAATACCTCTTTTTTCAATGTAGTATACTGTTTAAACTTTACAGCATATTCTGATTTATATTGAAATGAATATTTATCATTTTTCTTTTCTTTCAGAATGTATATAAAAGCATCAGAACATAACTCTGATGTTAAATCCTCAAATTCATCAATTTTTTTCCAAATATCGTTTGTGCTATTAATAAATTTTGAAATTGAAACTTCAGCAATAGTATTTCTTGTTTTAAAAGCTTCCAGGTTTATATTTATACAATATGTAGCAAGCATAATAAGCAAAGCAATTAAAAATTTTTCGAGAAGGATTTGCAATGTTTTTGAATCATCAATAACCTTTAACAAGTTTTTCAATTAAACATCTCCCTTACCACTCCATTACCAATCAGGTTTGTAAAAACGGTATATTTCTTGTTTTCAAAGCGAAGACGGCCTGCTGGTATTGCGGGGCTGATATGCTGTTCTTCTGCAAAATTCCTTATTGCAATTGGAGTGGAAGAAATTGTCAGACCCGAAGTTTTCCAGATATTCATAGGTATTAACATTTCTTTTGCATATGTATCGGCTTCTCTTTCAATTGTTTTGCTCATTTCATTTGTAATATCATCAAAGTAAGCGGCATTGTTTTTTGACAGATGTTTTTTTACATGTGCAAGTTCGTGGAAAAGTGTAAACCAGAAAGAGTCGAGGCGGTCATAGCGTAAGGTTAGAGCAATTAAGGGGCTACCATCTGGCATAAGCATTGAAGAACCATCAAGGTGTGATTTTTCAAGATGTTCTTCTATAATAAAATGGATTCCTACTTTATTTAACAATTCTTTTGCAAGCTTTGGACCTTGGTCAAAAATACTGAGTATTGCAAGGTGTGAAAAGAATTGTTCTGTAAGAACATCTTTATCCCATTTTGGTAGTTTTTCTGCAGCGGCAAGATTCATAACTCTTATTCGCCAGGCCATAAGAATGTCATCAAGATTTTCAGATTCTTTATTTTCTGACTTTCTGTTATAACAAAGAGCAACATCCTGAATATTGAAGTTTCCAATAAATTTAATTATCAGTTCTTCCTTTAATTCTTTTGCCTTAGACAGAGTTCCGTCAAAGAAGTTTGTAAACCAACCGCGTTTATACATTTCTGTAAATGGAAAGTTTATTCCATGCTCCATGATAGAAGAGTCTGGTAATTCTTTTCCAGATTCCTGAATAAGAACTTCAGCTGGAATTCCTAAACCTTCATGAAGTTTACGAATCATATTAAGGCTAAGAGCTCTTTTTCCGGACAATACTTCTGAAACTTTAGATTTACTTCCAATAAAGGGAATTAAATCTTTGCTTTTAAGTCCTTGCTGTTCCATGCGGAATTTTATTGCAGTCACAGGATTTGGAAGATCTATAGGGTATTTTTCTTCTTCGTAAATTTCTACAAGCTTTGTAAGGAGTTCCAGTTCGTCACCTGCTGGAGTTCCTGGTTCTGCTTCAAAAATTTCATCAATACGTTTGAGGATTTTTTCATAATCATCTTTTGTCTTTATAAGTTTAATATCGGCCATTAAATTTCCTCCACGTTTATACTGTCGTACTCTTTATGAGTTCCAACAAATCTAATGTATATGATTTTGAATTTGTAATTGATTTTGACAACCAGCCTGTATTTATTTCCACAGATATTAAATACAACTCGGCTACCCTTTAAGATACTGGCAGAACGGTGTTATTATTTCAACAGATAGGGTTCATTTTATAAACTGTGGAGATGTCCTGCCGATTCACCGCATAATGAAGCTTGTTCTGAACCATCTTAAAGAAAGCAATTGATTCTGACGATTTAGGATTATAGTCCACGCTAGTCGCGTACAAGTCCAGAACCTGGCGATACATCACTTTTTCAGAAGAACGGATATCTCGGATGCGGGCTAAAAGCTCTTTCCAATAATCACCGCCGCCAGCCTGCTTGAGCTGCTCATCGTCCATCGTAAAGCCTTTGCGGATGTATTCATTTAACCGCTTTGTCGCCCACTGGCGGAATTGAGTACCTCTTAACGACTTTACTCTATAACCTACAGAGATAATTACATCAAGATTGTAGTAATTAGTCGGCTTAGTAGAAAAATCGGAATTTCCGATTTTTCTCACGGAACTTTCCTTTTCAAGCTCTCGTTCCTCAAAAATATTCAAGATATGTTCATTTATTGTTGAGCGGGACCTTTCAAACAAGGAGGCCATGTCATCTATTGTAAGCCAAACAGTTTCGCCCTCAAATCGGACATCAATAGAAACAGTATTATCAGAGGTCTTGAAAATTATGATTTCGCTTTTGTTTTCTTTGGACATGTTAGTTTACCCCTTTTTCTACAGTTATTCCTGAATAAAAATACCTTATAATTTTTTTATCAAATGAATCCAAATTTTGTACATTTTCTATAAGATGCTCTTGACCAATTGAAATAAAATCTTTTAGAACTTCACTTACTTTTCGCTCTGTGCTAATTAAATCTAAAGTGCTTGAATTTGCAATTTTTTTAGATATTGTTCGTGGTAATCCATATTCCTCTAGATAATAAACGCAAGGAGGTAAAAAGGCATATGATAATTTTGTAGCAAAAGACGAAATGTCAATATTTTCATTTGGCATAATATGTTTTTGTAGAATATTTATATCATTAACAAGGGAAGAAAAATCAAATGTCATTTTTCTCTCAAATCGGAAAAACTCATTAATATCAATATTTCTTCGTTTTAACGAGTTAAGTTGCTCATTCAATGTATTGTTCCAGTTATTCGAGGCTAGAATTATATATTCAGCAAATTTTGTATAATCAAAATTATATTCTTTCATAACTTTTGATGAAAATAAAATATGTAAAATTGAACTTCGCCATTCAGTAGGGGTTTCACTATTAAGCCAACGCAATTGCAACCAATCATTTGTTTTTTCTTTTATTAGTTTCGCTATACTGTATAATTCAGCCCAATTCGAAGACTTGAAAGAATTTTTATTTATTACATCATCAAATGAATCTACACCAAGTAAGTCCGTAAACTTTATTTTTAGAGACTTAATTTTTTCTTTTTTTGAAACTGATAAATAATCCTCATAAAGCTGAGTATCTATATCAATTTGTGTATTATCAGAAAATTCTAATTGTAGAGTTGTTTCTTTTTCTTTTATAGGTTTATCCAATAAGTATACATTACCTATAAAATGTTTGAACATTCTACCGCTTCTACCCATTAGGTTCTTGAAATCCAACGGCTTTAAATTTGATTTTCCATTTCGTCGTTGCCACATTATAACATTTTCTGCTGCAGTATTGACTCCTTGTATAAGGGAAGAAGTAGATACAATATACTTTAACCCATCATTATTCGAATTAAACAACCATGTTTGTAACTGTGTTAATGATCTGTGGAGTTGTCCATTATGTATACCTATTCCTTTTAGCACATAGTCTACCAAATCTAAGGAGTCTGAATAATTGACTCTTAACCAATTAGAAAATTGTTCCAAAATATGACTAGTTTCCGTAGCAGTTTGTTCTTTTAGAATATTGCAAATAGTGGATATACAACTATAAGAACCTGCATAAATTAATGTTTTAGACTCTGAGTTTTTTTCTTCTATATCGTTTATTAATTGATTAAGTATCTCAGTTTTTTTTTCTTTTTTTTGCTCTGGAGTTCCTCGTATTTCATTAGAATAGTCAACAATATTTGTTGCTACTGTATTAAAATTTAACTCTGGTAGGAATTTCATATTTGCAGCAAATTGATTGTTCTCTATGTCTTTTATGGATTGTATATTTGGACATAAGAAATATCGTTGCTTTGATTTTTCACCAGCTTTCATAATAGCTTTTAAAAGAATGTCAGAACGTTCTGTATCAAAATCCTTTGAAACTTTATAGAATTCATCAACTATAAATAAATCAATACTTTTTAATACATTTAAATAACCAAAAAGTCTCTCTTGTGGAAAAATTAATATAGATTTTCCTTCAACATCCTCATTAGGTGTTGTTATGATTTTATAGGTATTAGCAAATTTATTTGTTAAACGTCTTCTTGTTTCATCCATTAAAGCAATAGTTGGAACAATAATTAGCACGGTACTTGGTAGTTTTATTGAAATCAAAGCATCTATAATAAAACTTTTTCCAAAGCTTGTAGGAGCACTCAGAATAATGTTATTACCGTTTAATAGTTCTTTTAATACAGCCCCCTGTTCGCGATGCAAAACTTTCTCTTCTGTCTCACCAACATTTACTTTAAAAACTTCACAAACAAAATTATCTTTCCAATCAGCAGTATTATTGTCTATATATGGGTATAATCCAACTTCACGCAACAAATGATTTAATAGGGGAGAATAAGGTTTTTCAACATTCGACAGAACTTTTATGAGTTCTTCTCTTGCTTGAGGTTCTTTTTGTTCATTTATAAGATTGTTAATGCTCTTCAGTTTTTCAAATAACTCCATAATTATTATTCACCTCTAAGAACTTTTGCTATATTCATGAATTTATCAACAACTAAGGTCTTGTTTGGGACTGGAAACAAAATTAGATGAAAGGTGATTGATTCATAGTTAAAAACTGATGAGAGGCATTTGTTGTCTTGTTTTTGAAAATATTTTATTGCATTTTCCAATTGCTCTTTTTTTATCTTTTCTTTATATTCATCAGTTAGATTGATTTCCTGTGATGTAATTTGACATTCATAAAGAATCATAATAGGTATATGAAGTTTTTTCTTTATATCGTCTGTACTTGTATCAGGTTTTAAAAAATTCAATATCTTATCTTTTTGCGGATTACCATCCAAAATTAAGTTCAAATCATTTAAATTTGTCATTACAGAGTTTTCTTTTCTAATCTTTGCTGAGGTTAATGAATTAAAAACTGAATCGACAATAGTATCAATTTGAGAAGAAAAGTCTTTATAAAACTTAGCTTCTCCATACCATAAAGAAAAATCGTCTTCATTTAAGACTATATGGACTCCATCCGCTCCCTTTGCATAATCATTTACATTTTGTTTATAAAATATTTTGGGCACGGCTGGCAAAGCATGAAAATAATCTTTCATGACCGCATATAAAAGAATTTCTGCTATCTCACTTCCTTTTCCAGTGTCATCATTGGATAAAATTCTTAAATTTCTACATGCTTTTTGTATTGATGAAAAATGATTTTCTGGTATTTTGTTTTGTTCCTCAATGGAGAGCGTTGTTAAAGCAACATTATTCATTATATAATTGTTGAATCTTTCGTATCGCCAACTGCCATCTTCAAAATCATTTATTTCAGAAAGAATATATTTGTTTTTTAAACAATCATTCTTTTCGATTAAATCATACAACGATTCATTTGGTATCAGAACTTCGAATTTTATCTCTCCCATAATCACATCCCTCTCTCAATCAATTTCGCCAGTTCCTGAACAATCTTGTCATTGCGGTTATGATTCTCCATGAGCCACTTTGTATCTACGAGAATAGCCTTGATTTTGTAATATGATTTGTCTCCAGCTTTATAGTCAGTCCTTGCAGAACCGACAAATTTCATGTTTTCATCAGCATTTTTGCTTTCGTACGGCATTATAAATGCGTTGTAAATCGACTTGCTTTTATGCTTTAGTTCTCCGCTGTTTTCTTTATTTTCTATGTATTCAGCATAAGCGATTTGTTTGATGATTGAGCCGGACATTGGAAGATGATTCAGCAGCTTTGATTCACCGTACCTGTAATATTTTGAATCAAGCACGAATGTTTTCTGATTCTCAGTGCCTTTATCTGTAATCATTATGGTGTCAGGGCGGAGAGCGGACTGTTTGAACTCCAGCTGGTCGGATGAATATTTTTTACCGTCAATTTCCCAATAACAATGCGGATAATATTTTGTCTTGTTCTTTTCACCGAAAGCGGAATCTACCATGCTTTCCCAAATGTATTCAAACTCGTTCGTACCGTAAGTAAAGTTTTTAGTCTCGCTAGATTTGTCAAGAAACTCAATCACATCAATCATGTAATTGAAAAGGAGCATTGTTTTTTCATTAAAAGTCTGTGAAAGCTTTGTCTTAATAATAGAAAGAAAAAGGCTTTTATTGAATTTTATGCGCGGTTTTACAGGAACAAGTGAAGAAAAGAGCCAGCCGATTTTTGAAAAGCTCTCCCAAACACAATATTGATGAATCTGACTGATAAGTTCATTTTCGTTATGCTGCGTTTTGCGTGTAATGAATTCAGTATAGAAAACACTGCCATCCTGCAAGAGCGGTTTTATCTGTCTTGCAGTTTTCGCCCAATTTGCCTTTCCATGCGTTGATTTTGAGTAGACAACTTCTCTTTCAAAATAGTAGCCGCTGGTAAGAAAATCCTTTATCAAATACAAATATGCGTGAATAGGGAAAAGGACATTTTCCTTTCGAGCTACTTTTTGAGCCTGAATGAATGATTCATTGGCATCGCTTACCGAGGATAGAAGTCCAAGCAGATTCAAAACATCCTTTTTTAGTTCTTCTTCTGCCGAAGCTTTTTTATAGCCGAGCGGAAAATTGACTCTAAGTCTGTCATTCTCATACTTGATTCCAACAAAATAATCTTTTTCATTCAGATTGGCATTGTAGGCACAAGCGTCAAAAAGAGAAAATGAGTTATTTCCAGTCTGTTCAGAATCCGCCAAAATGAGCCGCCTTAGTTTTCAGTTTCAGAGAATAGATTTTTAAAAACAGCAAATTCTTTTTCGCCCTTAAAGTCGCATGTAAGACTTTCAAGATTCGTGTAACCGTTAAAGACTTTCTCTCGGCAGAACTTAAAGGCATCGTCCCAAAGATATTTCAAGACCTTCTCCGCAAAAAGTTCATTTCGGATAATGTAAATATCTTTACCATTCTTATCTTTTTCAGTTGTTTTTTCAGCCTTTACGAACCAACAGCCAAGACGCTTATCTTCCATGCTAGAAAGTCCTGCATCCTCGCTCATTTTGCCGATTTTTATATTGATTGCAGTCTTGAACTTTTCCCAAGTTATCTGTTTTGCGGAATCGACAAATGCATTTCTTTGATTTGTTTCTTCTTCTGTATCGCCAAACACATTTTCTATAAGCTTCATATCCCAGCGGCGTTGGAAAGCATTGTCGAGAGTAAAAATATTCTGGTCGCTTGTGTTCATTGTGGCAAGGATTGAGAGGTTTGGCGGCAGACGAATTCCTGTGTTTGCAGAAAAATGAATTCCGTTGATATCCAAAGCCTTGCCGTCAAAAGTATCGTCAGAGTCACGAATATAATTGTTGATTTCAGAGTTCATCACAAAGTATTCGCTCCAGCCCTTGCCGTAAGTATTGAGTGAATCATCGTGAGAAGTCGTTTTGCTAGCAGCATCGATTCTGTCTAAAAGCTGGAAAAGCTCACCGAAAATAGCGGCTGCATTTCCGCGATTGATTTCCTCTATAATAAGAACGTATCTGTTCTGACTATCACAAAGGGCTTTTTTGAGAATTGAAGTAAACGGTCCCGGCTTAAAAACAAAATCGGTCTTTCCCTGCACAAGTTTAGGCATTATCTGGCCGATAAAGTCTGCGTTTGTATATTCAGGATGGAATACGGTACGCTCAACAAACAAGTCTTGTTTCTCCTCTGGGATTTTATATTCTTCTTCGAGCTTATGCTTTATTTCGTGAGACTTTCCACTGCCAGGAACTCCGTAGAAGATGATTTGTTCAGGAGAGGTGAAAGGTGTGGCAGATGGAACAATTCTTGAGGTATTTTCTTCTGATGATTCAGTAGTATTTTCGTCTGATATTGGAGTTGCCGAATTAATATCCTTACTTTCTAGATATGGTCTATTATCAAAGAATGTAACATAGTTTTCAAAAACATTTGTTATTCGGTTAGATTTATCACCAATATTTATAAATGACGCTTGATTGATACCTGCATTATGGGAGCCTCGCGGACAGCGAATAAAATTTTTATTATTGAGATTATCCTGAACATAATCATATAAACTTCTCAAATCACGACGAGACGTTTCATTGTCTAAATTTGTTTCCAATGAAACAATAAAATTTCGAGGAGCAAAAGCAGTCAGGCCAGTAGCCATAGAATCATCTTGTGTAAAAATCGTAAATAAAAAAAATCGATAATTATTTTCTTTGGCAAAAGCAAATGGAGCTTGTGCTCCTTCTAGAAATACTCGAATTTGCGGTTTTGCACGTTCTGTTCCTGTAATATTTACATTCGTATATGAAAATAAAACTATTTCTCCTGTGTCAAGTTTATATAATTCATTGTCAGATGTAGAGAAGTCTATATCTTGTGGGAAATCTTGTTTTTCTCAATTCTGAAAATTAGTCGCGATAAATTCCTTAATAACATCTTTTGAAGCCATTTCTAACACCCCTTATTTATCAAAATTTGTAATAATCAAATGCATAGACTCTGATTTAAATCGGTTTCTTATATTTACCGCATAATTCTTCGGATATTCTTTCTTTATGTATGATTTATAAAGCGATTCCGTTAATTCTGTTTTTCCAATAACCATTAATGCTTTACAACCTAAATTCTTAAAATCTTGAGCGAGTTTTCTGTGATTTTCTTCTGAAAAATCTGAATTATTTACAATATTACCATAATCTGTAAAAACACAGTCGTAAGGAGGATCTAAGAAAATAAAATCATTTGTTTTAGTCATATTGAAAATTTCAGAATAGTCCTTGTTATATATTTCTGTATGCTTTAATAATTTGTTATGTTCATCTGTTATTATATTAGAATTAAAGTTTTTATAGCGTCCAAACGGAACATTATATTCTCCGTTAGCATTAAAACGTATCATCCCTGAATATGCAGTTTTATTTATAAAGAAATAAAGTGTTTCTTCTAAATATTTTTTCTCAATTTTATTATTATACATATCACGTAGCCTATAATACAATTTCTCGTTTTTGTTTTCGATATATACTTCTTTTTGACTTTGCTTTAATACTTCATACTCTAATTGGTTACGTTTATAAATCTGGGAAATTTTGTCAATCTCATTTCTAAAAGAAGAATAATTATTTTTTACTCCTTTATAGAATTGAATCAGTCTGTCATTTAAATCATTTATCACAGCATGAGATGGTTCTAAATAGAAAAAAACAGCTCCTCCTCCTACAAATGGTTCTATAAAACGAGAATAATCAGAGGGCATATAGTCTTCAAAATATTTTATTTCTTTGCTCTTTCCACCACGATATTTTATCATAGGTTTCATATTTTATTCCTCATTCTCAATTCTAAACAATTTATCATCCTGTGAAAGTTCAAGAATGATATTATCTTCTTTCACAAGAGATTGTGGTAATTTGTCTTTTAAAATAGTAAGGACTAACTGAATGTTGTTTTTGGCAACAAAATCTGCAACTTTTTCAAGTTGATTGCCATGAAGCAATTCTTTTTTGTCATTCAATAAAAAATCTAAATGAGGAATATTCTCTTGTCTTGCGTATAAAATATAAGCAATATCAAAACAAAGAATTTCACCTTGCTTTTTACCAGAACTCAAGTTCATATTATATGCGCTGAACTTATAGAACTTTTTCCCTTTACTTTCTTGGATGTCAACTGATAAAAAATAGCTTTCACCATAAAGTTCTTTTGACACAGTGGAAAAATACTTATTAAACCTTTCAATGCGGGCATCTAAGTCTGCTTTGAAATTATCAGAAAACAAACCGTCAGAAATAGTATTTAATTCAGCATTATAGGCAGATAAGTTTACATCGATATCCGACAGTTGTTTTATGATTGTCTCATATTCTCCCTGCTGGCGATGTGCATTATTCAAGTCTTCTATTATGTCTTCCAAAGTTTCAAAGGAATCATATTTCGCAATTTTGGATGTATATTCGGTTTCTTGCTTTAACAAATCAGATAATTCAGCTTGTTTTGCAGCAATATTTGATTTTAATGTTGGCAACTCTGCGGAGATAAACTTTATCTTTTCTTGTATCATCTTATTATGATACGAAACAAGTTCCTCGAAAGTTTTATGGAGTTCCGAAATATTTGCTTTTACTTCATCATACAAATTTTTAAGTTCATTTGTATCAATATTGGATGTATCTGCTTGAAATCCTGCGACCGATTCCTCTATAAGTTCACGGCGTATAGTTAATGTACTTATTTCTGATGAAACGGAATTTATCTTGTAACGGACCTCATCAAGCAAGTCTAAATCTTTCTCAAAATCTGCATTTATACCGAAATCATCTTTCTTTCGATTTAATGTTTCGATGTTCGAGATAATTTGCTCTAAAGCGGATTTATAGGTTGGCAAAGACATTCCGTTTTCCACACGATTTTTATAACTTTCTTCTTGCTTGATTTTTTCAATCAATAACTGTCTCTGTCCTCCATTAGAAACATCACATCCAAGTAAAAACAGATTAAGAGTTTCATATTCCGTATCTTTTGTATATTTATCCAATGTTTTTAAGGTGTATTGGATTTTATCATCAGTATATCTATTATTGTGAGAAATAATCTGTCGAAACGTAGGCTTATTATATACCACTTCTGGAAAAAATAAATTCAACAAAGTATTTTCAAAGTCCTTATCTAAGATTTGTTCACCATTAATCATTCGAATAGCTTTTGTTCGTTGAAGAAAATTTCTTTCAATTGAAATGGTGGTTTCTGTATCTTCAAAAGAATTAGTTAATTCTAGCAAAACGCTTACTTCATTTTCTTTGAGGTAATCTCGTACTATTACATATTCTTTATTTTTATCTTCTGAATCTTGGTAAACAATTTTAGGATTGGCACCAAAACATACATCTACTAGTTTTAAGACTGTGGTTTTTCCAACATTATTTCCTGTTTGAATCCTATTGTTCTTAGTAGGAGTATTATCAACTATAAGATTTAATCCGTTATGAAACTTAATATCTCTAATCGTCTCATTTGAAGTGTTTATCTGTAAAGTTTTTAAATACATAAAACAACATCTCCTTGCTCATTTACTTCAGCAGCATTAATTAAATACAACCAATCTAAGCCTAAGACAAAAGATTGGAACGAAACAGAACTTCTTTCTCTTAACTTTTGAAACAAGTTTATCAAAGGAAGCGAGCGATTATCTTTTAGGACAGACAGAATCTGAGAACCTATATAATAAATACTTAATTCTGGCTTTATGTTATCAGGAAGTAACATATTTATACTCCTCTGGATTTTTAAAAATCTTGCATTTCATAAAAGCGTCAACAACAATTATTTGAACGTATAATTCCAGTTCTTCCTGCGATAGTGAATTATCTTCGCTCATTTCGGACTTTATTCTATCGACAATTGTTTCTATGATTTTGTAAAACAATTCTGTTGTATCTTCATGCTGTACTACAAGTTTTTGATAAGTTGACCTCATTACATTAAAAATAGCATGGCTTTTATTCACTCCAAGACGATCAAATTCCTCATACTTATCATTCAGCTTCTTAGAGAAAAGAGCATTTTCTTTTATTATTGTCTTTATAGCCCCAAGCCCATTAAAATCTATCTTTTCCTGAATCTCGAAAGGCAAAGCGGTAATTGGATATAAAGTTTCATCTAAGTTTTCTCGCGATAGAATATTGATAAGTTTTACTAAATCAGAATCTATTTTTTTCAAATCAATATCGGATTTTAATTCTTTACGAACAAAATCGTTTAAGTCTTTCATTTTATCAATATCTAAGATTAAAATTTTCCTTAGAAGCTCTGACACATCATATATATCCTGTTCCGGGGTAAATAAAATTCCAGATGGTGCTGTAAAAGTCTGCTTTCTAAGACTTTTCGCATCTTTATCTGATATAAAAATGAAAATAAATGAATAGTTACTATATTGTTTTAAACTTTCTTTTTTTAATGTTTTTTCTATTTTTCTTTTTGTCACCGTAGCTGATACTTGTGCAAGAATATGATTTGTCTCATCTATCAAATCGACACTTTCAATATTTTGGTTGTCTTCATTTAAATTCCTAAAATTATACCCAAAAATAAGATTAAAAAGTTGTGCATAGAAATTTTCACAGTGAATATTTAAATTCTGAAGGTTAAGACTAGAATTTCTCCTTACCCTAACAGATAACGTAGTGAGACGCTCTTCTATGACTGAAAAATAAATATCACGATTCATTTTTTTCTACACCTCTTTAATCTACAAACATACTCCAATTATATACCATCACAGTGACAAATAATGACACTATAATTATTTTTCTTCCCCAATTCCCGCATTCACTTCCATAATATCCCCAATCTCGCAGTCAAGCGCAATGCAGATTTTCCTGAGGCTTTCCATGGAAACATCTTCGCCTTTGCCCATTTTGGCTACGATGTTGCTGGTGATTTTTGCCTGGCGGATGAGGTCGCTCTTGTTCATGTCGCGGTCGATTAGGATTTTCCAGAGTTTTTTGTAACTTGCGCTCATTGTAGTTTTCCTGTCTTGATTTCGGTCTTTAAATAGTCATACACATAAAGGGGGCTTTGAAAGTAAAGTCCTGTCTTTGGGTCACAGAGTTTCTGGTAGAGTTCTGAGTTGTACACGGCACGCAAGGCCTGTTCCACGGTAAAAGAAAAATCCCTTACGAGATATGTCGCAAGGTCTCGTGTGGTACATTCAATCTGATATTCAACATCATTCATGGCAGAGTCCTTTGTTTACAAGCGTTTGAATCGCTTTTGGGGTGCCGAAAAAATATTGAAAGGTGATACCTTTCATGTATTTAAGCCTTTCAAGGAAAGTATCAAAAGAAATATCGCCTTCAACAAAGCGGCGGATTTGCGCGCCAACCCTGTCGTTTGCTATGGGGCCGATTACGATGTCGTAGTCGTGAGAAAAAACCTGATTCTCCTGATTGCGGTTCTTAAAGACAAAATCTGCCCATTCTTTTGAGTATTCGGAAAATGAAAGGACTTTTAGGCTGCCGTTTTTTAAGAGGGATTCATCGAACTCAAATTTCGTTACAAGCGGACTTCCTCTAAAAAATGTTGTCTTGAATGTCGCCATTTCATAGGACTGTTCGTAATTATTTGAAAGATAAAATCCTCGTCCAAAATCTTTGTTAGGTTTGGAAAGAGTCAAATCGATTTCTTTTATTTCTACATTTGAACCATGATACAAAAACATCAGACATTTCCTCCATGGTCTTTGCAATAAGAAGCCAATGTATCTACCATTTCCGAATATGCAAGGGTGTGGGCTATATTGTAGTGCTGTTCCAAAAGCGTAATGGCATTAAATCGATCTAGGTAGTTGAATGCCTGTGTGGTGGAAAGCGAATATTTTTTTGCGAAATCGCTTACGAGAGCAACGGTATATTCAATTTTGTCTTTTACAGGTACTTCCGCCATTCTGATTCTCCAACAAGGGGATTATACCATGTTTCTCTTAAATTTTCAATAAAATCTCACGAAATCGGGAGAAAAGCGAGAAAAATATTTCCTAAGGTAAAAGGGGCTGTCCTAGAAGTTATTAACAGACTTCAAAAAGGGCGGCCTTTTTTATGTTAAATGAATTTTGTAGATTTTCGTTTATTGTTTTTTTCTTAGGTGTTCATTAATCGAATCAGTTGCTTGAAATCATATCCCAGCATCAATAATCCCCATTCAATTCCAACTTTTTCTTTTCCCCGAAGATGAAATTGCCTGAAGCCTAAATTGCCTTTTGTCTGTCCAAAGACAGTTTCACATTCAGTGGAACGCTTTTTCATGAGAGTTTTATATTCTTCACTAGAAAGAAGATCTTTTACTTTTGCTTTCTGTTCAAGCCAGTGCCCGTTTCTTTGAATCACTCTGCCATATTCAGATTTTGTACATAACTCTCTGAACGGACAGCCTTCGCAGTTTTCACACTGGTAAACTTCGTAAGTCTGTAAATATCCGGATTTATTTTTCTATTTCCTCGATTGAGTCTTTCAGCTTTTCACTGCGGAAGGTATTGATAGTTCTGAAGTCCGGTTTCTGGAATCCTGTTAGCCACATCACGTTTACATTCTCGCGGCACTGTTTTGCAATCTGTCTTGAAGAATATATTCCTGTCATGTAGCAGTAAATCAATACTTTAAGCAGCATGATCGGATTGTATCTGCTTGCTCCGCCACCTTTTGTGTTTCGTGCAAATACTTCTTCAATTTCAAGTTCATCTACTGTTTTGCTGACAATTCTTACAAAATGATTCTGCGGAACCAGCTCTTCAAGGCTTGGTGGCAGGAGCCACTGCTCGCCCTGGTTATATGGTTTGTATGTGATTTTATCGCTTACGCCTCTGCTCATATTTAAATTTTAGCAGATTTGAATTCTCTTGTAAATTTAAAATAATTAGGGCTGCCCATTTCTTTTTGGACAGCCCCTTGAACACAGCCTATAAGGCTCGGTTCCCAAGCTGAGACTTAAGTCCCGGCTTTCACTGACGTTCAAGTCTATTGCAGCTTGACTCGTCGCAGCCCCTGAAGGGGCGTTCGTACTACTTACTACCCTTGAAAGGGTCTTCGTATTCTTTTGTCGTAAGCTTATCCATCGCTATATCGTGGGCTTCCTGCTCCGCGATATATTTCCGAATTGTAGCCTCGTTGAGTCCTACCGTGCTCACGTAATATCCCTCACTCCAGAAATGCCTGTTGCCGAATTTGTATTTCAGATTCGCATGCTTGTCGAAAATCATCAGGCTGCTCTTGCCTTTCAGATACCCCATGAATTGCGACACGCTGTACTTCGGTGGTATACTTACGAGCATGTGGATGTGGTCCGGCATGAGATGACCTTCGATTATCTCTACTCCCTTGTAACTGCAGAGCTGCCTCAGTATCTTGCCGATACTTTCCTTGTACTGGCCGTATATTGCCTTGCGGCGATATTTCGGCGTGAATACTATATGATATTTACAGAGCCATTTTGTATGGCTCAGCGTATCTCTGATATTTGCCATTTACTTTCCTCCTTGGCGTTACGCAATAGACTTGAACAACCTATTGTACACCTTCGAGGAAAGTTTTTTTTGCTATAAGCATTTCCCCACCACCCGCATAGCAGGTGGTTTATTGTGAAAACATTCCGCTTCGCTACATGTTTTCACCGGCTCACGAGCCGTAAAATAAGAAAGTTTGCAACGCAAACTTTTAAATAAAAACTTTGACGCTATCTTAGGCAAAGTTTTTATTACACTCTCCTTAAGATTGGCTATAATTGTTGAATCCTGTAACGGCGGTCAATTCCCGGACGGATTCAGTACGCTTCCGCCGAAGACCTTCAGGAAAAGAAGACAATCCGCGTGGTAACCACAGTCGAATATCTTTTAAAATAGAAACAGACTGACCGGTCTGGGAAACCGGAATCCGTCTCGGAAGAACACACTGCGGCGGATTATTTTCTTTCAATCACCCCCTGAACAAAAAGCAGCCTTCCTCATGTGAAAAAATCACGCCGATTGCCTGCAAGAATGAGTAGACAATCGTGCTGCCCATGAATTTCATTCCGCGTTTTTTTAGTTCCGCGGAGATTGCGTCTGAAAGACCGTTCGTTGACCTGCCTGTTTCGTGAATTATTTTTATGCCGGAAAGAGCGGCTTTTTCCGCAATGTTCTCTGCATTTTCCGTGCCGCCGCTTTTTGCACAGGCGGTTTTACTCAAATATTCGTCCAGAAACTTTCTTATAAAATTAAAGAAACTTCCGTACTCAAGGCAAACCGCCCTGAAAATTCTTGCGTTTGAAATGCTTGCCTTTATTTTCAAGCGGTTTCTAACGATTTTGGGATTCGCCAAAAGCTCAGCGATTTTTTCTTCGCCGTAGCCGCAGACTTTTTCAAGGTCGAATCCATCGTATGCAGAACGGAAATCGTTCCGCTTGTTCAAGATACATTCCCAGGAAAGCCCGGCCTGAAAACTTTCGAGCGTCAGCATTTCAAAAAGATATTTGTCGTACGTGCTTTTTTCAGAAAATTTTCCCCATTCATTGTCGTGGTAGGCTACATATTCTGAATTTTTCAGGTTGCACCACTTGCAACGCGGAAGATTTTTGTCAAAAACTTTTTCCAGCACGAAGTTTCCGGGCGTCATTTCCACCCTTCCCAGATTTTCACTTCAAGACCGCAGGTGGCGGCGTTTTTTCCGTTGCGGCAAACAGGAAGTTTCAGAAGAAGCTGGTTTTCAAAAAGTTTTTCTTCCTTGTCAGAATCATCAAGATATGCGAACGATGCGTAATCCTTTGAGTTTTTGTCCGCCAAAAGCTCAACCGCCTCTGCCCTGGAGCCGGCCGCACGCGAAACCGATTCCACTACGCTTTCAAATTCGCCGCGGCTCATCTCTTTTTCCTTTAAATCTACAAACTGAAAAGGAATCCTCCGCTCCTTGAACCACATCTGCGCTTTTTTTGTGTCAAAATTTTTCGTTGTTCCAAAAATCTGAATCATGCGGACATTATAACAAAAATCCGGGATTTTGGCTAAAAAAATTGACAGGCATCTCTAAACTTTATTAATATGAACATAAATGGAAAAAACAAAAATCCTTACCGAACGCCTTATAATCCGCAATTACGAAGAAAAAGACCTGAGCGACCTTTATGAATACCTTTCAGATGAAGAAGTTGTGCGCTTTGAACCCTACACAGAAATGACTCTTGACGATGTAAGGAAAAACCTTGAATGGCGGATTTTTTCCGATGAAATATTCGCGCTTGAGCTAAAAGAAAACGGAAAAATGATTGGCAATATTTTTCTTGGAAAAAGAGAATGTGAGACTCTGGAACTTGGCTACGTGCTGAATAGGAATTTCTGGGGCAATGGCTACGCGTTCGAAGCGTGCAGCGCAATGTGCGGCAACGTTTTTTCAAAAGGCATTCACCGCCTAGAAGCGAACTGCGACCCAAATAATGCCGCCTCGTGGAAACTCCTTGAACGGCTCGGATTCGTCCGGGAAGGTCATCTGCGCAAAGACATCTACTTTAGAAAAGACAAAAACGGAAACCCGATTTGGAAAGACACATTTATATATTCAAAGCTAAATGATAGAGAGTGACAGAATAATATCTGGCTATAAATGAAACAAGAGTTTTTTGAACCAAAGATTTAAGC
>ERZ1026856.40-NODE-40-length-101369-cov-57.015230_pt1 | contig 101369 bp, 165 predicted proteins | sample MGYA00380158_ERZ1026856 | MGnify/ENA primary metagenome ERZ1026856 (study PRJEB33269, sample SAMEA4719794) | human gut metagenome | biome: human-associated habitat; feature: organic feature; material: feces | place: Cameroon | collected 2013-10 ... | reverse complement strand
CCTTGCTAAGTAAGCAACCTTCTCGTGGTGCAAGGTGTTTAAACTAATAGCTTACAAGAGAAATAAATCCTATGGGGTGGAAAGCCCCTCAAAAATTGGCATATAGCTCAATGGTAGAGTAGAGGACTGTTAATCCTTTGGTTGTAGGTTCGAGTCCTACTATGCCAGCCATTTATTTTAAGAAAGGACTAATTATTATGAATGTTACTTTTATGACAGCACTACAAAACGAAGCAAATAAGAGTGTTACAGAAAACGGCGCAGTAGGGTACAACACCACCTACAATGAGCTGTTGGATTTTAATTATAAAGTACCTTCATTGCGTAAGGCAGATGATGCAACCTTGCAAAAAGATGTAGCACTACTTGTTAGTAGCATTGTTGACCCCGAACTTTTGCTACGTTACACGTTCTTTTTGCGGGACGCGCGTGGAGGAATGGGTGAAAGACGTATCTTTCGTGCTATTTTAAAGGAACTTGCAATTAGAAACTTTGAATTTGTTCCTAGAATGTTGCCTTTGATAGTTGAGTACGGAAGATATGACGACCTATTTGTTTTAAAAGATACACCCTTTCAGAAGGAAATGGAAGGTTATATCATAGGAACTTTATTGGCAGATGAATCTGCAATGGACAATAATGAACCGTGTTCCTTACTTGCAAAATGGATGCCGTCGGTTAATGCAAGTAGTAAAGAAACTCTTAAACTTGCAAATTACTTTGCTAGAGAAGTTTTTAATACTACACCTGCAAAATACCGCAAGCGTCTTTCTGCATTACGTAAATACTTAAAGGTTGTTGAAGCACAGATTAGTCGCGGAGAGTTCTCTGAGATTAATTATGAAGGAGTGCCTTCAAGAGCAAATCTGCGTTACTCTAATCTTTTCTTAGATAGAGATAATGAACGTAGGGTGCAGTATTTGAAAAGCTTAGCAAGTGGGGAAGCAAAGATTAATGCAGGAGTTCTTTATCCGCAAGACATTGTGTCGAAGTTAAGAGGACTATCTGATTCTTATTATGGCTTTAGCTTCTCAAAGAATATTCCACAGCTTTATAATACCCAATATAATGCAATGTGGAAAGGACTTAAAGATTTTGGGGAACTTAAAAATACTATTGTTGTGGTTGATACTAGCGGTTCAATGTTTAACCCTGTTAGTTCTTCCATCTCGGCAATAGACGCATCTATTGGTCTAGGTCTTTATTTTGCCGAAAGAAATGCAGGTGCTTTCAAAGATAAAATTATTACGTTTAGTGATAATCCTACATTCGTTGATGTATCTAAATATAACAATATTGTAGATAGGGTTATAGCAGTTTCAAGAACAGAATGGGGATACTCTACAAATATTGAAGCAGTGTTTAATTTAGTTCTAAGAACTGCGGTAGCAAACCACTGTGAACAGTCTGAGATTCCTAGAATCCTAATCATTAGTGACATGGAATTTAATTCCTGTATTTCAGACTCAGCGCACTTTTTGATGAAGGATATAGAATCTGACTTTAAGGCAGCAGGTTATGAGCTTCCAAAGCTGTCATTCTGGAATGTAAATTCAAGAACGAATACCCTGCCTATCACACAGAATAAACAAGGGGTTGCACTTGTTAGTGGTTATTCCCCTGCCTCAATAAAAGCCGTGATGAGCAATGAGGTAGACCCATATAAAGCTTTCTTAGAATGTTTCTACACTTCTAGGTATGACGCTGTAAAAGAAGTGTTAAGTATTAAATAAATAAAAGACTACTCAAATGGGTAGTCTTTTTCCATACGGAGGTAACAATGGTAAAGTTTGTTAAAAAGAGAGATGGAAGTATAGTACCTTTTGAAAAGCAAAAGATTATAAACGCTATTGGTAAAGCGGGTTTTGTAAAAGAAGGTATTAAAGAAAAAATTGCAGATGAAATTCTGCATCAAAAACAGGAAGAACTTTCGGTAGAGGATATTCAAGATTTAGTGGAAAATAAGTTAATGGCATCTTCTTGTAAAGAAACCGCTAAGGAGTATATACGTTACCGTTATAAGAGAAAATTGATTAGAGAAACAAAAGATTCTTTAAGTGAAGTTTTAGATATTGTCAATCTTAGTAATCAAGAAGTGAATGAGGAAAATAGTAATAAAAATCCTGTTATTAACTCTACGCAGCGTGATTATATGGCGGGTATGGTGTCAAAAGAATTATCTGAAAAATTGCTATTCCCACCAGATGTAATGGATGCACACAAAGCAGGTATTATCCATGTACATGACATGGATTATGCTATTCAAAAAATGTATAATTGCGCATTATTAGATATGGAAGATATGCTACAAAACGGTACAGTTATTAACGGAACACTGATTGAGAAACCGCATAGTTTTGCCACTGCTTGTAATATTGCTACACAGATTATGGCACAAGTTGCTTCTAATCAGTATGGTGGGCAAAGTGTTTCTATAGCACATTTAGCTCCATTTGTCAATATCTCTAGGGAAAAAATTAGAGAAGAACTTATACGGGAATTAGAGCATTTTGAAGTTTTTGATGATGGGGATGTGGGCACATCTTTAATGATTAAAAAAGTTGTAGAAGAAAGATTAAAGAAAGAAATCACTAGAGGTGTTCAAACCATGCAGTATCAGATTAATACTCTTATGACATCAAATGGTCAGACACCTTTTGTTACACTGTTTCTGTACCTCAATGAAGCTAAGAATGAGCAGGAAAAGAAAGACCTTGCTATGGTGATTGAGGAAATCATTCGTCAGCGTTATCAAGGAGTCAAGAATGAGAAGGGTGTATGGATAACCCCTGCTTTTCCTAAGCTGATATATGTTTTAGAGGAAGATAATATTAAGGAAGGCACTCCTTATTTTTATTTAACAAAAATGGCTGCAAAATGTACGGCTAAGAGGATGGTTCCAGATTATGTTTCTGAAAAGATTATGTTAGAGAATAAGAAAACGTCCGATGGGGTTGGACATTGTTATCCTCCTATGGGATGCAGAAGCTTCTTGACCCCTTATCTTGATGAGAATGGTAAAGCTAAATTCTATGGACGGTTGACCTCCTGTTGAGCCGTCCTTAAACTGTGTGAACGCATGATAAAGCGGTGTGGGGAATGAACCCTGCTAACGGTGAAACTCCTAATAGGACAATACCGTGCCAAGGCTATATGATAGTAAGGTGTAACGACTAATGGTGATGAGTGTAACCATGTAGGGTAGAGTTTATCACTATCCGAAGCGCACAGCACTTACTAAGTAAGTGAAGAGATAGTCTAATCTTTATAGTAATATAAAGTATTTATGTCAACCAAGGGGTTGTTACAATAAATCTTGTTGATGTAGGATTATCCGCAAATGGCGATAAAGAAAAATTCTGGAAGATTTTAGATGAACGGTTAGAATTATGTCATAAAGCATTAAGGGTAAGACACCAAAATCTTAAAGGTACAATTTCTAATGTTTCACCTATTCACTGGCAGTATGGGGCTATTGCAAGACTTCAAAAGGGAGAGAAGATTGATAAGTTATTGGAGAATGGTTATTCTACAATTTCTTTAGGGTATGCAGGTTTGTATGAATGTGTTTTGGCTATGACAGGTAAATCCCATACTGACCCAGAAGCAAAGCCTTTTGCTTTAGCTATTATGCAGAGATTAAATGATAAATGTGCAGAGTGGAAAGAGTTAGAGGGGTTAGGATATTCTGTATACGGTACTCCCATTGAATCAACGACTTATAAATTTGCGAAATGTTTAAAGAGTCGTTTTGGTGAGATTAAAGGCATTACAGACCATGATTATATTACTAATAGTTATCATGTTCATGTGAGAGAACCAATAGATGCTTTTACAAAATTGAAATTTGAATCCGAATTTCAATTACTTAGTCCGGGTGGGGCTATCAGTTATATTGAGTGTGCTGATATGACCAAGAATATTGATGCTGTTATCACAGTTATTCAGTTTATTTATGATAATATTATGTATGCTGAGTTAAATACTAAGAGTGACTATTGCCAAGTCTGCGGATACGATGGTGAGATTAAGATTGTTACTGACCACGGCAGACTAGAGTGGGAGTGTCCGAATTGCGGAAATAAAGACAAGACAAAAATGAATGTCGCACGTAGGACATGCGGCTACATTGGAAGTCAATTTTGGAATCAAGGACGTACTGAAGAAATTCGTGACAGATTCGTACATTTAGGTGGAGATTTTAGTGTATTATGAAACTTTTAAATGATTCAATAGTGATAAGTCCTAAACGTGGTAATATGTCAATTACAAATCCGATAGGACGTTTTTATAAGGACGAGGTAAGTCTTATGACAAGCCCTGCTTTAGACGTTCAAGAAGTGCCACTAGATTATATCTGTATTAATGAAGGGTTGAATATCCCTCTAGGAGTATTAGTTATGACTTCTAGGGGGTTTAAGCCTAGTGCAAATTTAGATGTTGGGGATGTATTAATAAGGTATTTCCTAGATGATTTACCTTATGATGCACCACAGAAGCCTTTAAGAATGTCTGAAGAATCAGTTAAGACTATTAAGCAGCTAAAAGCTACAAATTCAATAGATGCACCATTCAAGTCATGTATTGTCAATAGCTTTTTCTTAAAGGGGTATTGACAAATGTTTAATTTTGTGTTATAATATTATTAGGTGATATTATGAAAAAAATGATAATTTTAATTAGTGGTAAAGCTGAAAGCGGAAAAGATACCGTAGCAAATATTATATTAGACAAGCAGGGAAGTTTTGAAAATGCGTATAATTGGCACTTCGCAAGTCCTGTAAAATTTATTGCTACTCATTCTTTCGGTTGGGATGGTAAAAAGGATAAGGCAGGAAGGGCGTTGCTGCAAATGATTGGAGATGGCGGTAGGAACTATAATCCAAACATTTGGGTAAATGAAATGCTCCGTAGTTTAAGAAGTACCTGCAATCATTCTCTTAGAACTGAAACAGGCGGTTTATTAGTAGTTATTCCCGATACGCGCTATAAAAATGAGGTTGAGCAGGTTTTAAAATTTGGTGAGGAAAATGATGTTTCAGTTGTTACAATACGTGTTGAACGTCCTAACCACGAAAATCACCTAACTTCAAAACAGCGTTCTAATTCTAGCGAAACAGACTTGGACGATTGGAAGCTTTGGGATTTTAAAATAGTAAATGATTCTACTAAAGAAGCTCTTGAAAATGCGGTGCTAAATGTTTTGGAGGTAATGCGAATTGTTAGATAAATGTATTAATCCAAACATTTCCCCTATGCTTTGTGCCGAGGGTAATATGGATGCTTTAGAAAGCCCTAATTTTTTAGCACAAGAAAAGTTTGATGGACATAGAGCGATAATGTATGTTGACCCACAAGGTTTTGTGCATTTTTATAGTAGACGTACAAGTAAAGTCACTGGTGAGAAAGAGGATAATACAGACAGACTTAAAAAGATGTGTGCATTTCCTTTTTCAGACTTTAAAGATAGCATCTTTGATGGTGAGCTTGTAATGCAGGGTGGTAATACAAATTCTTCAAAGGTGCAGCAGTTGCTAGGTTCTACACCAGAAAGGGCAGAAGAATTATGGGAACAGGGTATTAGATTACAGTATAAGATTTTTGATGTAATCAAGTTTCAAGGGCTTGACCTAGAGAAAGAGCCATTATTAACACGCATCTCATTTCTGATGTTCTTAGAGGATTATCTTACTGAAATGGGAGATTACGTATTAAATAGTTGTTACGAGGTTACAAGATTCTACTTTAAAAAAGAAGAAGAAATCTATAACCACTTTGATAATAGATTAGCAGGAAAAGTTGGAAGAAATTTAATACAAGTCGATTCTTTTAAAACTTGTTTTGATAACATACGTCGTTGTGGCGGTGAGGGGCTTATTTTAAAGTCCCCCTTATCTACATATAAGCAGGATAAGCGTTCTAAAGAATGGTTAAAGTTCAAGGCGAAAAAGACAGCAGACTTAGTTGTAATGGGTTTTGAACCGCCAATAAAGAAATATACAGGAAAATTCTCAGTCGAGGAATTGCGTGTTCGCGGATGGCAGTATTGGGAAGGGGATGAGCCTGTAACTAAGACATATGCAAAAGGTTGGGTAGCAGGTTTGAAGTTAGGTGCTTATAAGAATGGAGAACTTACTTATGTAACCACTGCTAAAGGTTTTAGCGATGCAGACCAAGAGTTTATCAAGACGCACACTAATGAAATGTTTGATGTTGTTGTAGAAGTAGAGTACCAAGAAGTTATTAATCCAGAAACTAAGAGTTTGCGCCATCCAAGGGTTAAGGAATTTAGATTTAATAAAGACACTAAAGAGTGCTTATGGGAGAATATATGAAAGCAAAAGAAGATTATATTTACCAAGACTTGAAAAAGCATATAGTGCGCTTTAGGACAGAAGCTGATGTCGCCTACTTTGTAAATTTAGGCGACATACATTGGGGCTTATGTAATAAAGAACTTTTCGAGAAAACATTTAAATATTTAATGAGTATTCCTAATTTATACGTGGGAATTGGCGGTGATGCAGGTAATGGTGCAACGAAGTTAAGCAAGAGTGATTTACATGAAGAGTGGAGTGTAGGTGACGACCAAGTATACCAATTAGCTGAGATTTTAAAGCCCTATGCAGATAGAATCCTTTATATTATAGAGGGTAATCATTGGGCAGGAAGATTGAAGCACGATGTTTATTTCACCCCAGAGAAGATGTTAGCTACTTTAATAGGCAAGCCTGACATTTATAAAGAAGAATTTTGTTTCCTTTATTTTAATGTAGGTAAGAACTGCTTTGTACATTTCATTCAGCATTTATCTCCTAAACGTGATGGTGTTTGGGATTGGGTAAATGCGGATGTTACGTGGAGAGAGCATCATCATCAACGCTATAAAAAGGAAAAAGTCATTATAGAACATAATAAGGTTGATAAAGTACCTTGCCCTAGAATTGTTTATGAGGTATGGAGCGGTACTTTTCAAGTTTATCCTAATTATGCAAAGTATCATGGTATGCGTGTTGGTGTACCCGGATGCTTTATAGCACAGATGAATAAGGGGAATCAACATAAAAGCACAGACTTGTTTTTATGGACAGATGATGAATTTATGCAGATAATGAAATCTTAATAATAAATTAACATCTATTGACAAACCGTTAATTTTATGGTATAATGTAAATATAAAGTAAGGAGTTATTCCAATGAGAAGAATTACAAAGAATGAGTATAATAATTATTTGAAAATTCCGAAATATAAAAATAGATTAATTAGAGTAAAATACGGATTCTACTTTGTAGGATAACTAAATAGCCTTTTAGGGGCTATTTTCCGTTGTATTGGAGGATAAAATGAGCTGTATAGGTGAGCGACTTTCTACGACTAAATTAGTCAGAAAAATAACAATTTTCGCAGAAACATTATGCGGTAAAAGATTTTATGCTTATCAAGTAGAGTTTGCGCAACGCATCTTTAGGGCTATTTTAGAGAACGACCAAGATACTATTACAGGTCTTATGGCGCGTCAGTGCGGTAAGAGTTATACAGTATCTTTAACAACGGCAGCAGTAATGATAATACTTCCTATATTGGCAAATATGCCAATGTTTTTAGACGACCCTCGGTTAAAGTTATTTAGAGATGGTATGAAGGTAGGTATTTTCGCTCCATGTAAAGACCAGTCGCAAATTATCTTTGATAATGTTAAGGACTTTTTTTCAAGTGCAAGGGCGCGAGAGATATTGGAAAGCCCAGAATTTAATATTAGTTTTGGTACTTTTAACGGAAATAAGATTACCTTGATATTTAATAATTTAGACATAAAATCTTCAATCGTTTGTAAATCTGCTAGTGATGGTGCAAATGTCGAAGGTGGAACATATCATTTATGTATTTGTGATGAATCCCAAGATATAAGCAATTATAAATATAGGAAATCAATATTCCCTACCACTTCCCACTTTAATGGGACAAAGATTTTAATTGGTACGCCGACTATAAAGAAGAATTTCTTTTATGATGCTATCCAATTAAATAAGTCAAAATGGAAAAATAGAAAAATTGCATTTAGAAACCACTTAGAATACGATAGTGATACTATTATAAAATATAACCCTTATTATGCTAAGACTGTTCAAGCAGCTATCGAATTGATGGGTGAGGGCAGTGAGGAATTTCTAATGAACTATAAACTAAAATGGCTATTTAGCTATGGTATGTTTATCAATAGTGAGAAATTCTTAGCAGAGCCTATTGCAATGGGTAATGCAGGTAGACAACATTCTTGCGACCAACCTTGCTATGTAGGAATAGATGTTGGTAAAGCAAATGACAGCACTGTTGTTACAGTGGGCATAGCAGATAAGAGCCACCCAATAATTATAGAGAAATCAAAAGAAATTGGGGCAGAGGATTATGTTATATATGATGTAAAGATAATAGATTGGCTTGAAATTGTTGGTGATAACTATGAACAACAATTTTATGAGATAATGGATTACCTAAAGAATTTTAATGTAAAAGTATGTATCATAGATGGTACAGGTGTCGGAAGCCCTGTTGCAGATAGGTTAGCAGCTAATGTAAGTTTCCCTGTAATACCTTTTGTTTTCACGCCACCTAGTAAATCTATGTTGATGAAATACTTTAATGCCTACATTAATGCAAATTGTTTTCATTATCCTTCTAATGAGGAAACACAAAGCACGATTGAATATAAGAAATTTCAAGAGCAGTGTGTTGAGCTTACAAAGGATTATAGGGGAAATAATTTAGTGGTTGCTGCGCCGAAGGAGCGAAATAAGCACGACGATTATCCATTTAGTGCAGCTTTAATGGTATGGAGCATGAAACATCAATTAGGCGATATGGAAGAAATTTCTACAAATAAATTTATAGAATCATCTTCTAATACTCTTATGAGTGCAAGGAGAGGAAGAACAAGGCGTTATATGCGCAGTAGGTGGTGAGTAGTATTAGTAATTTAGGAAAATTGGTCATGCAGAAGTTATTTGCACCTTTCGCAGTAGCAGACAGAATGAGCCTTTATATGAATGAGGAAGATAGGCAAAGACTTAGGGACTATTCAGACTATTGGAACTTTTATAACGGCTACCACTGGGAAGATATAGTATCTGATGATAGACCAGAAGTAACAACAAACTGGTGCGGACGCTTTGTTGATAAGTATGTTGCAACAGAATTTAATAGTGGCTTTCTTTTCAAGTTTGATAAGAAGGTCGAAGAAATTGTGCTACCGTTCTTAAACAATGTTTGGGACGATAATAATGGCTCTGATTTAATGTCCAAGGTTGGACAGATAAAATCTGTAACTGGTGATGCTTATGTACATGTAGCTTTTGAAGAAGCTGAGGATATGAATGACCCATTCGGTATGTATCCAAACGGACGTATACGTCTTTATGCAATTCCTTCAAGCCTTGTATTTCCAAAATATAAAGATGGCTATAATGATGATTTCGATGCTTTAGAATCTGTTACGGTTATGTATGCTGTGGATGATACAGGACTCTTAGGTAAGAACAAGCAGAAGATAATGCGTTATGTTTACACAAATTCATCAATAATGATTTTTGAGAATAGTAATGAGGTTGCAGTTTATCCGAATAAGTATGGTGTAATTCCTATTGTACCCTTCAGAAATTTAGTACAATCTGGCTCAATGTTTGGTCGTTCGGATTTAAGGGATTTAATTTATCTGAATACTGAATATAATCTGAAAACTAGTGATATTTCGCAAATTCTGGATTACAATGCTGCCCCTACAACTATTGTGCAGGGGGCAAAGCCGCATAATTTGGAGCGTGGTGCTAACAAGATGTGGTGCGTCCCAGAAAAAGCAAAGGTGTATAATTTAGGTTTAGACGGCGATTTAGTAGCCTCTAATAATTACATTGATAGAGTAATGGATACTATTTATAACGTAGGTAGTATGCCAAAACTTGCAATCGGTGGTGAAAATGCACCAAGCAATTTGAGTGGTGTAGCTTTAGAAATTGCTTTTATGCCTCTAACAGATTTAATAAATCAGAAGCGCGTCCAAAGCGCAAAATCAATAGTACAGATAAATAAAGTTATTATGAAAATAGGTATTGTAGAGGGAATGATTAAAGTTCCAAAGAGAGCAGATAACTTTATTTTCTATAACCATAGAGTTTGGTGGGGAGATATTCTACCAAGAGATAAGGCGAAAGAATTGGAAATGATACAGTCTGAGTTAAAAGCAGGTCTAACAACAAGGGAAGATGCTATGACAAGACTTTATAAAGATGATGTTTCCAATCTAATATCCAACATTAAACAAGATGTTGCAGATAATCCTCAATTCTATGGAATACAGCCAGTAAGCTTGCCTAGTGGTAACAGACTTGTTAGCACCTTTGACGGCAAGGTTATTGTAAAAGAGAAAGAGCAGTCACCAACAACATCGACTGCTAGTCCGCAGGTAGACCTAAAGGACACTGTTGGAAGAACACGAGAGGGTGAAGATTCCAAGATAAACAATGGACTTGGAAACATTAATCCCCCAAAGGAATAGGAGGTTTTTTAATGAGTTATACTAAAGTGAAGGGTTCTAGTGAGAAAGTATCTGCGCCTAAAGTGCAGTCTTTTAAGAAAAACTCACCTGTACCACCCGCAGAGAAGAAACTAAAATATTCTAAATAATTAGTTTAAAGGAGATTAGAAAAAATGGCAGAACCAAATACGAATCCAAATGTAGACCCAAGTATTGATATTCAAGCGGAAATCGAGAAAGCGCGTAAACAAGAGCGCGATAAGTTACATGCTAACCTAGAAGATTTAAAGTCACAGTTAGCTGAAAAGGTTAAGGCTTGCAATGAAAACTTCTTAACTATAAGCAATTTGCAAAAAGATGTTGCAAAGCGTGATAAAGATTTACAAGAAGTAGAAGCTAGAATTAATAAAGCTAAGGAGGATGGAAAATTGGAAGGTAGCAAAGACATTGAAGCATTGCAAAAAGAACTAGAAGAGTATAAAGCAAAGCTTGCAAAATCTGAGAAAGATTTTTCTGCATACAAGGCTGCGGAAGAATTGAATAAATATTTAACAGGTAAAATCAAAGACATTGACGAAGATTTTAGACCTCTTGTAAAGGGAAACACACAAGAAGAAATTGATGCTTCCTATGAACAGGTAAAGGCTTTACAAAATACGGTTAAGGAGAAGTATTCTAAACAGACTGCTAAACCACCGCTGCCCACACCAAAAACTAGCCCTAAAGCACCTGAAAAAACAGAGAGCCTAATTGAAAAGCTTAATAATATGTCTTTTGATGAATATAAAGCAATAAGAGCTAAAGGCTTTAAGCAATAATAGGAGTGATGAATAAATGGCAACAAGATGGCCGCTAGGAAATGAAATTAATACTATCATTCAAACTACTGAAACTGAATTAGATAGTGGTACTGCCGTTCAACTGGTTAATTCTTTAATCCCAGTATTAAGCAAAGAAATTCTGTTTATGGCAGAACCTGTATATACCTTCTATGAGTTTGCAGCACGTAAAACCGAGCTGACTACAAACCCAGGTAATGAAATTAAGATGTTGACTTACAACAACTTAAAACTTTCTGAACCATTAGAAGAAGGTAAACACATCAAGACACAAACTTTAAGCTCTAGCACAAAGAGTATTAAAGTTGTTGAACATGGTACTGCTGTGATGATTACCGAAGCAGCAATTCGCTTCTCTTTTGTAGACGAATTAGAAGTAGCTATGCGTCAACTGTCACGTAACTATGTGCAGACTATTGAGAAAGAATTGTGCAGTGCTGCTGTAAAAGGTGGTACTGGAACCTCTAAACTTTTTGGTAGAGAAAAGGGTGCCGCTAAAATTAGTGCTATTGGTGAAATTGAAGCAGGTAAAAATGATTTCTCAGTAACAACTGTTAAAGATGCAGTAGAAATACTGACCACTAACAATGTTCCGAAAATCAACGGATATTATGTATGTATCCTTCACCCACACCAAGCACGTACTTTAAGGGATGATGTTGCATGGATTGAAAAGGTAGCGTAAGCTACTAGGCATTAGTCCACTTGTGTAGAAATACACTCGATTAAACTTCGTGAAAACATGGAAAGCTAAGTCGAAAGATATGCCAATCATGTGAGAAGGTTAAGGGTTTAAACACCCGATACCCTTGCAACGACTATGGACGAAGAACCCGATAAGGGTTATGAGATAGTCTAAACTTATAGGAAACTATAAGAGGATAACCCAAGTGTAAAGACACTTTAAAGAAGTGGTTATCCCGCCAAAGAAATTTGGTCAGTAATTCTTTAGCCATAGAGAATGAAAGTAATAGTACAGTAATGCTAGTAACTATGGCGCACCAGAACAACTGTTTAATGGTAGATTTTGCCTGTGTGCTTGAATAAAAACAAGTACAGAGCATCTCGCTAAACGGTGGGCTTTAAAAAGCCTATAATACTCTTAAATTTAAGAGAAAGTGAACCCCAGAGGGGTAATACCGTACTAAAGGAAGGTAATTTATATGAAAAAAATTTATATAGAAAAAGAACTTTTACAAAATGTATATGAAGAGCTTAAAAGTCAAAAGGAAGTTGCAAAATATTTCCAAGTGAGTTTAAAAGTTATAAAAAGACTTGTTAAAGAGTACAACTTAGGAAATTATGAACATTTTGCATATATTCCCCCCAAAGAAGATTTACAAAGTATTTTTGAGCAGGGTGGTTGCAAGAAAGACATTTGCTTAAAATATAATGTAAAAAATAGTACCGTAGGTAAGTGGTTACAGCACTATGGAATATCCGCTGTAAGAAGCGATTACAAACATTTAACTGAATCACAGTATGCTGTTACAGTAGGTAGTATTTTGGGGGATGGAAGTTTGGAAGGGCGTGTCCTTGCAATTAGCCATTCTATAAAGCAAGAGCAGTATTTAGACTATAAAATGCAGTTTTTCAAAGATGAAATAAGTCCGAAAGATTATAGAACCACTAAAGAGGGTTATAAATCTGTAAGGTGTCGGACAAAAGCATTTGGGGACATAAAAAATCTTCATAAACTATTTTATAGAGGAAGGATAAAAGTAATTCCAGAAACAATTAAAGGTATGTTATCACCACTTGCTGTTGCAATTTGGTACATGGATGATGGTACTAAAAAAGCAGAGCATTTTGGAAATATCGCCACTTGTTGTTTCACATTTGATGAATGTACAATTTTAAGTAATGCTTTAAATGAACTTATAGGTATTTCCACTTATGTTGCATTAGACAGAGGATATTATTTAATAAAAATTCCTGCTAAAGATAAAAGTTTTGTAAAGTTCTGTAATTATATAAAAGAGTTTGTTCCAGACTCTATGAAATATAAATTATCGGAAGAAGTCTAACGACTATACACGAGATTCCTCGAACGTAAGATAGGGGAAAAGAGATAGTCTGACCTCATACGTGAGTATGAGAGGGGATGTCAAGTGTAAAGACACTTTAAAGAAGCACTCCCCCGCTTAACGAAAGTTAAGTTTAATACGTTTTGTCCGCGTATAGTAACAGATTGGAAATTGGACGTATTGACGACGTTCGTTTCGTTGTTACAACTATGATGCCTAATGGCGCGGCAGCAGAGAGTGAATTAGGATATGATGCTGAATTAAAAGCAAAAGGTAAAAACCAAGAAAACGTATATGATGCAGTTATCTTTGGTGAAGATTACTACTGCTTAGCTGAAAATCTAGCACCAGAAATTAGAACAGATGCTACCGCAGATTTCGGTCGTGAAATGAAAATTGCATGGTACGGAATTTGGGGTACAGATGTACTGAATCCGACTCACGGAGTAGTTATTCAAACTGCTTAATAGGGGGTGTCACTAATGGCTATTACCGCTAGTGATGCTTTATACGCACAGCAAGCCCCTGCCAAGTTAGCAAGCCTAATTGGTAAGGGTGTAACTGCGGATGATGTATTTTATATGAAGCAAAATCCGCAAGCTGTTGCCAATAAAGTAGGAATAAGCAAAGATATTGTGTTTAACTCAGAAGCAGGAAGTGTTGAATTTGCCAATGCAGTAAATGCAGCACTAGCTACAAAACCTGTGAAACCGAGTGAGGATACACAGTCTAGTGAAGAAGAAGGTCAAAAATAAGGGAGATTTAATTCTCCCTTTTTCTTAAATGGAGGGTACAAATGGCAGTAACAAAGAAAGCGGAAGTTACACCCGAGGTAAATGTAAGTGTAACTATTCCAGAAGCTAAAAAAGAAGTTGCAAAAGCTACTAATAAAAAAGTAAAGATAGTTCCTAATCAAACCTTTAAAATGGTTTATGGTAATAAATGGTATTATTTTTCTGAGGGAACTGAATTGGAAGTATCTGAGGAATTAAAAGCATATCTGAAAGCGCAAGGAGCGTTGGCAGTAGTTTAAATTTAGGAGGGTGAGCGCATGGAAGACAAACTACAAAACCTAATTGAATACTTAGAAGATAGTTTAGTTCTTTCTACGCCTTTAATTGAGAACGACCCCTCATATCGGCAAATAAAGTATAGTATTCCATCCATCATAGAAATGTCTTTGATGGGTATGGGAAAATCAGTTGATGATGAACTAACCCCAAAAGAAAAATATCTAGTTGTGTTAAAGAGTCTTTATGTATTATACATGAGGCTTGCAACAGCTTCTGCCCCAGAATTTGATGTAAGTGCGGAGCAAGTAAGCTTTAAGAAAGGTGATAGGTTTTTCCATTACACTTCCTTAGCTGAAAAAGCACAGGCAGATATTGAGAAAGCGGAGCAGAGCGATATAGAATGTGCAGACATTACTATAAGCACACGTAATGGGACTATTCGTAATTATAACTTATCCAAAGGGCAGAAAGTAAACTTACAAGTTGGTACAATAAGTCCAACGTCTGCAGAATTAAGTTGGAACATGTTTAATTTAGGTTATGGGGAGTTCTGTAAATATGCTTTAATGTATAGCACTAAATCTATATATGATGAATATTCTGTACCGATTTTACGGCAGGAGAATGATGTAGATACAATCTCTTTTTGGGACATTAAGAGGACTAAATATCGTTTAATGAATTTAAGTCCAAACACAAAATACTATATAGTAATGGTATTTTATAATAGAGATGGTCATAAATCTGTTGAGCAGGTTGAACTAACAACTGGGGATGCTGAAAATGGATAATATTAGCAGATACTTAAGCAGTTCAATCGACCAAGTTTATGGTATTATAGGGAACAGGGAAATGAAATTTTATTATGTTCCTGTTCTTGAAAGAAAGTACCTTGAAAGTAAAGACTTTATAGATTATGACTTTGCAAATAAAATACGCATAAATGCAACTTTAAATTCTGATTTAGCCAGTGATATAGATTTAGAGCGGGCTAAGGATTATTTAACAGTTACGCAGGAGTCAGCAACAGTACAGTTTGCTTTAACAAGTATTAGCCCAAATATTCCAAATAAATTAGACCGCATTTATATAGAGTATCCGAATGGAAAGACAGCCAATTATTTAATTGTGGGCATAGATGATGGCGTTTTATTGCAAGGTATTTATGTAAGTGTGCGTGTTTTTAAGATGGATAGCGTAATTACAAACTTTCAGTGGGCTAATAATGGGGTAATACCAAATGATTATGAGTTACAACTCTAATGTATTTCAGCAAATTAGTAGTAAACTTATAAATAAATCTCTCCGAATGAGGGGAGCTTTAAGGGAGGCTGCTAAGCTGTGTGCAGAGGATTTATTGAGAGAGTCAGAAGTGCAAGTACCTGTTGATACAGGCGCATTGGTTTTAAGTGGTGAGGTCGTAGATAAAGGGACTTCCTTTGATGTTGTTTATTCTGCAACACAGAGAGATAGGCATTTATTAGACCCCTCAAAGCCTTTGGGAAGCAACCCAGATTATAATTATGCGCTTATTCAGCATGAAGCCACATGGTTTAAGCACCCAAAGGGTGGTAAAGACCATTATTTAAGTGACCCATATAATGCAAATAAGCAGACATATATGGAGGTTATGAAAGATTCCGTAAGAGAAGCAATTCTTGAAGATACCTCTATAAATGTTGCAAATAGTAAATCTGTTAGGAAGAAAGGTGTGCGAAAAGCTAACAAGCTTATACGCAGGCGTAAGAAATAGGTGGGAAAATGTTCGCAGAAAGTATGGCGGGTTTTTTGGAAACAAATGAATATGGCATAGTGGATAAGAATATTTTTGTAAACCTTTTTCCTCAAAGGACAGAAATACCAGACGCAATATGTGTAACAGAATTGCAGGCTTTTAGCATTAAAGGGCGCGCACGTAATAGTGTGAACTTTAATTGCCAGATAAGAATAAGGAATAGGTTTAGTTCTAAAGCGCAAGAAATTGCATTAAATATATATAATCTTTTAAATAAAGATGGTTTTATGGTTGACGCTAACGGAAAGCGTTTTACAGTAAGGCCAATGAACCCACCAACGTATCTTACAACGGATACTGGGGGCAGGGCGAATTGGGTACTTAATGTAACAGGGCTTTCATTGAATTATTAGAAAGGATTGAAAGCATATGGCAGGAAAGATTCTTGACACAAGAGTAGTTTTAATGGAGTTGAGCGACGTAAAAGTTGCACCTCTATTAACCGACCCGACAGAGGGTGAAACTACTTATGGTGATTTCGTAGATTTAGCAGGTGTCCTTTCTTTACAGGTTTCACCAGAAATGGTTTCTAAAACACTTTATGGTGACTCAACTGTAATGGATAACTATGCACGTACTACAAGTATTAACTTTACTGTTACTAACAGTGTAATAAGTTATAGTGGATTACAGTGTATCTTAGGTGGTAAGGTAACTACCGATGGCACAGAGGCGACTGAAAAAGTTACTTATAGCATAACAGCAGCAAATGCTACCCCAGGTTACTTTAAACTAGAAGGTAAATGGGATTATGCAAGTACAGATGGCACTGTAAAAGATGCCCATGTAGTGCTTTATAAATGCAGATTAAGTGAAGCCCCAGATTTCACCATTAACGATTCAAGTGGTGATTTCGGTGACTGTTCTTTCAGCGGTGTAGCAATGCCTACAAACAGTGATGGAAAGTGGATGGATATGACACTTAATGCTACTGCAGCAGCTATTGGTGGTTGATAATGAATTTTAAGGGTGTTTTTATACACCCTTATTTTATTTTTTAAGGGTATTGACAAAATCTTAATTATATGATATAATATAGTTAGGATGTTAATACATAAAGGAGAGTAATAAATATGTCAAAATTAAGCTTATTAAAACCACAAGGAACTATTCTTCAAATTGGAGAAAAAGATTATGAATTAGTTTATGATTTCAATGCATTTGCAATGTTAGAGGATAAATTTGGAAGTGTGCAAAAAGCTTTTGATGCACTTACTGGAACACCTAGATTTGCTGATGTTTTAGCCATTTTACAAGCAGGGTTTGCGTCAAGTAAGGATAAAATGACAGATAAAGAATTAGGAAGTTATTTAACACCTAGAAATATTCCAGATGTAATTAGTTTGGTTAATGAAGCTTTAACTAAGGTAATGCCCGAAGTTAAAGAAACTAAAAGTTCAAAAAACTAAAGAAAGCCCTTTCCCATGAAGAAGATGATTCGTGGGATTGGGTAGCTTTTTACTATTTTGCAAAGAGAGTTTTAAAAATGTCAGATACGGAATTTTGGGAAAGCTCTCCTGCAAAAATATTTGCTTTATTGGACTATCATGTAAAGGTGGAGAACCCAGATAAGGCAAAAACTGATGTCAAGAATATGCCGAAAATGACACCAGATTTATTTAAACAGTGGGGCGGTACTATAAAATAGCCCCAAATTGATTGGAGGGAGAAAAAGATGGCTAATGCAGATGTAGGTAAACTAACAGCTAGTATAGCTTTAGATGTTAGTAATCTTACAAAAGGCGTGGCAAAGGCAGACCAGCAATTAGAGCAGCTTTCTACTTCATTCCAAAAATCGCAGAAAAAAGTAAATTCATCGTTAAATAGTATAGATACAAAAGTGGCAATTACTGCCAAAAATGTTGTTGCTTCAATCAGAGCGCAGACAAACCAAATAAATGCTCAGATGGCAACACAAAGAAACCTGCTAACCAAGAGCTTAGGTGCGCAGACAAAGACTTTAGAAGCTTCTATGCAACAGCAGATTAGGGCAACTCAAAAGTTGTCTACTGCGGTAGGGGTAAATACTTCTCTAGTATCTGCTAGTATAATGGCAATGAATAAGAATGTTACAGAAGCACTCAGTCAAATGACAAGTGCTTTTGAAAGAATGTCTACACGTTCTAGTCAGAGTATGACAAATGCTAGAAAAACATTGTCACAGCAAGCCGTTCAAATGGCGGGGGATTTAGAGAAGTTAAAAGTAAAGGCTGAACAGACACAAGTTACCTTAAATAACAGACAGACACAGAAACTAGATTATAAGGCTACTAAAACGGATACTGCAAAACTTGATAGTAAACTTTCCAAAATGAATACAGTTTCATTTACGCCTACTATGAACACCTCTGGAACAGTTGCACAAGTTAATGGTTTGGAAAATGCACTAGCAAAAGCAAATGCGCAAGCAGTTACTTTGAGTGGAAGTTTAAGTAAGGCTTGGGAAATTTATGAAACAATATCTTTTAGTGCTTTTAAATTAGTTTACGGTATTGATGCTATCGGACAAGCAGTAACAGCATTAGTTTCACCCGGATGGCAACTTGCAAACTTATTAGAAACCGAACAAATAGGTATGGCAGGTATTTTAAGTTCTATGACTTCTTTACATGGCGAGAGCTTAAAGTGGAATGATGCAATGGCTATGTCAAAATCTATTATGAAAGACCTTACTATTGAGGCAGCAAAAACTGCAGCAACAAGTGAGGAGCTAATCTCCACTTTTAGGGCATTACTTGGACCAGGTTTAGGCGCAGGAATGAATATTGATGAGATTAAGCAGTTTACTGTTACAGGTGTAAATGCTGTTAAGTCAATGGGACTTGAAGGTAGACAGCTCGTACAGGAATTACGTGATTTAGTACAAGGCGGTATTCAAGCGGCAAGCTCAACTTTAGCAACTGCTTTAGGCTTAACAGATAGTGATATTAAAGCTGCTAAACAAAGTAGTGAAGGTTTATTTAAATTCTTAATGAAGCGTCTAGAAGGTTTTAAACAATCTTCTACGGAGTACGGCAACACTTTAAGTGGTATGCTTGCACAGGTTAAGGAAGGTTATGCACTTGCACAGGTACAAGCTGTTGAATCTTTACGTGATACTGCTAAAGGTATTTTAAAAGATATAAGAGATGTTCTTTATACAAAAGATATGCAAATAAATCCTGCTTTTGTAGAGGGTTTTAAGACAGTTGGGGATTATGCTTTAAAAATTTGGGAAGCTTTAAAAGATGTAGGTAGTAGTTTTATGCCTGCTATTGAAGCAGCTTTAAATATTGCAGTTCCTTTAGTTAAGTTAATAGTAGACAACCTTAAAGAACTTACTATAATGTTCTTGACTTGGAACATTGCTAAAAAGGTGACTACTTTATTCCAGATTAAAGAAGCTACCGATAGTGTAACTAGCAGTCAAATAGCGCAAAACAAAGCCATTGAGGAAGCAGAAGCAAAATACAAAAAAGCACAGAACGCTGCAATGGATTATGCTAATAGTTATGCTTCAAAGTTTAATGCGCACGTCGAAGCAAATAATCAGAGAATAAATACAAATGCTATGGCAGGACAGGTTAAGATGCTAGGCTCTATGTCTAATGATAAGTCCTTACAACTTTGGGGAGAGGAACTCACTAAGTTAGAGGGTAAGTATAAAGAGCTTGGGGCATCTGCAAACGAAGCCGCTAAGTATGCAAATCTTGTAGCAGAAGTTACTATAAAAGGCAGTAAAGAATCTGCAAAGGAACTTGATAGAGAAATACAAAAACGCCTAGAAGCAGCGCGTGCCGCTGAAAAAGAATATCAAACACAACTTAAAAAAAACTTAGAATCTATAGACAAGCTAAGGGGCAAATTTAGCGTCTTTGGTACTGTGACAAGCGGTGTTGGGGATGCTTTAATGAGCCTTGGTCTAATTTTAGGACTAACCGCAGATAAAAACGATGAATCTGCTAAGCAGACAGCAGCTAACATTGAGCAATTTGGCTTTTTAATGGTAATGGCAGGAAATTTAGCAACTACACTTACAGATACTCTAGTTCCTGCGATAATGAAAGCTGTTGAATGGTTTGCAAAGCTAAAACTTGTAGCTGCAATGGGTGGTGTGGGTGCTGCCTTAGGTGCAGGCGCAAAAATTCTTTCACCTGCTTTAATAGCCGCAGGTGCTGCAAACTACTTTAAAAAAGACGACGACCCTACCAAGATAAAATTTGACAGTCTTGAAAGTGTTGGCGCAGGGCTTTGGCGCAATTATATTTATAACCCAAAAGCTGAAAAAGAAAAATTGGAGGCGGCTGCTAAAGCGGCTGCGGATAAAAAAGCTGCTGATGAAAAAGAGAAACAAGAGCAGGAAGCGCGAATTAGGCAGATGTTAGCAGGTCTAGAAACTAAATTCACTAAGCCACCCACAGGCGGTGGTAGCGGTGGTGGCACTAAAGGGAAAGCTTCCGCAGACAGGGCTGCTAGAAATCAAGCTAAAAATGCTTATAAAGTTTTAGAAACTGCTTTAAAAGCGGAAAAAGAAGCAATTAAGCAACAGCAGTTACAACTTGAAAGTGCTTATAAATTTGACTTAACTTCTACTCAAGATTATATGCAGACCAAGTTTAAATATGATTCTGATATAATAGAGGCAGAAATTAAGAATTATGAAAAGCGCAGAGAGATTGCAAAATCTTTAGGACAAGATTCTGATGTAGAATCATTCACAAATAAAATAAGTGAACTTAAAGAATCTGCTATTACAAAATATATAGAATATGTAAATGACTTAAAAGATAAATATAAAGAATTATATGATAGATTAGATGATATAAAAGATAAGTATGAAGATATAGTTGGCGTATCGGAAGAAGCTTTTAAAAATAATTTAGTCAAAGAGTATGCAGCAGATTTTTCAAGAGTATATGCAGAGCTTGCAACTGCGCAAAAAGGTTTAGCAAAGGCGCAAGAAGAAGGTAATACAAGTGATATAAAAGCTTGGAGTACCTTAATTGATAAAATGCAGGTTGCTAAACAGCAATTAGAGCAAATTGTATATTTGAAAAAGCTTGAAAGGGACGCACAGGAAGCTACGGCTAAAGCACAGAATGTTGGGCTTCAAGCACAGTCTGAAAATCTTGATTATCAGCTTTCAACAGGGGTTCACAGTGATTTCCAAAAAGAAAGTGATTTATGGATTAGAAGCCATTCAGATATGCAGTCTGTAATAGACCAGTATAGAACTGCAATCGCTAATTACACTGCTCAACTGAGTATGGCAAATAGCGAAGAGAGAAAGAGCCAAATACTACAAAACATTGTAGATGCTAAACAGGCTATTAAAGATTTGATGGACGAAGTACATCCATTAGAGTCTTTAATTAGGGATAACTTAGTTAGCGGTTTATCAGATGCTTTCCAAAGTATTTACTGGGGAGAAAAATCAGCGAAAGATGCTTTACAAGATTTTGCGAATACTTTCTTACAGACTTTTACTAAGAAGATGTTTGATACAGCTTTTGATGAGTTGTTCAGCAATATTTTTGATGGAATATCTGGAAGAAATACTTTGGACACAGATGTTGTAACAAATGTTGAATCACGAGTTACAGTTGATATGACAAAGTTTCAGCAGGATGTTACAGATGCAGGACTTACTTTACAGCAGGAGCTTAATGGGCAGTTAATACCTTCTTTCCAAGCTTTAAACTCTGTTATACAAGAGATTTTGGCAAAAGCAGGTGTAACAAGTGTTGGTGTTAGTGGTGCAACAGGTATCAGCGGTGTGGTAGGAAGTGTCGCAGCAAGTGCAGTAGGACAGCATAACACTGAAAGCACAACTATTGGAAGTGGCATAGCAATGCCAGACTTATCTAGCTCTGTTAAGGGTCTAGAGAGATTTGATAAGGGTGTTATTTCTGCAACAGGTGCTATCACAGAAGATACAGCGGCTACTAAGATAAGCACCAATGTTACCGATGATTTAAGCACTGTTACTAAATCCACAGGAAATAGCGCAATGCCTGCTTTAATGGCAGCCGTAACTGCTGTAAGTGGTAGCCTTGGAAAATTCGGAACAGTTTTACAGACTGTTATGATGATTATGCAAATTGGTAAGGCAGCTAAGCTTTGGGCATTTGCGGATGGTGGTGCTGTTAGTGGAGCAGGTACAGGTACGAGTGATAGTATTCCTGCTAGGTTGTCGAATGGGGAATATGTAATAAAAGCAAGTTCTGCTAGGGCTTTAGGTACAAACTTCCTTGACCGCTTAAACAGCGTTGGTGATGGAAGAACAATTCGTAGTGGTAGACTTCCACGTTTTAAATACGCAGATGGTGGCGAAGTAAGAACGGAGGATAGTCAGCTAGAGAATACAACGCCTATGCAACAGGCAGACGAATTGCCCCCAACAGTAGGTGTTAATATGTATATGACATTCCAGTCACTTGACCCAGAAACTAATATGAAGCTGTTTAATAAGCAATATGAGAACTTTAAGAGTAAGTTAATAAATGATATTCAGAAGAATACAAGTATGCGAACAGCAATTAGAGGTGTTACATAATGTTAGGTTTAGATATAACTACAAATACTGATTATAAAGCTGCTGGCAATCTAGAAGTTTGGGGTATAACTGCTTTACAGTTATACTCCTACACTCTTGAATTTAATACACTTGTTGATGAAAAGTGGACAGGTAACGAACAGCGTAGAGCGCAGTGGTCAGAACCTAGAAGAACTTGGACACTTAAATTTCAAAAGACACCTGCGGGTGGCAGGAAGTTAGAGGAATTTTTTAAGCAAGTGAAAGGTAAGTATAGGGCTTTTAAATTTAAGTGGGCAAGGATTTATGCAGATGATGGCACTGATAATGGCGGTGACGATAATTGGTATTATGTTAGATTTGACAGTGACTCCATGCAATTTACCATGAATTATATGGGGTACAGAGAAGTTTCTATAAATTTAATAGAAGTAAGGAATGGTTCATAATGACAGTAGGTTTTAAGCAAGACATTGCTCAATACTTAGCGCAAAGCGAGATAGAAACGCGCCTATTAGTGGTTATTGAGTTTGATAAAGATAACACATATAGATTTATAGCAGATGAAAGTTTAGAATCTTTTGAAATTTGTGGAAATACTTATTTATCTACGCAAATTGAGAGGGGTAGTAGACAGGAGAACGCTGATAACTCTATTGACAGTGTTTCTTTAACACTCTCTAATCATTGGCAAGAATGGGCAGCGATTGTAGCGAATCATGGCAATGAATTTTTGGGAAAAAGGTGTACGCTTTATGAGTGGTTTCCAGAGTACCCAGAGGATGAGCCAGTACCTATGTATAGTGGTGTTTTAGATGAAATTAAAATGTCAGCCACAAGTTTTGAAATGGAAGTTGTTAGGGTATTAGGTGACTACGACCAAGAAGCGCCTTTAATGACCTACGACCCGAATTGTCAGTTTATTTATAGGGATGCTAGGTGTAAGTCAAGAAATACAGTTTACTATTCATGCGGTAAGACATTGAATGACTGCATACAGCGTGGTAATGTATTAAATTTCGGTGGGTATGTCGCCGTACCGAGAGAATATTTAGTTAAGCATTAAAAGGAGGGGCAGGATGATTCCTAGAGAAGATGTAAAAAAGTACATAGGATTACCTTTTGTACAGGAAAAGGACGGATACGCTTGGGGATGCCTTGCCCCTTTTTATCAAATTCATCCAGAATTTGAGCATATCAAAGCATATAGGTATCCTGTAAGTGAGGATGTTAATATGCTAAAGCATTTTAAAAGTCATTTTAAAGAAGTTGATTTAGAAGATGCCGTTTATGGGGATGTTTTGGTTATAAAATTACCTATGAATCAATGGCATTTAGCAGTGTATCTAGGGGACAGTAAGTTAATTCACTGCACATTACATATAGACACAGAAATTACAAGACTTGAAAGTTTTTCACATGGCAGGATAAAGGGGGTATTTAGGTGTCACACATTACAGCAGCAACATGGGGTTGGATAGGTATTGGTATCGCCCTTGTTAGTATGTTTGTAAGCCTTAGACAGCAAAAGAAATTGTCTAGTAAGAAGGCTTCTTATACATACGGTGATGGCGCACTGACTACCAACGTGAGCACCACAGACCCAGTACCTATTATATATGGTACTGTAAAAACTGCGGGAAACATGATTTATTCTAGATTAAGTAATGATAAAAAAGTGCTCTATAAATTAGTATCTGTTGCGGATGGTAAGATTAAGGGCATAAGGGATTTGCAATTTGATGATTTAGATGCAAATAGCAGTAAGTATGAGGGTGTTAGCTATAATTACTATTATGGTGATGGTGTACAAGAAATAGACAGCCGTGTTATGGGTTCAACACAAGAAGATAAAGCAATGCTAGTTGGCGGTTTAAAATATTTGGCATACATAGCTTTACAAGCAAAGGCGAATGAAAATTTAAGTAGTAGTTTTAATGTCACTTGTTTAGTAGATGGCTCTATTGTAAAGATATATGAGAACGCAAACGATTTGACACAGTATCGAGAGGAATGGACAGATAATCCTGCATGGTGCGTTTTAGACTTCATGACACGCTATAATGGATGCGGAATGAGCCTTGATGAAATTGATGTTCAAAGTTTTATAGACGGGGCTAAATTCTTTAAAGAAAAGAATTATACATTAAACTTAGCTTTAGATGAACAAAGAAGCCGTTTAGAGTGGATACAGTATATGTTAAACTGTTGCCGTTCCTTACTTATATATAGAGCAGGTAAATATAGTTTATTCGTAGAAAAGGCAGATGAGGTAGTTCAATCATATACTCCGAATGACATACACGATTTGAGTATCTGGTTTAGCCCCTTGTCAGAAGTCCCAGATATTTATAGAATTACTTATATTGACCCTAAAAATGAGTGGGTAAAGGTAAATGCTGAAGCTTCTTTAAGCCCAGACAGCTATTTAAGAAAACAGCCAATGGTTGAAACTTTGGAGCTAATGGGTGTAACAACTTTTGACCAAGCAAGTAGATTAGCATGGTTTTATCTGAATCAAGCACTGACTTGTCAAACCTACATTTCTTTTAAAACAGATAGACGCGCTTTAAATAGAACTGTTGGTGATGTAATAGAGGTTACAGACTATGTAACAGAATTTCAAAAGAAAAAATTTAGAATAATAAAAATTGAAGATGAGCAAAATGAAAGTATAAAGCTTACATGTAGAGAATACAACGAATCTATTTATAGTGAGCAGCGCGGTGCGAGTGACCCTGTAATAAATGTTACAGAGCTTACTGACCCACAACAAACGCCACCAGAGATAGTATATGTAGAAAACGAGCAAGACTATTATATATTACCCGATAAAACAGTAGTAAGTAATATAATGTTAGATGTAATTTATACAGATTGGACTTATAATAAGAGTTTTAATGTTTCGTATCGTAAGAAGAACTCAGATAAATGGCTTTTTGGTGGAACATTTGATGATGGTACTTATAAGGCTGTCATAGAGAATATGGAAATACATGAAACCTACATTTTCAGATTTCAGAATATGAGTAAGTATGGTAAGTTTTCAGCATATACTTATTCTCCAGAGATTTACATTACAGGTAAAAATGCTGCCCCTAATATGCCTTCTAATTTTCGTGGTGAAGAAGTGGAAGGGGGCTTTAAACTGTACTGGGATTCAGGGGAGAATGATGTAGTCCATTATTTATTATATTCAGGCTCTGTAACAGAAAAAGATAAGATAGCACAAGTATTCGGAACATCTTATTATTGTCCTGCAAATGTTGGTGAATATACTTTTTATTTGATAGCTGTTGATACAGCAGGAAATCGTTCTGCCCCTGCAAGACTGCCATTAGAGATTTTATGTCCCTCAGATGTAAACGGTTTCGATTGCGTACAGAATGAGCGCAACATAGAATTTCACTGGAACTTAGTGGAAGGAGCCTCTTACTATATAATTAAAGAGGGTGAGAGCTGGGAATATGGAAATACTTTAGCAACAAGTTCTGGACACTTCTTTAGTTATCCATATGCACAGGCAACAAGCACTACCTTTTGGATGAAAGCATATACTGCGTATGGCGTACCTAGTACAAACCCTGCATACTGTCAATTAAGTATAGCATCTATACCTAACAGGAACATGATTTTGGAATACGATGCCATAGCAGATGGGTGGAGCGGTAAGAAATATAATATGCACGTAAATGCAGGTGGTTTACAATTAGATGCAGGTAAGGTTTATGGGGAATATATATATTCTATGGAGTTAGACCAGGAATATTGTGCAAGAAATTGGACAGAGAAAGCCGTTAGACCAGTAAGCGCAGATTTGGAAATTATGTGGAAGGATGCCAACTTTACTTGGGCGAGTGAATACGCTAAACGAAGAGCTTGGTTTCCTTTAGGCACAGAGGGTACATATGATTCATGGACAGAAATTGCGGTGTATAATGAATCAAGTAAAGAGGATATAATCGAAAGAATATCATTGAATGGAACACTTGTTTCAGATAAGGGTGTAAAGCCTATAGGAAATGTTGGAACACCTACATATGGAGCAGGTAGATTTGAAAAGGGGCTTGTGTTAGATGGAAATTGCCGTCCAAAATGGAAAAATTTGCCACTTGATGATGCGTTCTCTCTCAGTTTTAACCTTTACGTGCCTGATGATAACGCGAATAATTACACAATTCTTACTTTAAGTAATGATTTGGGGGATTATTTATGGCTTCGCCATAGAAAAGAAGATAGCGGCATGTTTGTATGCGCTTTTTCAGATGGTAGGGAGTATGCATTAAAGGATTTTTCTGTAAAAGGTGATTATCTACATTTTATGATTTCACAGGGCGCAGGATATTTTACATTTGTTGTGTATGATGTAAGTTATGATTCATACGTTATAAATAGAAAAAAAATTTCTACCATGAAGCAGTATACGCAAGTGGCTTTATATAATGAATTTAGTAATAAATAGGGGACGATTAAATGGGTACAGAAATGGCAGTTGTTGTTACAGGGGTACTGTACGACGAGAATAATAATATTAAACAAAAATTTGTGAAACATAATTTGATTACAAGTGTAGGTTTCGACTTTGTAAGTAACTGTTTAGGTTCAACAACAAGACCAAAACCTATTAGTCAAATTGGTGTGGGAGCTAGTAATATTCCCCCTGCTATAGGGGATACAACTTTGGGAGCACTTAAATCTAAAAAGGCTTGTACTTACAACCATATAGTGGGAACTACTTCCCTTGTATTCCAGACATCTTTTGGTGCAGGGGAGGCAATAGGCACTTTGGTAGAAGCAGGTATTTTTACAGGTGATGGTATTTTATTTGATAGAGTTGTATATCCAGCAGTTAATAAAGAATCTGGGGATATTTATGAAATGACTTTTGAAATTATTTTGAAAGAAGAATCAGCGACATGAGTTTTACAGTTAGAAAGGAATTTCGTAGTTCAAAGTTAAAAGAACTTACAAGCTCTTTTAAATATTTTAAAGAGAAACATTTAAAAGACTTGAAAGTTACAGCCTACATTGCAGACCATAAAGATATACTTGGAATTGGCGTACTAAAAATAGGTAATGCCCAAATAGTATTAAGTGACCTACGTTTTTATGACAAGGTTTTAAATGAAACAAATTTTGATGAGGCATTTACGCCTTTTGGTTACAGTAGGTGGAAGAAAATGATTACAGGTGATTACATATATCAAAAAGCATTATGCAAGTATGTAATGCACGCTAGTCTTGATGCAGATAGACCTAATGTAAGGGTGTACACTCATAAAGTAGATGTACCAGACGTTTTAGACACAGGTACAGTATCACTTACACCTACCAATCAACCTTATGAAATGCAGTTTAATAGTGATAGGAATTTCCACATTATACCCGAATTGAATGTTACTATTAAGTCGTATAGTGGTACAGGTGCTACACCGCTAGTATTAGCCTATAATGTTACTACAAAAGGGTTTACAGTAGTAATGAAAAATGAAGATGGCGGGTATGTTGAGGGAACACTAACTTATGCAGCTCGCGGATATTGAGGTGAGATAATGCAGGAATTAAGAAGAATAAAGGAAACTGAAACACTTGCAAACTCTTTAGACCCTATAAATAAAAATTTTGAAAGTGTACAGTCGCAGCATAGTGGAACAGTTTTTCCCCAAGATAATTTAGTTTTGGGACAGCCTTGTTTTAGAACAGATACAATGAGTCTTTATATCTTATCAGATGTAGGATATAAGTTATGGGTAAGGGTGGCAGACCTAACAATGACACTCGTTAATAAGGAGTATGTAGACATACTCCGTATTCCCCTTAGTAGGGTGGATGATATAATAGATACTGCCACGAATAAGATTAAGATGAGTCTTATGTATACAGGCACACAAAATGGACAACTGGTAATGGTAGGAAATAATAATAAGATAGCAACAAGTCTTATTGATACAGGAGTTAATGCAGGACAGGTTGTAATGGTAAATACAAATGGTAAAATACCTATGTCAGTATTAAATGTGGGATATAATAGGGAACAAATACCTTTGTTAAATGACAAGGCTCAATTACCTGTTTCAATTATCCCTACTTCTATAGCACGTTTTGATACAAATGGGCAGTTGGTGTTTCCTAATGGTGCAAAGATTTGGGTGGGTTAAATGGCAGAGGTACTTAGTTATTTAAATCTTAATATAGGTGGCGCAATACATAAAGTGCCAATTTTTGCTAGTTACAATGATTTTTACAATAAAAAGTATATTGTAGTAACCTTGTTTAATAATAAAACAGGCTATGTGAATATTTCACCTGTTGCAACAAGCCTCTCAATAAATGCGGGGACGGAGCAGGGTGGGACAAAATATTATATCCTTTCCAAAGCTTTTACAACAAGTGAAAATTTTATAGATGCTGGTACATGGTATAACAGTATTAGTGGTAGTTCTAATAGATACGATTTATCAAAGATTTTAACTTGTACAGTAACAGTTCCACAGGCAGGGTGGTATAGACCAACATTCTCTATTTATTGGATAGGCAGTTACAATGCTTATCACAACTATAGGCGGAACTCTTCTTACAGATTTCAGACACGCTCTGGTGATAAAGTTCTAACAGATACAGGATTACTTTCATTAGCAACTTCTGAATTTTATCCTTATAGTACGCCTACCTCAGATGAAGCAGGTATGGCACAAGAGGCAAAGTATATGTCTTTAGGTAGTGGTGAGTTTGTATACTTAGACGCGGGGCAGAATAAACTTGATTTATATATAGAAATGTACGAAGATGGTAATAAACATGCTGCTGCATATGTAAAAGATTTTGCAGTAAGTTTATCCTATGCTTTGGATTTAGAGGGGAAGAAGTTTGTTATGTATACAACCCCTGGTAGCCATTCTTTTAAAGTACCCGATGGTGTGACAAAAGTTACCTTAGTTACTATTGGCGGCGGTGGTGGAAGTGCTGTGTATGGATACAACGACGATAGTAGTGATGGAAGTAGTGGAGGTGAAGCATGATGAAGCCTTTACAAGGTGGTACAGGTGAAACAAGTAAAGTTACGGTTGTACGGAACGGAAGAACAGAAGTCCTTTGTGAAGCTGGTGGAGGTACAGGTGGATATTATGAACAGTATGAGTATACACCTCCTAGCAGTGGCGAAGGCAGTGGAGGTGAAGGTGGCTAATGGCAATACAGGTTATTAGACAATTTGGCAAAGGCGGTTATCCTAGGGGTAGAGATGCTTCTAGTGCAGGAGGTGGTGCAGGATACGCATTAACTCCTACTATCACAGATGGTGATTATGGTACAGGTGGCAGTCTTTCAGCCGACCGCGGTAACTATGATACATATGATGTACAGTCTGGTGGGGGCGGTGGAATAGATGTAATCACAGTAAGTGTAACGCCCGGAGAGGTACTTAATATTACAGTAGGTAAAGGTGGAGCAGGTGATGGAGTTGCAGGAAATCAAGCAGGAAGTGCAGGGGCAGTAAGTATATGGTATTAAAAGTAGCAAAAATAGTAAATAATAATGTAGATAGTATCTTTCTTACCAGTGAGTCTTTGGAGAACTTAAAGTATATTTTAGGTGATGGGGAGTATGTTAATATAGATGAGTCCCCATGTATGGTGGGGGATACTTACAAGAATGGAGTTTTTATTCCGAATTTTGTAGGTAGTCCTACATCTACAACAATATCGCCTACAAGTGTAAAGGCAATCTACTTAATGTTAGGTAGTGCTTGTAATATGTCTTGTAGACACTGTACACAAACTCCTATTAAATGTAATGTCGCGTATCCTACTACTGAATTAAGTAAGGATGTGCTAGATTTTATAGTAAATTGGGATAAAAATGGCGGTGGAAGGTTATATTTTTGGGGTGGTGAACCTTTACTTTATTGGACTACAATAGAGAAACTTATAGAAGAGTTTGAAAAAATGGGTATGAGAAATACTTCTTACCGCATTTTCACTAATGGTCTATTACTTTCAAACTCCATTGTAGATTTTTGTAACAAGCATAATATATGGGTAATTATGAGTTATGATGCACCTAACCCCTTAGCTGCAAGAAACGCCATGCCACTAGAGAAAAATATAGAAGCTTTCTTGTCGGCAGAAAAAAGAACGGTAAATGGGGTATACAATGCCTTAAATTGTGATATGGTGGCTGCTTTTAAATACTTGGAGTCAAAATTCCCTAATACTGAGGTAACTCTAGGCTTTATAAATGTATTATGGGATATACCAAAAGACTTATACGCTTTTGGAAAAGGCGAAGTAAGAAAAGCAGTAAAAGATTTATTTGAATATTATAAAGAAACAAGGGATTCAAACGTGCATAGGTGGTTTGAAACTAAACTTAGAAGAGGGAAATACTTTTCTACTAAAGAATTTATACTTTCCCCTTTCCCTCCTTGCGCACCTGGACGTATCTCTTTATCCATAGATTTTGCAGGTAATATAATAAGATGCCATAATGATAATAAAGTTGTTGCAAATATTAAAGATGCTTATTCAGACATATTAAAAGCACATGAAATGGAGTGGCTAAAGTTATTGCCAAGAAATTGTGCAGAATGTGAGTGCCTCTCTTTATGCAGGTCAATTTGCCCGATAGCTTATAAAAAAGAAGGCAAAGAAGAATTTGTACAGTGCGATTATATAAGGGAGTTTTTTAATGCGGTGCAGGAATGTGCTGATGAGTTTTGGAGAATAGAAGGTGGGATATAAATGACAAACTTTCATAACTGGACAGGTGATGAAGAAATTGCTGAACAAGTCCCTCAGTTTTTGAATGACGATAATGCAGCAACACTAGAGAAATTGGATACAAAATTTAATAACTCTTTGAAGATAACAGGAGCAGCAGACTTAAACAGTTTTAAGGATGAAGGGCTTTACTATTGTAATTCTAATTCCCAGGCTGAAACTATTTTAAACTGCCCTACTAACTATGCTTTTGGTTTAATGGTATGGGGTAAAGAGGATATACTTTACCAAGAAGTGCGCGAATTTAACAGAGGCTCTAACCAAGATTACAATAACTGTTGGAGAAGAAGTTATTATTCTGAGGGTGGACAAGGCGTGTGGTCTAATTGGCAGCAAATGTCCTATGTAGCTACTACTTTAGCAGGGTATGGAATAACAGATGGTATGAGTAAAACTGCCCAAAACAGTGTGAGTACAGAAAATATTATAGGAAGGGATGTTAATACCTCGTATTTGCGTTTAAGTGGGGGTGATGGGATTGAGAATAGTGCATACCTTCAACTCTGTGGAAATGCTTATTCAAAAGGTGCAGGACAGTTTAGATTACTGGCGGCAGATTCAGAACATTCAGCATATCTTTTAGGCAGCCCTTCTGGACTACTTACATGGAACAATAAAAATATAGTACGTTCCATAAATAATGTTGCTGCAGATGAGAACGGCAATGTCAATATTGTTGTTGGTGGGGGTGGCAGTGGAGGTGGCTCTAATATTACTGTTGATGCAGAAATATCAAGTACAAGCACCAATCCCGTTCAAAACAAGGCTATCTATAATGCGTTGCTGAATAAAGTTGGAACTGAGGACATTTTTAATGGTTTTGCTTTAAGAAGTCCAACAGCTTCAATCATGTGGCGCATAGGTTCACAGACACTAGGTTCACTTACTGCAAGCAATTATACAGGTACATCATTACGTGCAACACAGGACAGTGATGGTAATATAATTAATACCACCTATGCAAAGAAATCCGATATAAGCGGCATGGTTAAAAGTGTAAATAATGTTAAGCCAGATAGTAATGGTAATGTCAATATTAGCGTTAGTGGTGGCTCAAATGTCACTGTAGATACTACGTTGTCTGCTACATCTACAAATCCTATTGCTAACAAAACTGTTTACTCTGCTTTAGGAGGTAAGTTAGGTAAAACAGAAACAGCCTATGCTGCTACTAAAGCTACACAGGATGGGGCAGGTAATGTAATTACCGAAACTTATGCTACTAAAGCAGATGTTAGTGGTGTTGTTAAGAGCGTTAATGGCACAAAACCCGACACTGATGGCAATGTTAGTATTACTGTTAGCGGAGGGGACGGAGTAAGTCTTTCAGCAGAAAATACATGGACGGGGAAACAGACCTTCCAAAAAATGAAATTTAACTTTGAAAGTTATAATGCACCTCGTATTAGCGGTGCTATTGATAATCCGTCTGAGTCGGTGGCAGTATATAATGTACAGGGTGACTTTACACTAGATATGTCAGAATTAGCAGGGCTGTTAAACAATGGTGACGCTACATTATTTACTGCCTATATTACTGCGAATGGTGCATACACTCTGAGCATCACTAATGCTGGCACTCTAAAATATGTAGGTAATGCGTCCGATTTAGCTATCACAGTTAACGGATTACTATTAAATATACTGCTAATCAAAAATAGCAGCGGTGATTTGTCAAGTGTTGTACAGGCAAGTGCATTGTCGTGAGGTGACGAAATGGGACTTAATAGATTGATGTTATCAAAGAAAACTGCTGCTGGTGGAGGGACTGCTGGAGATAATGTTTTTATCATGACTATGGGACGGCAGGGCGGTCAATGTGGGTATAGTCGCAACAATGGCAATTATGGCGAAGTTACAGGTGATGTTACGCATGACGGTAGAGCGGTAACATTGGTAATGCTATCTTATTACGGCGGTTGGCTTGACGTTGCCTTTCAAGAGGAGGGTGTTACGAGCGGTAGCCGCAATATTAGCCTTAACATCACTCCCATAGAAACAGGGATTACTGTATCTCTTGCAGTAGGCAAAATATCGTATCAAGGCAGCTTAATAGGCTTCTACACCTATGTGCAACGTGTGCCGTCAAATATATCAAGCATGTTTACCGCTGCTAATGTAGGAAAAAAATTTAAAGTCGAAATTGTGTTTAACTAGGCGGTGATTTAATGCAAACAACTTATACATACAAAGAGCAGACCTACTCTAATTTATATGAGCTTTCCGAAGCGTTAGGCAAAGACGGCGTGTTTATCCCATTGTCAATCGGTGACGAGGCTTTAACAGAATTAGGTGTAACTGTTACACATGAGGAAGAACCTATTGAAAACATAAAGCAACGTAAAATCTTGATGTTAAAGCGTCAGCGTGATAATCTTGAAGTAGGGCCAATCGAATACAACGGCAACAGTTTTGATTATGACGAGAAAGCGCGTGACCGTATTAATGCAGCTATCATAGCATTGTCATTACAGGATGAGGGAGCAAGCATTGACTGGACGACAGCGGATAACCAAGATGTTAAGGTAACAGCCAATGACTTGCGTATGGTAATAGCTGCTGTTGCGGTGCGCAGTAACGCCTTGCATATTGCTTACCGTAAAGCGAAAGAAGCTGTGGAAAATGCACAGTCAGAGGAAGAATTAAATGCTATAATATTAAATGTGTAATATTAAGAGGGTGAATTGATGGATGGAAGAAATTTTGCAAATAGATTAAATAAAATGTCAAAGAATGTACTTAAACCTTTAATACCTGCACTTGGTTTACACAAGCGTGTTGAAAGGGTACTGTATTTGAGGTACATTGAAGAACAAAGTATTTATGATATAGCAGAGGATGTAGGAATGTCCTTTGACTCTCTTAATAATTACCTTAGTTTTGCAAGACATGAAATGCTTTCTACGATGCAACGAGATTTTGAAATATTACCAGACGATATTAAAAAATTAGTTAATATTGTATTATCAGATTGTTAAATGTTAGTTATTCACTTTTTAAAATATATGCTATAATTAAAGCATAAGTTGGGGAGGGGTGTGAAATGTATCCTAATGGCAATTATTTTGGGCAAGGTTATAATATGAATTATCCATATTTTAATATGAATCAGTCTGGGCAACAAGGTTTTCAGCAGGGACAACAAGTAATGCCCCCAAATAAACCTCAAATGCCAAAAACCGCATTTGTAGCAAGTTTTGATGAAGTTAAATCTGCTGCCGTGGATTATGACGGAAGCCTTAATGTTTTTGTAGATACACAGCAGGACAGAATTTATACAAAACAGTTTACAAATGAAGGTAAAGTTGATTATAAAGTATTTATTTTAAGTAAGGATGAACCAAGGGAAATAAGCCCTGCAAATTTTGCAACTAAAGACGACTTAGAGGTGTTGCTAAGTGAAGTTGCAGAATTAAAGGATAGCTTGAATAGGTTGGAAGGGGGAGCTACTAAATGATGAATCCGATGCAGTTAATGGGAATGGTACAGGGGTCACAAAATCCCATGCAGTTAATGCAACAAATGTTTGGTGGCAATCCCCTATTTAACCAAGCCATGCAAATGGGACAGGGGAAAAGTCCCGAACAGTTGCAGCAAATAGTTAGAAATATTGCGCATACAAAAGGTATGAGCGATAATGATTTAAATAATTTTCTTTCACAATTTAACCTAAGATTTTAGCAGACGCGCGGGCTAGAAGATTAGGCTGAAAAACAAATCAATATAGGAGGTACTTACTATGGAAGGTACTGGTGTTGTTCCTGTAATGAATATGAATCATGGATATGACAACGATTGGGGTAATGGTTGTGGTATGTGGTTCATGTGGATTATTGTTATTTTTGCCTTAATGGGCGGTTGGGGAAATGGTTTCGGAAATAACAGGGGTTTAAACGAAGCCTTAACTAGAAGCGACTTGCAATCTGGTTTTGACAACCAATCTATTCAAAGAGGTATAGCAGGTATTCAAAATGGTCTGTGTGACGGCTTCTATGCCCAGAACACAACTATGTTAAACGGTTTCAATGGAGTACAACGTGATTTAATGTCTAATGGTTATCAATTAGGTAATCAAATTGCAGAAAACCGCTTTGCCGCACAGCAATGCTGCTGTGAAACTCAGAAAGGTATCGCAAATGTAGGCTGCGAAACCAATAGAAACATTGATTCTGTAAGAGCTGAAAACTATAAGAATACTTGTGAAATTGTGAACGCAATTAATGCGGATGGTGAAAAGACACGTGCAGTAATGGTAGCTAATACCGTTCAAGAACTGCGTGATAAACTTGCTGACAGAGATAGAGAATTGCAGACTGCTAATTTCCAGCTGAGTCAACAAGCTCAAAGTGCAGCCTTAATTGGTACACTTAGACCTTTCCCGCAACCTGCATTTATAACCTGCTCTCCTTATCAGAGCGCAGCAAATAATGTTTGTGGTTGTGTTTAAATAACTTGGGGTGTTAGTTCACCCCTTTATTTAAAGGAGGGATAAGGAATGGCTTACTTAAATGCTATTAACTCTGTCACTCAGACAGTGGTAGCTGATGGGTATTTAGTATATGACACAAAAGCTGTAAGCGGTTGCAATAGTTGTTGCAATCAAGGAATTTTATTTACAGCAGGTAGTAATACAATTACTTTACGTAAAGCAGGAACTTACTTAGTCACTGTTAATGCGAATGTTACGCCTACTGCGGCGGGGGATATTTCCCTGCAACTGGTTAAGAACGGTGTAGCAGTCCCTGGTGCTAGTGCTACTGCGACAGGTGTGGTAGCTACTACATTCCCTGCAAGTTTTACCACTTTGATTACGGTTCTACCTTCTTGCAAAGCTATCAATAATGTAGCTTCACTACAAGTACAGTTAACAGCTGCAGGAACGGTAACAAGCACTTCTTTCACCGCTGTAAAAATTGCGTAGAAGGGTGATTGAATGGATAAAGAGGATAAATTACTAGAAGCTTTATTGAAGTCCACTAGCGATTGTGCTGAAATTAAGCATAGTCAAGAAAGGGATATGAAAGAGATAGATGCAGTTAGAGAAAAGCTTGAACTGCAAGGCAAAAATATTGCCTTTCTTGAAGCCTCTTTGAAAGGTTTAGGGGAGTCCTTAGACCAAGAACGTAAACTTAATAGAGATAGACAGTTGGATTTTTCAAAATTATTGGAAGATAAGATAGGCACTCTGTATAAAGGAGTGTCTATTCTTACTGCTACAATATCTTTAGTTATAAGTTTAGTTCATAATTTCTTTTTAAGATAGGGAGTGCATTTTATGAAAAGTTGGCTAGAAGTTTTTAAAGAGGGTGGAGTCCTCAGTTTAACAAGGATATTAATAACGCTTGGTTATATAACATTTTTAGTGCTTTCCTGTATTCTTGCATTTACAGGGCATTTTTGGGGTAATTATTTAGAATTTTCCTTAGCTACGGGTGGTGCGATAATTGCGCAGCTTGGTAATAAATATATCAATTCTCGTTATAATACACCACAAGGTTGTTTGGGCAAGGGAGTGAATCGTGATGTATAAAAGTAAGCATTGGACAGTAAATGAATGGGATTGCTTACAACGCAGTGAAAATCCATTTGCTTGGACAGAAGGTGGTAGACTTTGTACAGATGATGAGAGAACTGCAAACCTCTTTAAGATATTAGATATGTTAAGGGACTGGAATCCAAATTGGGTAGTTAATACTACAAATGCGGGCTATAAAAGCGGTTATCGTACAGAGTATGTTAACGCCCTAGTTGGCGGTGCAGAAGGAAGTTTGCATACACAAGGCTGTGCTGCTGACATACATATTGCAGGACAGGATGATACAGATACAGCATTAGCAGATACAGTGTTGGTAGCCGCGGATGCTTGGGGCTTAAAAGATAAGCTAGGTATTGGATATTATGGTGATTGGATTCACTTAGATGCAAGAGGTTATACATCAAGATGGTAATTTAGGGGTACAAAAGTACCCCTTATTTTTATGCTTGACAGATGCTGTGTAGTATGCTATAATAATCATAGTTTAAAAATGAAAGGAGTCTTAGAAATGAAAGTAGTAGATTTGATTAAAAGATTGCAGAGGTATCCAATGGGTGCTTCTGTTTCTATTGAAGGTGATATGCTTAGAGTAGCAGGTTACACTAGCTGCATCTGTTCCCCCGCTTACATACCCTTAAAAGATATTGTAAGCAAAAAATTTCCTTTATCTAAAGAAAAAAGGGATGCAGTTTTAGAAGCATTGAATGTATTACATAATACATGCAAAGGTACGGACTGCTCGAACTGTGTTTTAGATAGTGATTCTGGTGATTGTATCCTACTATTAAATTCGCCTGATAGGTGGGGTTTGGAAATAGTGGAACAGAATTGTAAGGAGGAATAAAATGAGAGTATCAGAGTTTTGTGAAAGATTGTTAAGGCTTAGTGATACGGACGGTGAATTGGTGTTTGTAACAGGTACGGGTAGAGTATATCGTGCAGAGGATTGTGACATTTACCTAAAAGTTTTCGGAGCAAATACGGATAGGGTAATAGTTGCCTTAGATGGTGATTTGGAGGGACATTAAAAATGTTAGTAGGCGTTAATTCAGATGAGAGAATTGTCATTAAGAAGGATAATCATATTGAAATTGCTTATTTAGATGATGCAGGAATCCCACACATTACATTAAATTTTTTTAAGTTAAATAGTAAAGAAGTGCAGGCGTTTTGGGAGTTGATTAATAAATTTAGGGGAGATATAAATGGTAATTTATGAAGAAAAACATGGGCAGAAGTTGTTTAAGGGGTTAACTCCTGAACAGCTCTCTAAGATTAAAGAGGATTTAACTTTCGATAATCCACAGTATCAGAGTGCTATTCGTTACAGTAAGTGGGGAAGTGTGCGTATTCCTTCAAAGTTAAGATATTATAAACTAATTTCAAACGATATTTTAGTACCTTTGGGCTACGAAGCACAGCCTTTTGCGGTTTTTGTTAAGAGTGATGCAAAGGATGATGATGTTGAATACCCCTCCTTTCAATTAGAATTACGTGATATTCAAAAGAAAGCAGTTTCTACTTTTAGGGGCTTAGGAACACTTGTTTTACCAACAGGTACTGGAAAGAGTATTTGTGGTCTTTATTTGGCAGGTAAATTAGGTAAGAAAACTTTAATCGTGGTAAATAAAGATGATTTAGTAGATGGTTGGATTCAAGATGCAAAATTAGCCTATAATGATGCTTTGGATATTGGTTTGGTTAAAGGTAAAGTATTCAAAATTGGTGAACATATTACACTTACTACAATACAAACACTTTCTCGTTTAGGTGCGGATAAACTTAAAAAGTTGCATAATGAAATTTCCATGCTGATTGTTGATGAAGTACATCGTGCAGGTGCAGTTAGTTATCAAGTTCTTAATGAGTTCCCTGCATACATTAGGTTAGGTCTGACAGCTACTAAAATGCGTAATGATGGCTTAGTAGATGTTATTGACTTACTCTGCGGCAGAACCTTATTTGATGGGACAATGTGTGAAACAGATGCAATAATTCCTGCTGAGAACATTCATGTCATAAGCAGGAAAAGCAATATTTTTTGGCGGCCTAAAAAGGCGTATTATGGTGTACGCACAAAGAGAACCATAGAAGATTATGTCTGCAATTACAAAACTTATAAACGTGGCACTATTGAATGGGTATTAAAAATGGAAGAACTTGTATCAGAAGGTCTTGTGAAGCCATATCCATTACGTTTGCATGATGCTTATGATAAAATTGCGACAGATGAAGATTTCAATAATCTAGTTTGCGAAGATATTAAAAATGCCTATATGCAGAACAAGTCTTGCATAGTTTTTTGTAAGACTATCGAACAGTTAGAACTTCTTTACAATAAGCTAATTTCTACCTGCCCTAAAATTCAGAAATTTTATGGAAACATGACTGATTCAAAGGCAGATATTAAAGCGCGTGCTGAAAGTAAAGAAGTCCTTGTAACATTGGCAACTCTTTCCATTGCGTGTGAGGGTACAAATGTTAAAGCTTGGGAATATGGATTTTTAGTAGCAGATATTGCGAACGATAAGGACTTGATACAAGCTCTTGGCAGATTGCGGAGAACAGTTGAGGGAAAGACTGATGTTTATATCTTTGACTATCAGCACCCTTTAATGACAGCTATTAGGAATCATTGGTCTAAGCGTGTAGAATGTTATAAATCTCTTGGAATACCTATTGACAACTTTTAAAGTGTGTGGTATAATTAGTTACAGGCATTGAGAAATGTTTATTTAAAGATTATTTGGAGGTTTTAAAAATGGACGAAAAACAATTTAAGGATTCTAAAAGACGTATTCCGATGTGTACAAAGAGCCGTAAATGGCTGCCCGATAATGCAGCAGAACGCCGTTTGTGGACAAAGATGCGCAAGGAGAATAAGAATGAAAATTAATATTCCAACCAAAGAGAAGCAAATTGTTGACTTAAATGAAGCACTTAAAGAAACAACATTGACTGAGCTTTATGATGCGTATGCCTTATTCAGTAAAGTAGAAAATGATGCTAAAAAGAAAAAGGCAGAGATTAAGAAGCAGTTAGATGAATATTTTGACACGCAAGGTGTTAAAGATACTATGGGTAATGTTTGGCTTAACACGCCTAACGGAAGCTTTAAAAAGCAGCAAAGGGTATCTCTTGGAATTAATGAAGAACTTGCAACACAGGTATTAAGACGCTTAGATTTATTTGATAAGGTTGTTTCCTATGAACCAGTCTTTGATGTAGATGCGATTCAAGGATTTATTGCAGACGGCGTTATTTCCGATGAAGATATGAATAAGATATTTGAAAGGAAGATTACATATGCCATTACCACGCAAAAAGGGAAGAAAGCGGAAGAAGTTTCCGAATAAGCGCAGATGTTCTGCTCACTTTAAAGAGTGGGCGACAAATGGCAGGAAGATGATTATAAACGGAAAAGAAATGACTGTTTATACAAGTGGTAAATTGGTAGAAGCATTTGCCAATGTAGGAATACCTAGAACTTATATGTGCTTTCATTTGTGGATTAAGAATGGTTATATGCCAGAATCCCCTATTAAAACAAAGAATAGGTCATGGTACACTAGAGGTATGATTGAATGTCTTGCAATGACGGCACTCGAATGTGGTATGACAAAGACTACACCTAATATGGAATTTATGAAAGTACGTTGGTTTGAAGAATTTGATAAAGTAGTTAGAGAGGAGTTAATGTAATGGAAAAGGGTGAAACTTTAGTTAGAGTTGTTAAAAGCTTTACAAAAAATTTAGGTAACTATGAGAGTGCTAGGGTTGAGCTTGGCATGGAGAGAATTGTAAATGATTCTAAAATCGAGTTTACTAAACAACAATTAAGCGCAGAAATTGATGAGTTCATCAACTCTGAAATTACAGACTTGATTTCTGATAATGCACGTTAATAAAGCAATGAGTGCTGCCCTCTTTGGAAGGGCAGTAGTCACACCTAAAGCAAGTGGTATTATTAAATCAGACATAGATGTTTCTGTCTTTACCCCTACTGATTTTCTGCGTTATTGGAAGGATAAGGCGAAACAGCGTGATATAAAATATGTCACGGTTCAATATAAGGATAATGCCATTTTGAAGTCAGTAATGAAGTCTTACACTAATACAGAAGTTAAATTGATGATAGACTATCTTTGGGATAGTGGAGAGCGTATTTCTAGTAACGATAAAGAAATTCCTTATACAGATTATGGTATTTACTTGCTTTCATCTGGTTGGGCAAATTCCATTTATAATCGCGCTAACTTTTGGAAGAAGCACTTTAAGGATAAGGAATTGCGCGGTTGGGAAAATACAAGAGGTGAGAATGTTGCCGAAATTGAATTCTAGGAGAACATTTTTAAGTAGGGAAGCCCTTTCTTTAATGGGTATTCCTATTATGTATCAAGGTCTTTCTTGGAAAGATTATCGGTTTCCCAACGAACAAATGGAACGTCTGTTACGTGGTTATACAACGCATTGTGATGAAATGTTGCGGGATTGTGTTGGGCTTCTTTTTATAGGGCAGAATGGTTGCGGTAAATCATTTGTATCTAGTATCATACTTCAATACTGTTATTCTTATTACCATACATGTAGAATGACAACTTTTAAAGACCTTATCTCAAAGGCTTTCGGTAAGGATGAATCTTACAACGAATTTCTTGGCGCAGAGTTCTTAGTAATTGATGAACTTGGGGCAGAAGTAAGTTTGAAGTCAGACGCTGAAAAGTCGCTCCTAGAGGATATTCTAAAGCAGAGATTTACGAAAGGCTATCCGACGATTATTTGTAGCAATTTAGACACTGTACAATTAAAAGAGCGTTATGGAAATACTTTCTATTCTATGCTTTCAGAGTTTGTTAAAGTTAAGCTTTTAGGCGAGGACGGCAGGAAACAGGCTTTCCGTAATAAGAAAGCCTTGGAGTTTTTAAAGTAAGGAAGTGATTAGATGATTAAAAAGGATGAGTGCTTTAATTGTAAAAGCAAGGATGTTACAGGTTTTGCAGGAACACAAGAGTTTCCTCTATGCACAGATTGTTGGCAAAAGCTTTTGACTAAGGAATTGACATTAGAATCTTTGGAGAATAAGCTAAATGAACAGAAAAGGTGAGCTTTCTAATAGGGTAGCAACTATCGTAGCTATTGATTACGATACGATTTTTAGTAAGAAACCTTCTTTAAAAGATTTTTTTACGAAAAGTAAGTTACAACGCACCTTTAAGCATGAATACAGGGATTTAACATTAAAGTTGTATTCTGCTGGGTTTAGTATCTATATTATAAGTAAAGATTTAAAAAAGACAAAATCAGAGCTTGACGACTTGTATTTTGGTAGGTATATATTTTATACAGACTTTATACAGTACGAGAATTTTAATGATTTAGCAGTAGATTGCAGGTCACTTTTTAAGTATTTTATTTGTGAAACTCCTAAAGGTGCGTTTTTAGATAATGTATATTCCTTAGAGTCTTTCAAGGAGTTGTTATAATGTCAGTAGAGAACAAATTAATTTTAAAACTCCTAGAGAGTAAAGAGTGGGACGTTGTAGTTGATAAAGGTATTACACAGAATTACTTCACAGGTTCTAATAAACGTGCCTTTAAATGGATAAGTAACTTTAAGCTTGACTATGGCACATTGCCAGACCTAGATACTTTTAAGAAGCACTTCCCAGAGGTAAATCTTTTAGTAGATGCTAGGGAATGTACTGCTTACTATTGCGACGAGGTTCGTAAGAAGATTCGGCAGAATAAGTTAGTGTCTGTATTAGAGGGAGCTGCGGATAAGATAAATGAAGGTAATGTAGATTCTGTCTATGCAGATTTAACTAAATTACTCATGGAAGTCAATACAGAGTTCACTTTTGCTGAGAAAGTGGATATTGGTAGACAGACTGAGGAACGCTTTAAAGAGTACGAGCTTAATAAGATAACAGGTGGTATGACAGGTATTCCATTAGGTATTTTACCAATAGATAAGCAAACTGGCGGTGTAAAGGATATGGACTTGTATACTTTCCTTGGAAAATCTGGTTCTGGCAAGAGCTGGATGCTCTGTATTTTAGCTGCTAATCTTATTAAAGCAGGTTATAAAGTGATGCTACTTACTAAAGAAATGTCCCCTAAACAGCTTTTAAAGCGTATGGATGCTATCATGGCATGTGTTAGCTACAATGCTCTGAAAAACGGCAAATTACCTGCGAATGAAGAAGCACAGTACAAAACATACTTAGAACAATACGCTCCTAAATACAAGGACAAACTTAGTATTGAGCTTGTTACAAATGGTGTTGATGAAGCTATCAGTAAAATAGATAACTTTCAACCAGACATTGCTTTAGTAGATGGTGGTTATCTGTTGAGTGAGGGTGCAGACCCAGAAGATTGGAAAGCAGTTATTGGTGTATGGAAAGCTTTCAAAGTATTTGCTTTAAGCAGAAAAATACCAGTTATTCTTACATCACAATTAACAGATAAGAATACTGTTGCATATTCAACTGGTTTAAAGCAATATTGTGACGGTATTTGGGCTATGAAGCAGGACGATGTACAAAGGGCAGCCAAAGAGATTCAAATAGAGAACATTAAGATTCGTGACGGTGAACATTTATTACCCTTTACAATGTCTTGGGATTTTTCAAGCTCACCAATGAATTATGAAGTAGTGCATCAAGCATATAACTCTGAAACAAATAAAGGCTTTTTAGTGAAAGATGAGCCAATAAGCTTAAAGAAGGTAGAATAAATGAATTGTGATAAATGTAAATATTCTCAAAAGTTTAATGGTATGTGTATGTGCCATAAGTTTAAAAAGATAGTTGCTAATGAAACAGGTGACAAGCCTTGTTTTGAACCTAGAAATTCTGGTGAGTTTTTAAAAGATTTTTTTAATTTAGTAGGTGGGTATTGACACACTTATAAAAGTGTGTTATAATAGATACATGAGGTGTTAAGAAATGTTAGCAGACGAAATGGTTTCTCTGTGTAGAGAGCTAGGTTTGGAAAAAATCAAAGTACGTGGAGATAATGTTATGTTTTGTTGTCCTTCACATGGCGAGAGTAATCCTTCCTGCGGAATCTCTATTACAAAAGAAATTGGAGGTTGTTTTGCTTGTGGATGGCACTTCAATTTAATTCAGTTAGTAGCTTTTTGTAAGCAGATTCAAGAATGGGAAGCTATTGAATATCTCAACAGTTATTTTAACCGTGATTTTCGTAAAGTTGATTGTGCAGGGAAGTACCCACTTTATAGTGAGGATAAAACAAGCGTTTCAAGCTTTCTTCCGCACACAGCACTTGCCCCTTTTCGGAGCGGCGAAATTTCGCACCCATACTTGATAAAGCGTGGTTTTAGTGAGCAAGATTTTATAAATTTTAAGTTAGGGTGGGATAGTAATTTAAAGCGTATTACAATTCCTTTCTATGATACTAAGGGGAATTTACTAGGTTTTAGCGGTAGAGCGGTTCTGAATGAATCTAATCCGAATTATGAAGTTGTTTATGGTAATTCCCCGAAGTATCTAATTTATAATAATTTTAAAGCTAAAGACACGTTGTTTCCCTTAAATTTATATAAAAAGTCAGACACGCTTATTTTAGTTGAAGGTTTGTTAGATGCCTTGTGGCTGCATAAAATGCAGTTTACTAATACGCTTTCCGTTATAAGCGCACAGATAAGTAGGGCGCAACTAGAGATTTTAAAATCACTAGACGTTAAAACAATTATTCTTTGTCTTGACAATGATAAGTATGGGGAAGCAGGTTGTAAAAAGCTATATGACAATTTAAAAGGTAATTTTGTATTTAAGAAAGTGATTTTTCCAGAAGGTAAAAAAGACGTTCAAGAATGCACAAAAGAAGAATTGGATTTTATGTTTAAGAATTTGATTAATTATCCAGTGAGAAATTTTAAGTTTTATGAAGGAGAATGATAATAATGAAATTGGGATTTTTTAACAGAGGTATTGAAGCAACACAAAAATTGGCAGATGCACATAAAGCATCTTTTTCAAGTAATGGCATTTATGATTTCTATGTAAAAGACGGACAAGAAGCACTCATGCGTTTCTTAACAGATGAACCTGTTTCTTTTATGGCACATAATATTAAGGTAGGCAAAGCACCAAGAACCTTTGTTTGTACTGGTGACGCAGATTGTCAAGGTTGTAAACAAGCAGATAGTTTCGACCCGACTAAGCCTAACAAGCCTGTTGTACGTGCAGCATATCTTGTATTGGATGGTACTGTTATTGAAAAAGATGAAATGCAGGACGGACAGCCTACTGGCAAAAAGGTACAATACACTGACCAAATTAAGGTAATGGTACGTGGCACAAGTGATATTGCAGCTATTGAGCGCTGTAAAGAGAAATACGGTTTGCTGGGACGTGCTTATTATGTAAGTAAAAATGGTAAGAAGAATCCTTATGCTTTTGACCGTGCAGATGGTTGCCCACATGGTAAAGATGAAGAATTTTGGGGACAGCATGAACTTTCTGCTGAGGCTATTGAAAAGCTTATTGAGAAGCTTCCAGAAAAGTACAGAGATTTGGCGCGTCAAGAAGGTGGCTTCTATAATGTAATTGAAGCACTGTTTACACCTTATGGTGTTTCTAGTGATTCTGAGGAAATTCCCTTTGCTACGTCAGTAGAAGAACCACAGAGCTTGAATAGAATGTAATTTATTAGGGAGGGGGCATTAGCTCCCTTTCTTTTTAAGGAGAAATAAATATGAGAGTAAACGGTGAAATATTTGCAAGGCATATCGCAAGGGTTAATAATGTTTCTATCAAAGAAGGTTGGCGTATCTACAAAGCTTTTATGACAGCTTTTTCAGAAACAGTGTCTGAAGGCTGTGATACCTTTGATTTTATAAATTACTTTAGACTTGATTTTAAAGCGTATAAGGCTAAGGGAAGGGATTTAGTACGTCAAAAGACTGTTGAAAGACAGATTGTGCGCGGAAAAGTAAAGCCTTATTCTAAATTACGTAAGCGCATTTTGGAGGCTCAAAATGTATCACCAGAAGTATTTTAAATTACACATTGTTCAAGAGGATACCTTAAATGACTTTTTAAATCTTTTTAAAAAAGCAAAGCAAGTCTTTTGGGATACCGAAACATCTGGGTTAAATGTACGTGCTGTTGGTAAAGATTATACCGTAGGTTTTACATTTGCTTTTGATGATGCTACATCTAAAGATGTTTTTTATGTTCCTGTAAGACATGTGTTTGAGGGAAAATATGAGGATAATGGCAGATTCTCTTTCTTGAAGAAATCACAGCTTGAAAAGTTCCCAGATTTTTGCCCAGAAAAATTTGAAGGAACTTATTATAATGTAGATTCTTTTAAGTTTGTAGCAGAGCTTAAAGCTATTATGGAACGTGGCGGTAAAGAGTATATCGCACATAATCAAGATTATGATTTACATTTACTAGCTAATGAAGGAATTGATATTTATAAAGTCTTTGACGTAAACACTTTTCAAGATACACAAATAATGGTGCATACACTAGATGAGAATGTAGAAAAGAATCTTGAAAGTGTTACTAAGATGATTTTTAAAGTTGAAAAGTCACATTATAGTGATACCATTAAAACTGTTACTAAAGAAGAAAAGCTTTCACAGGGTTTAAAGGCTACTAATAATGCAAGCTTTCAGCATGTTCAAATTCCAATAGGTGCGCAGTATTCAGCAGAGGACGTTTGGTTTATGAAGCAAATGTATCCAATGCTTGAAAAAGGTCTAAGAGAAGATGATTCTTATGATATGTATATTAAGTGCCGTATGCCTTTTATGAAAGCACTTTGGAAAATGGAAAGAAAAGGTGTAAGTGTAGATATTGCTGCCCTTGATAAGATGCAGGAACTTGCAGAGAAAGAATTAGAAAACTCTAAATATAAAATGTTCTCTTTGACAGGGGTGGAGTTTAATCCCGATAGTGGACAACATCTTTATGAAATCCTTTTTGGTTTTAAAAAGAAAGTTATGAGGCTTACTCCAAGCGCACAAAATGCCTTTGAAATGGAAAGTGTTGGATACACTACGACTGAAAAAACTAAGCTTAAAAACTTGTATATGAATGAGCCTTCACAGGTAATGTTTGTAGAATCTTGCAATAATAATTTAGTAGACGTAAATTTTGGTTTTAAACCAATAGAGTTTACAACAGGTGGTAAATATGGTTATGAAGAGTTACAAACGCCGAAAACAGGTGGGGATATTTTAAAAGCATTGTTAAAGCAGAAAAATGTTGATGCAAAAGCACATGATTTTATTACGGAGCTTGTTACTTATAAAAAACTTTCTAAACTTATTAGTGCATTTATGATAGGGTTAAGGGAGAATATTTATAGTGATGGTAAAGTGCATTGTAGCTTCAATATTTGTGGCTGTTTAGAGGGGAATACACTTATTCCTACGGATAAGGGAATCTTTCCTATAAAGGATTTGGCAGAAGGTACTTTATTTGATACGCCAAAAGCTTTAAAGCTGTCTATTGTAAATAGGGATTTACAGCCCGAAGATACGCAGTATATTGTGAAGTACCATGATAAGGAAACAGTTAAAATTAAAACAGCGTTAGGTATGACTTTAGAAGCTTCTAGGGAACATCCTATTGTGGCTTGTAAATATCATAAGATAAAAAACAACACTCGCTTTAAGAGATATAAAGGGACTTCTGAAAACGAATGTTGGAAAAAAGTTTCTGATATTGAGGTAGGCGACCATATTATAGTACCTTATAATTATAATGTGTTTGCAAAGGAATACAAAGAGCTTTCTTATAAAGATATTCCTTCTGGAGGGCATATCACTAAAAAAGCAACTTTACCTGCTGTTTTGGATGAGGATGTTGCGGAGTTCATGGGTATGTATTATGCGGATGGCTGCATTGCAGATGCTAATGGTACTTTTACCTTTAATTTCACAAATGGTAATACTGATGTGATACAGCGTTTAAAAGAGCTTAGTAGTAAGCTATTTGGTATAGACGCAAGAATATACACAAAAGAAAATAGTGCAACCATTGAAATTACATCAAAGATGCTAACGCCTTTAGAGGATACTTTGATGTTAAAGAGAGGATGTATTAATAAGGTTATTCCGAGTATTGTCTTAGAATCGCCAAAAAGTGTAGTACAAGCTTTTATTCGTGGTATGACTTTAGATTCTTGTGTTTTAAAAGAAGCAAGCAAGTTGTACTTGAAGTTTACTCTAAGTAACCACATTTCTGCAAAATATTTGCAAGAAATTTTACTCAATATGGGCATCGTGTCTACCTTACGCCAAGATACAAGTAAGACATTAAATGTTTTTCATTTAAGTTTGTATAATGAAGAATATGAAAAATTTAAAAATGAAATTGGCTTTGTAGAATCTTGCAAGTATATGGAAACTACTCGTGTGCAGCCTAAAAGATTGCATCACAATGGGTATACTGTTGTAGATGAACATAAGTTGTATGTACGTGTTAAAGAAGTTTCTGAGGACTTCAATGATGTTTATGATTTTGTAGTACCAAGGACGCATAGTTTTATTTCAATGCCTTTTATCAGCCATAATACAGATAGTTATAGATTAAGTAGTCAATACCCGAACCTCCAGCAGCTGCCGCACCCATTAGAAGAGCCGAAAGCGGGGGAAGATAGAACCTACTTTGACTTTTGGGAACGGTTTGAAATAAGAAAGCTGTTTATAGCTGATGAGGGTTATAGTGTAATAGCTTGCGATTATCATGCTTTGGAGAAATACTTAACGGCGCATTTGTCACAAGATAAGATGCTTTTAAAGATGTTGAGAGAGAACTTAGACCCGCATGGTACAGTTGCAACTATCGTTTTTCCAGAACTTGCAAACATGAATCCGAATGATGTAAAGAAGCGTGAACCTGCTAAAAGACAAATTGCAAAAAAAATAGGCTTCGCTAAAGGTATGGTGAAGTAAAATTCCTCTCATAACGGTGAAAGCCATTAAGATTGCCATAACTTAATGGTCAACGCCGTGCCGAACTTCTTTATAAAAAGACGGTGTAACGACTTATAATGTATCGCTATACTTTAAGTATAAATCTTACGAATACATTTAATGGGGAACATGAACTATGAAAGAAAGAGTTTGTGAATATTGTGGGAATTATTATATTCCTACTGGACGTAATCAAAAATTTTGTGTATACTGTAAATATGAAGCTAAATTAAGATATGCACGTTTTAAAGACCGTGAAAGCCGTGGGTTTTTACATAATGCCCAGCCTAAAGGTAAGGATTCGCCATTCTATAAGAATGGAATAAAAAGCTACCCTCTAAAGGCAAAAATTGATGGAGCAAAATGTGAGATTTGCGGTAGTATAAAGAACTTAGTGGTACATCATAGGGATGGTAATAGGCAAAATAATGAAGATACAAACTTGCAGGTATTATGTAAGAAGTGCCATCAAAAAGAGCATCATGCAGTTACCTATTTACTTTGTGATTGCGATGGTAATGTATTACATACGTTGATTAGTAAAGAGAGTGTGTTAAAGTTTTTAAATAGCCTTGGTTACTTTCCTAAAGATACAAGTGGTATTAGAAGGGCTATTAGAAATAAAACTAAAGCATATGGTTTTTACTGGCAGCGAGTTCTAAAGGCATAGTCTGACACCAGTAGTAATACTGGACAACGGACTGGTAGATTATGGCGGCACTTCTGTTGCAGTAAGTAAGAATTTGGATGTAGACCAAAAGACAGCACAGAAATACATTGACCGTTATTTTGAAGGTTTCTATGGTTTGCATACTTATGATAAAGCTGTAATACGTTTTGCACAGTCAAATGGGTTTGTAAAGACTCTTGGTGGGCATAAAAGGCATTTATGGGATATTAACAGCAGTGATAAGAAAGTAGCTTCCTACTTAGAACGTGTGGCGGTAAATGTAATGAGCCAGGGTGCAGGTGGGGACGTAGCAATGTTTGCTACCTTAGATGTTGACCGCGACCCAGTGCTTAAAGCAATAGGTGCATACTTATTCTTAAATGTACACGATGAGTTAGGCTTAATGTGTCCAACCAAATACGTGGAACTTGGGATGGAGCGTTTACAATATCATATGGAACATTGTTTACAGGAACGTGGCATAAATCTGACAATTCCTTTGGAGGCAGTCCCAGATTATGGGCATAGTTATTATGATGCAAAATAAGAGGTGAAAATAGTGGTAGAAATTGATAAATTAGTTAAAGATATTAATAAGAAGTTTGGTACAAATGCAATAAGATTAGGACGAAATATTAGAGAAGATATGAATTTTAAAATTCCATTAGGCAGTGTTGGTTTAAACGACGCATTGGGCGGTGGACTTCCAAGTGGGCGTTATATCACACTTGCTGGGCAGGAAAGCAGCGGTAAAAGCTTACTTGCTTATAAAGCTATTGCTGCTGTGCAGAATCTGCGCAAAAAATTGGTTGGGGAAGGTGCGGATGCTTATGAGGTTGTTGCAGACGACGGTGACACTCCTTTAACTGCAGCACTTATTCAGCTTGAATGTGGCAGTTATTCCCCAGACTGGGGCGAAGTCCACGGCATTGATAATGACAGATTAATCTTTGTACAGCCAGAGGGTATGGAACAGGCTTTAGACCTTGCTTGTGCTCTCCAACGTGCTGGGGTTGAATTTATTGTCATTGATAGTATTGCAGCAATGCTACCCACTAAAGAGATTGAAACAGACCAAGAGGACACTGTACAAATGGGACTTAGGGCAAAGGCTTTAAATGTTTTTCATGGCAAGTTTCAAAGTATTAACAACTCCTTAGAAAGAAATGGTAAATTGCCTACTACTTTATTGGCAATTAATCAGTTACGCGAAAAGATTGGTGCTTATGGTAATCCAATGTATTGCTTACATGGTGAAACAAATGTTGTTTTTGTGGATGGCAGAACAATTCCTATTGAAAAGGTCGTTAAAGAGCATATTCAAGGGGAAGTTTGGGGACTCGATGAAAGTACAGGCTTGTTTAAACCTTGTAAAATCTTAAATTGGTTTGACAACGGAAAATTAGATGTACAGAATGATTCTTTTTACACGATTACTACAAACGGTGTTGGAAGTAAAAATGGAAGATTTAGTATTACAACAACATCTGACCATAAAATTTTAACAGATAGCGGTTGGAAATATGCAAAGGATATAAGCCTTGCGGATAAATTGGTAACTAAGATGCCAGAAGTGGTTAATGGGACTTTAAAGGACTTTTTATATGGCACTTTGGTAGGAGATTGTTCCTTGAATTATGGGCATAAACCTTCCAACACTGCTAACTTAAATTTTCAAGATTCACAGAATGTTGAGTATTTAAACTGGAAAGTTTCTAAATTATCTAAAGCCTTTAATATGCGTTTAGATGCAGCAAGGGGTGCTTGGAGAAGTAATTATACTACGGAGTTAGCATCTATTAAAAAGGCTTTGGGCAACAGGGACGTTAAAGTATTCATTAAAAACTTTTCTTACCTAGGTCTTGCAGTGTATTTTATGGATGATGGAAATACTGATTTAGGTAGAGGACGCGCTTGTATTGCAATGCGTCGTTTTACAGAGGATTTTGAAACTCTTAAATTCGTTGCAGACTTTTTTAAAAGTATTGGCATGGACTGTACACCTTTAAAAACAGGCTATATTTTATTTACTGTGGCAGGTTCGGATGCCTTATTTAAAAGAATCTCAAAGTATGTACCGCAGTGTATGCAATATAAGCTCCCTTTAAAATACCGCGACTTATATGAAGATTTTGAGTTAGACTTTACTTTAAAGGCTGTACCACAATATGTAGATGTTTTAGAAGCAGGTATTTCAAAATCTAGAAAATTCCGCAACAAACATTTATATGATTTGGAGGTAGCCACGGCACATAATTTCCTTGCAGGTGGGACAGGTAGTGGGTTAGTGGTGCATAATTGCCCCGGCGGCAGTAGCCAAAAATTCACTAATGCTATTGAAATTCGCACACGTGTAGGTGATATTATTCGTGAGGGTACTGGCGTAAATGCTAGAACCGTGGGAAGAGTTATTAAGTGGAAGATTGAGAAAAATAAAACAGGTAAGGCTTTTAGTGACGGAGAATATGACCTTTATGTAGATGATGCACTACTTCCAAGAGGAAGCATTGATACAGGCAAAGAGTTAGTTATTCTTGCAATGTCTAAAGGCTTGATTGAGCGCCGTGGTGGTTGGTTCTATTATAATGGTGAACAGTTGGGGCAAGGACAGGATAATGTAGTTGCTAAATTAAGAGAGAATCAAGAACTGTTTATGGAGATTGTTGAGAAGTTATAGGAGTTGATTAATATTTTTAAGAGGGGATATACTAAAGAATTGGCACAAAGAATAAAAAAAGGTGCTAAATTTATTGCAAGGTGTGAAAGCTGTAAATATTATGATGAGTTTAAGAGCTGTACAAATTGTAATGTTACAGAGTTTGACCTTGTTACCGAGGGTGACAGACATTTCTGTCTTTTATGGAGTCCCGAAGATGGTACAAACTGAAAATAAGAAGATGAGTGAAGCCCATGAGAGATTCATTGCAGAATCTCTCAATGGCAAAACCACGATTGCTAGTGGAGCACTTTGGATGGCAAAATCAGATGTAGTTACTTCTCTTTACCAGATAGAGTGCAAAGCTACTAGGAAAAATTACTACATCTTAAAATCAAAGATTGTAGAGAAGATTAGAGGGGAGGCATTGAAAAGTGGTAGGATTCCTTTACTCGCTATTCGGTGTTCTCTTGGTGACTTTATACTTTTTAGGGTTTATGATTTCTTTACAGAAATTACGGAAACATCTTTAAAGTGTAGTAGCTCTTTAAAGATTACACAGGATATTTTTGAGAGTTTGTTTGAAGGTTTTAGAGAGATTGATGTAAATGGCAATGTTTGGGGTTTAATAAGGTTAAAAGATTTTCAATTTTATATAGATGGAGGTACAGATGAAGATAAAAGGAAGCTTAAAAAATATTAATAAAATTTCCAATGATACAGCGGACAAGTTACTTATCCCTGCTATTGAAGAAACTTTGCGTAATTTAAAAGCAGGTGTCGATAGGGGGCATGGTTGGAACAGTCCTAGTAGTGTTGGTTATTGTAGTAGAAGTGTCTACTTTGGTCGTATAGGCTTACCGCCAGACTTTCCTAGTAATGAGCCACGCTTACAAAGAATTTTTGATAATGGTACTTATACACATATTCGTTTACAGAAATATCTTTTGCAAAGCGGAGTTCTTTTAGCAGATGAAGCCCCTTTATATGATAAAGCTTATCAAATTATGGGAACGACGGATGGTTTGCTTTTAGACAAGGATAAGTCCATTGCAGTGCTTGAAATTAAGAGTATTAATTCTATGGGATTTGCAGGCCTTAAAGATGCAAAGTCAGAACACAAGATGCAAGCAAGTATCTACATGTATTGTTTAAATACTATGCGTAATTTAATCTTATTAGGAAAGCGCAAAGAGTTAGAACAAGAGTATTTATACAAACTAGATTCTTTTTTGGAAGATACTACCTCTTTAGACGGAAAAGTGCATTTTAAAAAGGATAAGGTAAATAGCAGGTTTAAAGATTTTAAGAACACTCTTGATTTTTTAGAAAAATACCCAAAACCTGTAAAAAAAGTTATATTTCTCTATGAGAATAAGGATACACAAGAGTTGAAAGAGTTTGCTTATACAGATAAGGCAGCCACTACTAAAGCTCTTAAAAAGTTCTCGGCTATAAACGACGCTGTTAGGGAACGAAAAGTCCCAGCAGCAGAAAAGACATTTATGTGCAATGGCTGTCATTATAGAAAGGTGTGTGCTAATTATGATTGAAAAGTTACTAGATGTTTTTGCAGTTCTTATTATTGTTCTGACCTTAGTATTAGGTGCATTAGTCTTTATTTTAAGTTTGATGTATATTGGGGCTTGGGGAGCTTCTTTCTTCACAGGCGTAGCTAATATTGTTTTTTGGGCATTATGGACATTTGTTACAATAGGTGCTTTAAATGGTATTTCCACAGTTATCAGTAAAAGAGTTTCTAATTAGTCTGTTGGTTTTAGCCCTATTTGGGGGATGTGTATATTTCTACACACACCCCAAAATAAAAGAGGTTGAAAGGGTTATAGAGAAGCCCGTCATGCATGAGGTTGTACAGAAAGAAACGATTAATACAGTTACTGCAAAAGAGAAAGTCAGCCCTAAAGACGCAGACTTGGTTGTAAACACTAAAGATACAGTAAAGGTCAGTATTAATGGTAAAGAGGCAGAAATTAAGCCAAAAACAAGTTCTAAATATGAGTATGGTAAAGACTATTTAGAATTTAATCAGAAGAACCTTTATACTTTGGATGTAAAAACTAAAGCTCTTGAACCTGCGTGGGGGGTAGGTATGGGATACACAAGTAATAACAAACCTGCGGGATTTTTTCAAGTACGTGTAAAGAAAACACCCGCTCATGTATGGGTAATGTCTGACGGAAAAACACATGCCGCAGGTGTAATGTTCAGCACGAATTATCATTAAGGAGGATACTTAAATATGGAAACAAACTTAGATAGAATTAAAGAATTTTTAAAAGAAACAGGGGTAAACACTTTTGACAATCAGAATGTAGATGCAGAGTATTTAAAGCTTCCTAAAGATTTAACAGAATTGCCTACTAATGAGATTAGCAAATACTTAAATGCAATTACGCAGCAGAGAATGTATGTGCGTACCTTAGCAAGTCAAGCTAGAGCAATTTATAGGGAAGCAAAGTCCGCATATGATAGAGAAAAATGTAGAGTTTTCTCACTTGCTCCAGCAAAGATGAGTGTTACAGAAAAAGAACTGCGTGTTTATCAAGATGAGCAGGCAAGTGAGATTCGTGCAACTATGGAGTATTCCTTAGAACGCTTTGACTTTTTAAAAGATATTATGGATAGTTTGGACGATGGCACTTTCCTTGTAAGTAGGGAACTTACACGTCGTTTAAAAGATTTTGAAGATAATAGTAGAAATGGGCGATTTAATGCGTAACAGTGATTTATTAAGAGATAAAATTGCTTTCCTTGAAGAACATGCTCCGCAGAGTGAAGAAATTGCGCTTTTAAAAAAGAAATTAGGATATAGTAAGAGGGGAAGGAGTTCCAAAACAAAAGGTGCTACTTATGAACGTAAGATAGTAAAATTTTTAAAGGAACAATTCCCTGCCCTAACTTTTGGGCGCACACCTTCAAGCGGTGGATATAAAAAGGAATTAGAAAGCAATACATTGCGTGGCGACGTTGTGTGTTTAGATGATAATGTAGATTTTGCACTTCATTTAGAGCTTAAAAATAGGAAAGCAGGTTGGAAAGTGGTGCAAGATTGGTTTAAGCAGGCAGAGGATGATTGTATTAAAGGTAAATACCCTTGCTTAGTTATGCACCAATCACAAGAAAAGGGAAAATATAGGTCAGAGGACTTTATTATGTTGAAACTGAAAGACTTTTTTAATCTTGTAGATAAAAAACTTTTAGTAAGGGGTATTGACAAAACAAGAATTTTGTGATATAATAATAAAGTAGAACTATAATTGAATAATTACGGCTATAATCTTAGAAAAATCATTGTATAAACGTGTAGAAATTATGGGAAGGAATTTTAGTTATGAAGGAAGTAATTTTCAGAGTAAGCAGCATTAGCAATGTTAAAAAGCTTGCAGGAAGTATTGCACACACTGTAAAAGGTGATGGAGAAACCGTAGCAGCAAATGTTGTGCTGAATTGCTGTGGTGCATCAGCAGTAAGTCAAGCAGTTAAAGCAGTTGCAGTTGCTCGTGGATTTTTAGCCTCTAACGGTAGAGATTTGGTTGTAAGACCAGGGTTCGATACCGCTTTTATAGAGGGTGAAGAAAGAACAGTTATCAAACTTTTTATAAGTTTGAATTGATTATAGCCCCTATATAGGGGCTATTTTTATTAGGAGGAGTCAGATGTACGATAATTTTTTTACTACTGTACGTGGTGGTTCAAGGTATGTAATTTTAATAGGAAATCTTGCTATTAAATTTCCATACTTACGTTTTCCATACCACGGACGTAAGCAAAACTTAAAGGAGTGGGAATACAGGAATAAAAGCAAGCATTTAGCTAAATTATATATTTCATTCCCTTTTGGTTGGTGCAATGTAATGGAGAGGGTGCAGCCCTTAGCTAAGTCTTTAAGCAGTGTTGATTGCGCCAATCTAGTAAGAGATTATTTTAAGAATAAAGTTACAGGTGATGAGCTTGCTTTTTTATTGGAGGATAGCACTTTGGAAAACTTTGGTACTAAAAACGGTAGGATAGTTAAGCTTGACTGGGGAGGTTTTGGGCGAAGTGAAAGTATGTGAAATTTATTCGGCTTTACAGGGGGAGGGCAGGTACACAGGATATGCAACGACTTTTATACAAGAGCCTATTGATTTAGCCAAAGGCACAGATTGGTCAATAGATAGGATTCTCTCAAAAGTAAATAAATTAGGGAACAGGCATGTTTGTATAAAAGGTGAAACGCTCTTGCAGGAAGATAGTTATACACTTGTATATGAGTTGTTAGCCTACTCATATATTGTAACTATGGAAACGTCTTGTAGAATCCCTTTAGAAGATTGTTTATATGACAGGACTTATGCTTACAATGTAATTATAAACTGTGCTAATGAAAATATCTTAAATAATTTAAGATTATTGCATAGTAATGATGAAGTTAAATTCGTAATAAAAGATGATTCTGACTTTGATTATGTAAAGAAAGCTTTAAAAAAGTATCCAACGACCGCTATGGTTACACTTTATCCTTTTAAAAATGATTTAAATATTTTTAAAAAGATAGAAGATTTCTTAACCAAAAACCGTTTAAATGCAAGAGCCGGTTTAAAGTTACATAAATTGCTTTAGAAAAGTGTTGACAATACCTTTAAGGTGTGCTATAATATACACATAAGGAGGTAAGCTATGGAATACACTAAAGAAAATGTAGTAAAAATTGTAGAAGATTTTAAAGACCTAATTGTAGCCATTGAAATGGAACGCAGAATCCGTTATGATGCTGTACATGAGAATGATTGCGCTTTGGGGGATATTCGACATTTTTGTGAGTTGAACTATCCTACGGAGCGCAGTACGCGCACTAAAATTTGTCAATTAATGCGTGATATTAGCAAGAAAAGACGTGAGGATAAAGACTTCCTAGATGTCACACAGCCTTTGGCAGATTTTCTTTCTAATAATTTCAAGGTAAGTTTAAGTAAGACTACTAATAACATGAAAAAAGCGTTGGTTAAAACACAAGGCGAGCGTGTCTACGTTCCCAGAGTGCTTAACGATTTATTTAAAAAGGAGATTTAAAAATGCAAAAAAGATTACACACTAAAAATTGGAACACTAAACCTAAAAAGAGAGAATTACCTGCCATTTTTCAAGCTTTTAATTTAAGACAGTTTCAGAAAGCATTTATCGGAGGTTCTAAAAATTGCTAATTACTAATGTTAAACTTTATGGACTAGAAGAGTCTATTTATGCAAGTGGTTATCCAATGCTTTCAAAGCCTCCTACTAAAGAGGAATTTGAAAGTGGGGTAGCTGATGTAGTAACAGGCATTTTTATGCGTGAAATTGCAGAAGCAGGTGCAGTAGGTGCGCATGTTAAAAGGGCTTTAAAGCTTGGTAGTGCAGCCGCAGGAACTGGGCATAATAACTTTTTAAAGGGAATTATTGTGCAAATGGATGTTAATGCACCGCAGTATTGGTGGCAACAAGCACAGCGTTATCACTGGTTCGATTTCGTTAGCTCGAAGGGCGTTTTAGTAGGTAACTATTAAAATTATGAATTGGTGAACCTAGAAATCTAGGGTGTGCGATTATATCGTGCTAACGGTAAGAGTTAAATAAGACTGGGAATATGACAATTATTCTCTTTAGCCATAGGCGAATACGCTCTCTAAGAGAAGCTAAGGACTTTCGTAAGTTAGCTTGCTAATACCGTGCTAAGTTTTTCTATTCTCTTGTTTATTAAGGTAGGTGGTTTTATATTTTAAATGTTGGCGATAAAGTTGGAGATATGCTTTTAATTGAAGATTTAGGGAGAAGATATGGTCACAGATATTTTAAGGTAAAATGTACAGTTTGTGGGCATATTAGAGAATGTGGTGACAATAATATATCCCACGCGGGCATTTACCATGATATTCACGTTTGTAAAGAGGATTTTGTTAAAATTCTTGTTGACAGTTTCTATGGTGATTATGAAGTTGTCGGTGCAGGAGATTTTTCAAGATTAAAGTTAAAATGCAGCCAATGTGGGCATGTTATATACAAAGCATTTAATGAATTGGACTCAACCTTAAAACATAATGCTTTTAGGTGTAAAGAAGATTATTACAAGTCTTTTATAGGGAAAGAGTTTTCAAACTTTATTATAATAGACTTTGTTAAAAAAGACTTACAAATATTTTTTGTATGTAAGTGCAAAATTTGTAATACGCAACGTAACATCCCTGCATCTAAAATTTTTAAATATAATTTTAGGCATGAAGATTGTATAAAATTTCTTCCAAATGATAAAATAAAATTATCTATTTTACGTAGGTGGGCAGATATTCAACAAAGGACTACAAACCCCAAACATCCCAATTATATTCATTATGGGAGTAGGGGCATAAAATGTACCTTTAGAGATGTTGTAGAGTTTTATCATTATTTTTATGACGGATTAAAAGCAGACTCAACATTAACAATAGATAGAATCGATGTTAATGGGGATTATTCACCACAAAATACACGTCTTGTTACAAGACAAGAACAACAGGTAAATAAAACAGATACTTTATATCTGTATGCGGTTAAAGAAGAAAATTCTTTTTTAACAAACAATGTTAGTGAATTTGCACGTTATATGGGGTACAATAATGGCTCTGTTGCAAATGCTATAAGGTTGGGGCATAAATATAAAGGTTGGAAATTTACTAAATTAACAAAAGAGGAATTTGAGAATAGATTAAAAAGTGTAACGACTAACCGAAGTATTAACATACTTCAAGAGGTTTAAGGTGAAACTCCTTATTCCGTAGTGCCAATTACCCTATTGGGGTAAAGAGATAGTCTAATCCCACTATTAAATTAGTGTTAAAGTACGCCGAAAGGCGGGGTAGAAATGCAATGAGTAAAGTTCATTGCCTTACAAAAATGGATATTGACAGTATGTGTGACAGCACTGTAACGGAAACAGCAAAGCTTAATTTAGTTGGAGCAATTCAAGATTACACTGAGAATAAGATTGATTTTGACACTATGATGTGCAATGTTCCTATGGGATTGCATTTAACTGCAAGAATGACAACAAATTATTTGCAGCTTAAAACGATGTATGCACAAAGACAGCATCATAAGTCTAAAGAGTGGCAGGAGTTTTGTAAATGGGTAACTATGTTGCCTATGAGCTGTTTAATTACAGGAGGTACTATGCAATGAGTAATTCTAAGGAATTTATACATTTTCAAAAGGATAGTATTCTGTTCCCTTGGGGAGAACAAGAAGTTATTGGACATTTTAAATGCCCTATTTGTGGTAAGCCAATTTATGTCTTAGAGTTTTTTGGTGGTGAGAAAGAACACTATTACTATCTTTATCATTTTAATTCTTGGGATGATAAGAAACTTTGCCCTATTGCACAGGATGAATGTTCTACAGCTTTAACCATTTTAGGAGGTATTACCTATGATAGTCTTGAAGAAATTGTAGATACATGGGCGCATGGTATCCGTACAGTGGAGTGTACAGAATGATTTATGCAATAGATTTTGATGGTACGCTGGTTAAAAGTCAATATCCCTATATAGGGGAAGAGCGAAAGATTTCTACACTTATGCTTGACAAGACAAAAGAAATCGGGGAGTTTATTCCTGCCACAGACTTTTGCAAGGAATTGCAACGTGAGGGACATAAACTTATTTTGTGGACTTGCAGAGAAGGTAAGCCTTTACAAGAGGCATTACGTTGGTGTCTTTATAGAGGTTTAATCTTTGATGCGGTAAATGATGATTTGCCACAAGTAAAGCAATGTTTTTCAGAAGAACTTAAATCGTGGGAAGGTTCAAAACGTGCAAGAAAAATCCATGCAGATGTGTATATTGATGATAAAGCAGTTGCACCGTTTTGTGAGGATAAAGATAAAAATGTACGTTATCGCGAGTTTTGAAAATTTTAAAGGAACAAGTTATCATGTGCTAGATGTTTTATCTTTTCATTTTAATGGTTCTAAAGGAACTTGTGTTATCGTGGGGGGTATTCCCCCCATTTTAGAACCATTTTTAAAGGATTGGGCAGATAAGAATGATATACATTTAGTACAGTGTACTAAAGACGATTTTAAAGACTTAGATATGCTTTTTGGAGATATTTCAGTCATTATCTTTGGCAGTAATACATTTCTTCTAAAGAAAAGCTTAGAATTAAGTCTTAGATATTATATTATAAAAGAGGAATAAAATGACTAATATTATATGTATGAGTGGTGGGTATGATAGTACCGTACTTTATGATTATCTAAAAAAAGATGAGCATTTAGATTTAAAGGTTTATCATGCGCTTTATACTAAAGTTGAAGGTGGCACATATAATTTAAATGAGTTTAAACGTCTTTCACAAAAGTTTAATAATGAAATAGATTATTTAGCGCACTTTAACTTACATTTATTAGGTGAGGATTACATTCCGAACAGAAACACTCTATTTGTAATGGATATTATTGCAAAACTTTATGTTGGAGAGCCTTTAAATATTTATCTAGGAATTATTAAGAATTTTCCTAGATACCCAGACTGTACACATGAATGGTTAGATGCTCTTAATTCATTTTTAAGCATTGAATTTCCAAATGTTAAAGTTTTAGCACCCTTCATAGACCTTACAAAAGATGATGTTTTCAAGATTGGATGCAGGCTTGGCGTAAAATTAGAGGATACTTTTTCATGTAACTTTTCTGATAATGGCGAGCCTTGCGGTGTTTGTGAGAATTGTAAATGGCGTGCAGCGCATATGTACCCTAGTTATTTTTTGAAGGAGGGGAATGAGATTGGCAAATAAATCTAATTCGGAGAAGAAAAATTCTGTTCCGCAGATTAAAATTGCAGCAAGAAGTGTTGAAAAGACTAAAGGTGGATTTTTAAGTATTAAGCAAGGAAGAACAGGCGATACAAATAACTTACAGACTAATCCATATTATAGATTTATGAATAGAACTTCTTGGAAAACTAAGAATAAAAAAGGCATTACACCTTGGGGGCGTATTTAAAAATGAAAGGTGATTTTACGCTTTTATTATCTGGTGTTGAGCCTAAAGAAAACTGGGAAGTAGCATCTTCTGTAACAAAGAATGTGCTACTTTCCTATAAGTATATTCGTAAACGTGGATTAGATGAAATTGTAAAACGCTTAAAGTCCCATAGAGGAATGAAAGTCTTAATTGATAGTGGTGCTTATACTTTTTTCAACGATAAAGAGTTTAAGAATAAGACTGTTGAATGGTGGGAAGATTATTTAGTAAAGTATACTAACTTTATACGTGAATACCGTGACTATATCTTTGCCTGCGTGGAACTTGATATTGATAGTATCGTTGGTGAGGATATTGTAGAAGGTTGGCGTGAAAAGTATTTCTATCCATTAGAAAGAGAAGGAATAAATGTTATTTATCTTTATCATTTAGATAAAGATTTATCGCATTTTGAAAAGCTTTGTAAGCAGCATCCCTATGTTGGATTTTCTTACATGGAGATAAAACATACTATTGAGGATATGGGGGAAAGAGAAAATCTCATTTCACAACTATTCCAAATAGCTAAAAGGTATAAATCTGCTATTCATGGTTTTGCAATTACAGGCAATAAACTATTATTGAGCTATCCATTCTTTTCCGCAGATTCTACTACTTATTTGACAGGTGCGCAATTTGGTACAATTACCTACTTTGAAGCAGGACAAATGAAACACCTTGAAAAGCAGCAATGGAAAACGGAATACATGGAAAAGCTAAAGGCGTTGGGGTTAAAGGAAAAGTTGCTTGAAATAGAATCTCCTTATGAGCTTATAAAAGCAAATGCCATTAGCTATAAGAAGTTTGAAGAATACGTTAAAAATGTTATGCGACCACAAAAATATTGGGAAGCACGTTCAAACACTAGATACTCTATTCCAGATGCAGCATGGTTTGAAGGGGATATGCAAGATTGGCAGGAACGCTTAGAACTAGCAGGAATTGATACAAACATTCCTCAAACAGCGGGTGAAACAATTTTACATGATGCTTATATTTTTCTAAACGAGCCTAAAGAAGCCAAGAATTATGAACTTGACGACCTTGTAGGTTTATGTGCAATGTTTGGTGCAACAGGTGCAAACTATAATACAAAAGATAAGTGTATAAAGTTTTTGCAAGAAGCTTTCAAAGAACATGTTGACGGTATGCGAAACGAGTTGTCAAATTTGCAGAATCCAGAAGAAGGGCAGCGTATAGCACTTGAACGTGAGGACTATATTACAGAAAAAGAGTATTTAGAGGTTGAAATGAGTAGGGAAGAGTGTGGAGAACTTCTACCTGCATTATTAACTTCTGGATATGATAAAGATGATGTTGAAAAAGCTTTAATAGAACAAGGTATTAAACCAATTTATGATAAAAATGGCAATATCTTAAAAGGTATCAAAAAAGTTAAGCGACAGAAAAAGCTTTCCACAAGGGCTTTGCCTAGACTTTCTTGTGATAGATGCGTAATGGCAGCAAACTGTACAGAGTACCAAGCAGGATATATTTGTGCATATGATAAAATGTTCCGCAGGTTTAACACTAGGGAACAAGAAGATGTTATACAGGGAATGACAGCTATTGCTGATTTAGCGATAGAACGTGCTCAAAAAGCCTTTATGCTTGAAACTGCTATGGGTGGAACTCCTACAAAGGCTACTTCACAGGCAATGCAGGATGCTTTTGGGTATTTAACCAAGTTAAAAGAGTTGCAAGACGAAGTAAAAGGACGGCCAGTTATGGTTTCGCAAACAAAAATTAAAGGTGGTAGTATTGAGCAAACTGTTGTTCATGGTGCTAATCCTCAATCTGGTGGCATTTTAGAGCGAATTTTTATGGAAGATACAGACGATGAAAAAACAGTAGAAGCGGAGGTAGTTAAATGAGAAAATTAGCAAGTGTAGAAATTATAGATAAATTAGAGCCTATCCCAAATGCAGATAGAATTTTAAAAGCAACTGTAAAAGGTTGGGAATGTGTTGTAAGTAAGAGTGACAACTTTCAGCAAGGCGATAAAGTGGTATATATTGAAGTAGATTCTGTTCTTCCTGCAAGACCAGAATTTGCATTCCTTAAAGACAGAAAGTACCGCATTAAGACTATTAAATTACGCAAACAAATTTCACAAGGATTGGTTCTGCCTTTAAGTTACTTGCCAAACAAAGAATACGCTGTTGGTGAAGATGTAACTAAAGTATTGAATATTACGAAATTTGACCCGCAACTTGAAGCAGAGAATAAAATTATGGCAGTTGCTGCCCCAAAAGGAAGATTCACATTCTTATGGAAGCCCTTAATGCGTTTCCGTTGGTTTAGACGCTTATATGCAAAATTCCATGTACAGAATGAAAAGTTCCCTACTTACATTGCAAGCAAGACTGATGAAGAACGCTGGCAGAATATTACTGATAAGCTTGAACAATGGCGTTCTGATAGTGTTCCGCTAATTTGTACGGAGAAAATTGACGGCTGTAGTTCAACCTTCTTTTTAGATGGCGGCACTTTTGGGGTTTGCAGTAGAAATATTTGGCTACGTAGGGAAGATAATTCGCCTTATTGGGAAATTGCAAGACGCTTTCAGATTGAGGAAGCTTTAAAAGATATTCAAAAGTGCTTTGGTTTTAGCACCATTGTTTTGCAAGGTGAAATTATCGGACAAAATATCCAAGCTAATAAATATAAGATTAGTGGGTATGATTTTTATGCTTATAATTTAATCCTTGATGGCATTAAAGTTTCACAAGTAAAAATGGAAGAACTTCTTAAAGAATTTCGCATTAAAACAGTGCCAGTAGTATATAAACGTATCAATGTGCCAAGTGATTTACAGACCTTAAACAACCTTGCGAGTGGTAAAAGTGTATTACTTGATACACAAGAGCGTGAAGGTATTGTTTGCAGAAATTATGAGCAGGGGATTTCTTTTAAAGCAATTTCCCCAACTTTCTTGCTAAAAGAAGAATAAAGTAGTTGACAAGCCTTTTTGAGTGTGTTATAATAAAGACACATTCAGAAAGGCTTTTATTATAGGTGATTGAAAATGAAAATCTCGGTAACTGAAATTAAACGTAAAAAAGAGTTTCCTAAATACATACTTACAGAGTCAAGTGATAAATTGGTAGTAAATACTGGCAATTTAAAATTCTTAGCAAGTTGTATTTATGCCTCAACTCATTATCCTGTTCGCATTATTATTGATGAAGGGGGCGAAGATTTTACTTATGGTTTTGTAGTCTACATTTCAAAGGAATTTCTTATATGTATTGATACAAGTTCTGCGAATGAAAATTTTCAATCAATCTTTAAAATTCCTGTTGACAGCTTTTCAAAGCTGTGTTATAATGGATGTAGATTCAAGATATACATTAAAGAATCATTATGTAAGTAAGGAGTGTCAAAATGAAACAACCAATTATGTATTTTAAGGATGAGGAAGAGTTGCGACAAGCTACTCGGAAATGGCAAGGAATTTTGCAGCTAAATGATTGGCTGATTAAAACAAAACTTGTAGATGAGGCTATTAAAGAGGGTAACGATACTTGCGACGGCATTAATAATGTTACTCATTCAACTAAAACAGCCATAATTACAATCTCACATTGTAAGGATGTAGACCTTGTTTTTAAACATTGTGAAGAACTTGTCTTAATCCACGAATTACTTCACTGTACTATTATGGCTGTGGAAAATACAGATAGAAGTATTGAAGCCTGTGTCTATGAAGCGGTAATGCACCAGCCTATTGATACTATTGCACGCGCATTGCTTATGACAGAGTACAATTTAACATTTGAATGGTTTACGGAGGATGAGATTAAGGAATAAGAGGTGTTTTATGTTAATTCGTTCACCGCCGATTTAAAAACTCTTATAATCTACAAACATTTTTAAAATAAAGGAGAATTTAAATTGGTACTTATTATTGCAGGAATTATTATCTTATTTGCACTTATGATTATTTTTACAAAGGGTTATTTTAAAATCCCCACTGATATGGCAGGTATTGTAAGCGGCTTCTCTAAAGAGCCACGCATTTATATCGGTAAAGCAGGTTTTAAAATTCCCTTCTTGGAACGGCTTGACTATATCAATCTTGGTTTGGTAAATGTTGATGTTAATACATCAGACTCTGTACCAACAACTGATTATATCAACGTCAACTTGGATGCTTTTGCTACTGTAAAGATTAAGAATGACACTGAAAGTATTAAGCTTGCATGTGTAAACTTCTTAAATCGTGATGAAGATGCAATCGAAGTTACGGCACGTCAAATTTTGGAAGGTTCTTTGCGTGATATTGCAGGTTCTATGGAATTGAAAGCAATGGTAAATGACCGCCAAAAGCTTGCTGATAAAGTACAGTCAAGTGCTGTTGAAGATTTAGGGAAACTTGGTATTGAAGTATTGTCTTTCAATATTCAGTCCATTACAGATGATTGTGATGCTATCAACAACTTAGGTATTGATAACATTGCACAGATTCGCAAACAAGCTCAAATTGCTAAAGCAGAGGCTGAACGTGATGTTCAAATTGCGCAAGCAGAGGCAGATAAACGAGCTAATGAAGCAAAAATGAACAGTGCTAAACAAATTGCTGAAAAGCAAAATGAAGTTGCAATTCGTAAGTCTGAACTTAAACAAGAAGCTGACATTAAGCAAGCAGAAGCAGATGCAGCTTATAACATTAAGGAAGCAGAACAAGACAAGATTCTTAAAACACGTATGGTAGAAGCAGAAATTGCGCAACGTGAAAAAGAGGTAGCTTTGCAAGAGCAGGAAGCAAAGGTTCAAGAGAAGAGCTTAGATGCAACAGTACGCAGACAAGCAGACGCTGAAAAGTATCGCCGTGAAAAAGAAGCAGAAGCAGACCTTTTTGTTACTAAACAAAACGCTGAGGCAGAACTTGCCAAACAGCAAAAACAAGCAGAAGCTTTGAAATATAGTGCTGAAAAGGAAGCAGAAGCTATTCGCTTGAAAGGTTTGGCAGAAGCAGAGGCTATTAAAGCAAAAGGCTTAGCAGAGGCAGAAGCTTTGCAGAAAAAAGCAGAAGCTATGAAAGAGTATGGCAAGGCAGCTATGGCTGAAATGGCTATTAAGGTTCTCCCAGAAGTAGCAAAAGCTATTGCGTCACCGCTTTCCAACATTAAGGAAATGAAAGTGTATGGCAATGGTGATGTAAGCACTTTGGCAGGAAATACTCCCACTGTTATGGCGCAAGTTTTTGACACTATGAAGTCCGCTACTGGCGTAGATTTGAAAGCTATTGCAGATGCAAATACCATTGATGCAAAAGTTAATAAGAATGTTGCTATTCAAGGGGCAATTCCTGTTAAAAAGAAATAGCTAAAGAGTCTTAATTAGCAAGAGTGCTCCATTGTGGGCACTCTTTATTTATACCCTTCAGACGCACAGAATTGGCTTGTATGCGTTTAAAAGTAAAGATAGGTATAAACTACCTATAAATTTAAAAATAGTGCTTGACAATGTTTAGAAAGTGTGGTACTATATAGGTAACAAAGAAAAGGAGGTTACTATGAAACGGTATCATAAAGATGTATATTTTCCAGTATTTTTAGACTTAGATGGCTTTTTGAAGAATTTGCCACAACTGACGTATTCAAAACACTTTTTGCAGCAACTTGGCAAAAAGGGAAGAACAAAAATTCCCCAAATAAATGCAGCCATTGCAAGAACAAGGGGCAACATTTTCGAGGTCTATGTCGAAAATGGTGTAATTGAAAAAGCCTGCATAAGCATAAGAGTTGATAGATTTAAGTCTTATGTTTACGTTATTGCAAAGAGTGGATATGTCGTTACTGCATGGGTAACACGTAAAGAAGGAATACTTTGTAATATGAACAAGTCTTTATATGAAAGAGGTAATTAAAATGTTTATATTTCGTTGTAATAATACGATTTTTATGAATGTTATAAGTGTATTTTTAAGCACTGATACTAATAATAACACTGCTTTAAAAATTAGGACTTCAGGGCTTTATACTACGACAGCTAAAGAGTATGCAAGTTATAAAGAAGCGGTGTTTGACTTCAATAGAATTTGCAATGAACTTAAAATTGGTAAGACTTATATCGAGGTGAAATAATGGACGAAAGTTACGTATTCTGCTTTGTCACGCTTTGTTCTTTCACTTTTGCGTGTGTTACATTGTATTTTATGTATTTAATGGAAAGAGGTGATAAATAATGTATACTCCAACTAAAACGCCAGATACTTTAAGTGTTAAAACTGTGCAAGATTTTTTTAAAGATATTAGTAAAAAGAACGCACCTGTTTTAGTAGTGATTGATAATAAAGAATATGTCTTAGAGTGCTTATTAGAGCAAAAAGACAGTGTTTATTTATACGCAGGCGCAGCCTATACACGTAAGGAGGTATAAATATGGAAACTTTAAAACTTTTTAATACTATTATGGACGAATTTTCTAATAAAACTGAACAAGAGAATTTCTTTAAAAAATTTGAAGAAGTTGTTGGAAAGCCTGTTATGCAAAAAGCTTTTTATCCAATGTACACATATCTTTACGGCGAGCATTTTAATAGTGAGCTTGCAACAGAAGCTGTACAAGGTATGGATAATATAAACGGCACTAAAGGGGAAACTTATACATTCCCTGCTTGTGTAGCTGCAGCCGAAAAACTTGGTTTAAGTTGGGAAAAATATAATAAATTTGATTGGTATTTTACACTTAATATGATTGCTAGTGATTATGCAGGTATTGTAGAGGATGTAAAATTTGTTGAAATTGCAAAAGCTTGGCTTGAAGATAAAGACGTTCCCGAAGGAAAAGCTTTACGATATTGGTGGAAGGTGGTGAAGTGTAATTGATTACAGAATTTCCATATGATAATAACTTCGATATTATATTTAATAAGATTCAGAATGGGGATACTATTCTAATTACAGATATTGAGGGCAAATTATTTTGGAACACAGTACAAGCACATGCGCTAGAAAAGGGAGAGTCCTATTTAAATACAAACAATGTTAGTTATACTATTTTTGTTTATAAAGATACTACTTGGAGTGCAACTTTAAATAAGAACGATTCTACAATTAGATTATGCAAGGTGCGGAAAGTAGAATATGTTTATCATGCTTGGGAAGAAGTAAAATAATAAAAGCGCACTTGACATGGTGCGCTTTTCTTGTTATAATAGGCGTATAAGGAGGTATTTTATGAGCGCAGAAGATTATATGTTTGAACATGGGGATTGGGGTGACTGGTCATGTACTTATAATAGATACCATAAGCGTTCCAGACGCTATAAACAGTATGATAGTTTTGATTATAGTCTTTACAACAAGCCTTATAGTAATGTTGAGCGTAGAGCTTATGGTTATAGAAAAGTACGTGCCTTTTATAAGGAGTTTTTAAAGGCACTTCCTTCATCATTAAAGGAAAAGGCTTTTTATATGCTTTTTAAGCGTAATTTGCAATATAAGAAAATTTCCTATATGGAAGATATACCAATGCAGTATGAAGATGCTTTTAGGCGCATGGTATTTAGTTTGGCAGCTACGGAAGATTTAACAAATGCCTGGTTAAATATGAATACATATGAATATTTTATTGAATTTCCTAAAAATTTGCGGGAAAGCTTGCTAAAGGATTTTGTAGATAATTACAACTTAGATTTAAGCAAGCTGGCGCATATAGAGGAATATAATATTGATGCTTGACATTCTGTGAAGATTGCGTTATACTTAATATATCAAAGAAAGGAGGCAGTAACATGATTACTGTAAAAGTAACAACTACTAAACAACTATATGCCTTAATTAACTGTTTATTCGAGCTACATAGGAATGAGCTTGAAACGGAGGAAAAGAAGCAGCTAACAGCTGTGACGCTACTCCCATACAATCAATCTATTTATATGCCTGTGGAGCTTTATTTGAAGATAAGGGGGATATTATGATTTATCTTGTAGCCGACACACACTTCAACCATGATATGATGATTGAGAGTGGTTTGCGCCCAAAAGAGTATGAGCGAAAGCTTATTAGAAATTGGAATAAGCAGGTAAAAGATGAAGATATTGTCATTCTCTTAGGGGATATTTCTTGGCGAAATGATTATAGTGTTCTTGAAAAATTGCATGGAAGGAAGATTCTTGTAAGAGGAAATCACGATAAACATTCTTGTGAGGCTTTTATGAAAGTCTTTGACTTTGCGTGTGATTCGTTTACAATGGACTACATGGGAATTAATATTATTTTTACACATAAACCATTAAAGCGTTTTTCGCAAGATGTAAATATTCATGGACATTTACATGATAAACCTGCTTTAAGAGATAAAAGGCATATTCTTATTTCCTTGGAAAAAATGGGATACTGTGTGTTCCCTTTAAAGGGAATTATTAAGAAGTGGAAAAAGCTTAACATGGAGGGATGTTAATTGATTTATATTACAGGTGACATTCATCAAGATTTTGATACTTGGAAGTTTGACGGAGTTGACTTTAAATCGGAAGATTTCCTAATTATATGCGGGGATTTTGGTTGGGTATGGACAAATTCTTCTTTAAAAAATGGTGTCTTAAATGAAAAGAAAAGACTACGTGCTTTTATTCAAAGACTGAAATGTACAGTGCTTTTCTGTGACGGAAACCACGAAAATTTTGCAAGATTGAATGATTATAAAGAATTTCCAATTACAAAGCGTTGGGGTGGTAAGGTACAAAAATTATGTAATAAATGTTATCATTTAGTACGTGGTGAAAGCTTCCTTATTGACGGCAAAAAATTCCTTGCTTTAGGTGGAGCGGAGTCACATGATAAATTTCTTAGAACGCCTAACTTATCCTGGTGGGAACAAGAAACGATTGAAGATACAGAAGTTGAAAATGCTATAAAAAATTCTGACAATGTAGACTGCATTATAACACATTGTTGTCCTACATCTATTCTTACAGATTTATATGTAGCGAGGTATATTGATAGTGTGCAGCCTACAATTTCCACGGAACAATTAGAAAAGCTATATAAACATTTATGTACAAAAAATCATAAGTTTAAATGGTTCTTTGGACATTACCATTTCAGCCGGGAATTTACAAAGGAAGCAGGAGATTTCTACTTATTGTATGATGCAATTTATTGTTTAGATACAGACAGCTATTTGTAATTGACAATTCCCCTTTGATGTGCTATGATATACTGATAAGGGGAATTTTTATAGGAGGTTAAAGTGAATTGTATTATCTTTATTTTAATTCTATGTATGGCAGCTATTGTTATTCTTACATTTAAAGCGCACCTTTTTATAAGTGGCGTTTTTGCAACAATATGTTTGTATCGAATAATTTTTGAAGCTTTTTCAAAAATAAGTGTTGACAAACAGTTTTTAAGATGCTATAATAGACACATCAAATGAAAGCGAGGTATTTAACAATGAAAACAGACGCATTTATTAATGTAATCATTACTCTTAACGGCAAGGATGATAGCGTTGATTTGCTTAATTATGCAGATTGGGATGAGTTGAAAGTAGATTTGAGGCACATCTTTAACGTCAAAAATGTAGATGGAGTTGCAGGAGTTATTACAAAGACTTCCTTTGGCGATATGGGAGGCAACGTAACTCTTGAAAATGCCATGAACTTCTTGGAGTATGCTTATGATAATTATGATAAAGACCTTATCAACGCATTATTTTATGCAACACCTTATAACTTCCTTTGTTGGAGCTGCAATGACTTAGATTATGAAGTAAAGCATTGCAAGTTTTATGGTAAAGACTTAATCTCATATGTTTATGACAATGAGGAAATTACAAAAAGCTTGCATGATAAGGTGTATAATGAAGTTGCCGAAAATGTAGAGGAAACTCCTTGGGGGTACATCGATATTGAATAAATTATTGTTGGCCATATACTTTGTGTTTATATTGCTGACTTCCCAAATTTCTCTGTGGTTGATTTACCACGGAGAATATTTGGTAGGAGCATTTTATATACCTTTTATCCTTTTTGGTATTTATGATTTTGTAGAAGAATTGGAGGAATTAAATTGAAAAACGACGTTAAAGAAAAAGCATTTTTGAAACTTCATCATAGCTTGATTGCTTTAGAACGTGCCTACCAGGTGCGCAAAGAATATAAAGCAGCAGGAAAGACTAACACTGCTCTTTATAGAGGAAATGAAACAGTAATTTCTAAAAAGATTATTGAAATTAATTGTTTAATGGAGCTTTTTGATTTAAACCTTGAAAAACATTTAGATTTGTTGTATGATATGTATAATGATTAGATTTTATGCGGTAATTATTTTACCGCATTTTTTCTTACAAATTTATAAAAAGTGCTTGACAGTATGCAGGAACTATGGTATTATATAAGCAAGGTAGTTAAAGACTACAATAGCACTGCAATTATTGTAAGAGGTCGTAAGGATACAGATAAAATAGAATACACTATTATTGATAGTGGAAGAATTGCTTATGAATCGTCAAGATATAGAGAGGTATGGGACAATAAATAAACTTTATTGGTACTGTCGCTTCGGCGGCGGTACTCATTAAGAATTATAAGTTAAACAAACGGAGGTAAAGTTATATGGAATATGAATATCTCAATATTAGACATGGTTACATTTACGCAGCTATTGCTGCTTGCAAGTTAGCAGGAGTTGAATACGAAGTGCAGGAATTGCCTAATGGTAGTTATGATTTTAAGTGGCAATTACCATATGGAGAGGATGAACAATATTTGCGCTGTATCCTCGAAAACATTGCAGACTAAACATTATTAGGAGGTACAGAAAATGAAAAGTATTAAAAAGCATAGTGCAAGTCTGAAAAGATTGACAAAAAAGTTAGCGTATTATGAGCGCAAGAACACACATGATTGTCATAGCTGGGGACTTCCAGCAGGTGCAGCAGGTGTAAAACGTGCAATGCTCTATAAAGACGGCTATCGTTATTAAAGGGGATATAGGAATGAAAATGGTTTTAATGAAGGGTACAAGAGTTATAATCAGCTATAAAGTATCTATGTTAAAGGCTATTAAATTTGATAATGATAGCTTAATGTACATAGTAGAATTTAATGACGGCAGGAAGCATCTTATTTCTGCATATAACCATTATTTTGATTTTGTTGCTTGACAAGCAGCGAAAAGTATTGTATAATCATTGTATAATCATTTTAGGAGGTATTAAACATGGCAAGACCAGTAAACAGCAAGAACAAAACACAAGGTAAGAAGATTTTCTTAACATTAGCAGAAGGACTTAATTTGTGGCAAGTCAGCATGACTTATACAGGAGGACACTTCTGTGTAACACACTACTTTGACGGCTTTCCAGAAGGTAAGCAAGAACGCTTGAAGCAAGCAGAGGCTTTAAAGCTTTTGCAAGATTTTTCAGATTTTGGGATTAAGGATATTCCTACGCTGAAAAAATTCTTCAAAGTACGTGAAAAAAGTGCTTGACTTATTCAAAGGAGTATGCTACAATATAATCAAGGTTAGAGATAATCTACAATAAAGAAAAGAGGTTTTAAAACATGAAAAACAACTATGAAAAGATTCAAGAAAAAATTAAAAAAGATGTTGTAAAACACCTTAATAACAAGGTGACACGCAGTATTGAGCGCAACTCAATCTTATACAGTGACTATAATGATTATGTACTTATGACAGCTTTTAATCACCAGGAATATTTCATTCCGAAAGATGAAGTAGTGGATTCAACATTAACTGCTTATGGAAGAAAGGACATCGATTCTATGGTAGGCTTGACTGATAGAGCTATGAAGCAAGCAACTTGCGTGTTGCAATACTTAGGTGTGTATAAAAGCTACAAACAAGAATACGTTCTGTTTGAGGGCGAAAATGATAAAGGTTTTTACATGGTAGCCTTTGACAAGAAAGCTATTGCAGCTATTAAGTATGACACTGTTTATGGCAGCGGTTCTAAACAACTAGCATTGTTTTATAATGAAGGTATTCCAGTGCTTTTGCAAGCTCCGTGTGTGTTGTCAAAAGAGAGCCTAGAAGATATTAAGGAAGATTTAAAACATATTAGAGCTGTTAAACATATCAAGATTAAACTGTAATATCATTAGAGAGTAGTGTATACTACTCTCTTTTCTTTTGGGCGATATTTTCAGAATATTAAATCACGAAAAAGTAGTTGACAATGCTTTTATAGCGTAGTATAATATAACCAACAAAGGAAATGGAGGTAGTAAAAATGAAAACTTTTAAATTAAATGGGCGCAGACCTTTGGCGGTACTTTCCTTATCCGCATTTCATGCTTTAGGAATTTTCGACTCAAAGGATGTACAATGTGACGAGGCTGTACTGGTAGCGTTTTACAATGATGAAGGGGAACGTGGACGCTTTTCGTGGTGTAAGCTTTACGAAAATGTTAAAGGCGAGGTATTCTTTAAAAAGTTTGGGAAGAGGTATTACTTAAAAGATTTTTTAAAAACACCTTGACAGTTACTAAAAACTATGCTATAATGAATACAACAAATGAAAGTGAGGTACTTAAACATGAATGAAAAAGAGATTTTAAAGATTTTGCAAAAAGCGCAAGAAGCACAAGATTTTGATTTTGAAAATCTTGTAAAGGTGTGGAATGATTATTGTGAGGAAAGAGGTTATTTGGAGAACAAAATTTATAAGAACACTTTGGAAAATCTTGTAGAGTTGTTGCCCGAAAATCCCGTAAACGCCTTTTTAATGGGGCAATATGTAGGCAATACATACTCCCAGACTGACATGTGGTTAGGGATTGATGAAACTAACAATGTGTTCTCATTTACAGATGATATGCTGTTTGATTGTGCTATAAATATTTATAGTTTGGCAATTTATATTGCTAACTTTGATGAAGCTAAACAACAAGAGATTTTAGACGAATTAATTTAAGGAGGCTATATTATGTGGTTTGAAGTAGTTGTGAAAGATGTTGACAAGGAAATTAAACTTTCCTTGCCGTGCGATGAGCAGGAATTAAAAGATAATTACACTATTGTAAGCTGTGAAAATAGCTGGGATTATGATAATGATGAGTTAACTTTAAAAGAGCTGAATACCTTAGCGCAAGATTTGCAAGATATTGAGGATAATGGGGATGAAGAATGGCTTGCAGCTTATGTTGAGGCTACAGGCTGTGACTTAAATATTGCTGTTGATAAATACGAGGATTCGACTTTTTACCATGATATGGACTTAATAGACGTTGCATATGATATTGTAGAAGAGTGTTACAACCTGCCGGAAAATCTAAAGAGCTATTTTGACTACGAAGCTTTCGCAAGAGATTTAGGATTTGACGGCTATGTAGAAACAGACTACGGAACTATTTTGGCTTGATAATTTGTGTATATTTGCAGGGTATAAATTTTGTACCTTGCAGAAGTTATATAAATTATTTACGAAAAAAAAACACTTGACAATGTTTTACTTGTATGGTATTATATAACTAACGAAAGATAAGGAGGCAATTAAACATGTTGTTTGATTTTTATTATGGTGAGTCTGAAAAGATGTCACCTACTGTTTATGAAGGTTTACCTATTTATAGCGAGTCTGACTTAATTTCCCTCATTAGAGAAAAATGCGACGATGATTTGGCAGAAGCTGTTCAGCGTTATGTGGAGTCACTGAAGGCGCAGGCAGCCCCTGCACCGCAACAAAAAGACAGTGATGAGGACGCTTATTTGGCAATGTTGGAAAGTCGCTGCACACAATTACAGGACGTAGAAGAGGAAATTAGAGATATAGAAGATATTCTCTTTGACCAACTTTATAATCAAAAACGCACTAATCGTAAAACTTTAGACAAGATTTGCGATAGACTGGGCGATTTGCGTGAAAGTATTCACGAAAGTTTATAAAAAAATAGTTGACAATAACTAAAAAGTGTGTTATTATATACGTGTAGTCAAGAAAACTACACGTATAAAGGAGGTATGAAAATGAATTTAAGCGAAAAGGAAATTTTGGAAGTTGTAAAGGAATATGGTTCTAAAGCTTTGTATAAAGCTTTGTATGCAAAGTATAACAAGAATCGTGATATAGGATATATTAAAGACTCTATTCTGTATTTTACAGATGATTTAACCTGGCGACAAACAAAAATGCTTCTGAAAGTGCTGAACAAAGTTTATTCTAATAGTATCACTTATTGGAACGTAGCTTTGCTTAAACAATGGGAGGAACAACAAAAATGAAAGAAAAGTTAACTAGAATTGATTTCCTGGAAATTTTCGAGCTTGCTTGGAGCAGCAGCTGCCAACATGATTACAGCTATATTGAAAGCGTAGGCGTGGAAAAAGCTATGCAGGAAGAGTGGGAAAGCTTACAAGATGGCTTGCAGGAAGATTATTCTTTTAAGCGTTGGAAAATGTCTTTGGCAGAAAAGAAGAAATACTTGAAATATGCAGAGTAAAGGAGGCACAAATAACAGAAAAAATTAAATTATTTATGGAAAAATGCTTGACAAACAATTCATTGTATAGTAAAATATAAACAACGAAAGACAAGGAGGACAATAAACATGACAGTTTTTGAAGAAAAGGTAAGAAATTTTGTTCTTAACGGTATTCCTTTTGAGCATACACCTATTAGCGATATTACCGTAATTGGTACTAATGTTTATGGCACGCAAACTATTGTGCTTGATACTGTTACTCTTATTTGCAAGCCCGCATTTTCAGATACATGGCTATTTTCATACGACTATGTTGACGGAGAAACGGCGAACTATGTAGAAGCTGTTATTCATAGAATCTTATCCAAACACAGAAAAAATTTCCAATATCTGTAAAAAGTGCTTGACAACTTGTTGGCTATATGTTATCATATAGTCAACAAGATAAAAGGAGGAACTAATCATGTATACAAGAAAAATTATTGTGATTGACGAAAGCTTTGCTCATGAACTTATGGGCAAGGAGATTGACAAGGTTGTGTCTGGTTTGCAAGAGGCAGCCAAACAAATAGGCTTTGCAGCAAGCTTTGACGCAAGCTTTGCAAATGTCAATTTCTGGGGACAACACTACTCTAAAGAACGTCAAGTGTTGTACCCATTCAACATCTGCTTTTTTAATGGCGTAGAAAACATTACTATTTATGGAAAAAGTAATGAGAAAAATGTCATTGAAGAGATAAAAGTTGTAGCATTTTAGTTGACAATAACTAAAGATTATGGTATACTTAAAGCATAAGGAGGAATTAATTATGGACAGATTTTATTGGGATTTAGTACGTTGTAAAGATTTTGATTTTGAGGCAATTTCCGAATCATGGTTAGCTGAACAGTGTGGACTGCGTAATGTACATTATTTATGGTTATAAAGGGGGAATTAACAGTGTCTAAAACACAGGGAAGTAAAACAAGGAAAATAAATAAAACGCTAATGATTACTTTGGAGCATTTTCCAGAACTTTGGCAAGCTGCTCTGCATTTTAACGGCACCAGCTATTCTATTATTGAATATGTTGATGGTATTCCTCAAAAGTCACGTAGATTGAAGCTACAGGAAGCTTCTGAATACCTGCAATTTGCCAGTGAAACTTGCAAATTGTCCATTGAATTTCTTGATAGTTGGTTCAGAAAAAGTTAAAAAAAAATGCTTGACATTGCCTAAAAAGTGTGGTATTATAGATACAACAAAGGGAGGTAATAAAAATGAAAACTTTTGACTGGCAAGATATTCCAATGTATGAACAGAATGTACATGATGTGTTTGACGAACTTTTTTATCGTTCTGAAAATGCAGGCATGGAAACATTTGACGAAAATGTTGTTATGGATGTAGCAATACTGAATACATATCTTTGGAATTGTCTTTATACAGAAGCTCCAAAAGATAAGCTTGTTGATTTTGAAATTGCATTTTTTGACGGCGAAAGATACGTCAACATCTTTGGAAAATGTCACTATGTTGGTGGAAAAATTGTTACACTAAACATTAAAAAAAGTGCTTGACAACTGATTAAGCAAGTGCTATAATATGTACAACAAAAGAAATTGGAGGTACTTTAACATGATTAAAGATTTTAATTACAAAGGTTCTGCTCAATTAGCAGTATGTGAGTTTCTTGGTAATGACATTAACGGCAATGGCCGCTATAGAGTTGTTGTTATCATTGGTGAAAAGGTGTACACAGCAAGCGGTAAAGGTTATTACCGCAGCTATGAAACATCTAACGGCGATAACCTGCGTGAGGTACAAGTTGCAATCCGTCGCATGAAGGGTGGCAATTATCGTTTAGATAATATGGAATAAAGTTTAGACTCCCCATAATGGGGAGTTTTCTTTTTGTTAAAATGCTGCCGGGCGCGTCCAGATTTGGCTTGTGAGCGCACGAAATGTAAAATAGGTATAAACATATGCGTAAGCGGAAAAAGTCGCTCAGAACGCAAATATGGACGTGTGGCGGGGTTTTCAACTTTTTTAAAAAATTTGGGAAAAAGTAGTTGACAACTTATCTATGTTATGGTATTATATACATGTAGCAAGGATAGAGCTACAAACAAAGGAGGTAACAAACAATGGAACAAGATTTGAAAATGAAAATCTTTATGCAAGATTATTGCACTAAAGATGAGGCTAGACGCTTCATCAAACAGGGCAGCGAAGTAATTGCCGTTCCCGATTGGGAACAGTATGTAAAGGACAATGATATGCGTAACGAAGACGGCGCATACATTACTCTTGATGAGTTGTATGGAGAAAGAGATGTATCCTTTGTTCATTTTGAGGGACAAGAATATATTTTGCTGTATGTTTTATAAGGAGGAATTAAACAATGTTTGTAACGTGTGAAGAACTTGGCAAAACTATTGATTTTAGTGTTCGTTTTTACAAAAATGGTACATGGACACCAGACGAAAGCAATGATTTGCTTACAGATTACGATATTTATGATGGTGCGGACATTTCCGCTGAAGATTTTGAAAGCTTAAAACTTTTCTTGAAAACAGAAGAAGAGAATCTTTCGGCTGGCGGCCGTTCTGATGATTGGTTAAGTAACATGACCTTGGAAGAGCTTGGCTATGAAGGTATTTGTATTGATAGAGTGGAAGGTGAGCTTGACTAATTTTTTATAAAAACTGCAAAAAATTGGTTGACAACTTGCAGGGCAAGTGCTATAATATAATCAAAGAGCAGGGGAAAACAAAAATTCCCCTGCCAAACAAAAACAAAGGAGTGTATAACATTGAAAATTAACATTACTAAAACTATTGAAAAAGTCGAAAGTCTGAAATTCCGTTCCAAATGGCAGCGTGCGGTACAAGAGGACGCAGTCTGGCTGCTTGAAGAAATGATGGATATACACGAGGACGAAGTTACGGCTGGTGTCATGTCTTTTGGAAGTATCGAAGGTGTTGAACGTGTTTTGCGTATGGGCGCAGATACATGGAAAGACTTCTCCGAAGGCGGCGGCGCACTTATCTATGACGGCGATATTGCTAAACACTATTGCACACCTTCAGAGCTGAAGAAAGTGCGTGGTGGCGAAAAAGAACCGAATAAAGACGAAAGCTGGCTTGATTTGCAAGCAAGAGCTTTGTGGCAAGCGGCCCAGCTTATTAAGAGAAATTTGGTAACTGAATAACTTCAATAGCGCCTCATTTTTGGGGCGTTATTCTTTTTCCGGCGGCAGGATGTTTCACGTGAAACATTAGAAAAAGTTTGCAATTTTTATAGAAAAAGTGTTGACAAAATGCGGTAAAGCTGCTATAATAAAAGCATAGACAAACAGTCTAATAAACAAGAAAGAGGTAGGATAACATGAAAAAAGCAACAGAAATTAAAGAAAGATACTTTAAAGTATTGGCTGAAGCGCAGCCGTTTATGTGGGGATTGCCTATGGAGATTGAAGAACATTTGAATGATTATAACGCAAAGTTTGACAAGCTTGTAGAAAAAGAGCTTGCCGCTGAATGTGAAAGATATTATTGGAAAGATTGGGTACAAGAGGTGAAAACACTTGCATGGGTATTAAACAGAAACGTGTATAAAGATTGTGAAAAGCTTTATCAAGAAAGTCACAAGGAATAAAAATAATGCGCTTACTTTTGTAGGCGCATTTTCTTTTTCCCGCAATTTTTGTAAAAAGATGTTGACATTGCGGAAAAAGTATGCTATAATATACTTAACTTAAAGAAAGAAGGTAATGAGTCGTGGAACAAGAATATTATGTACTTTGGAAAAATGGGGAACTGGATGCTCGCTGGGCAGCAAGCAAAGCTGAAGCACTGAAAATGGCAAGAGCTTATAAAAGGAAATATAATGTTGCTTATAACTACCCAGTGAAGGCGCTTACAGAAGCTGAAGGAACAGCGATTATAAGAGCCAGGCTGTTAAGTGAAATGGAAGAATAAAAATTTCCCCCTGCTACGGCAGGGGAATTTTTTTTTTCGCAAAAAGGGGAATTTTTGCGGGAAAAAGTGTTGACATATTAATACAGTAATGTTATAATATAGGTGTAGTCGATAAGACAACAAAAACATTTTAGGAGGCAATAATCATGAAATTGACGTTAGAGCAGCAAAAACAGAACCTTGTAAATAGCTATATGGAGATGTTGAAAGTGTTCAAAAGGTTTGAAAGCCTTAACAAATATGTTCCCGTATGGGAACGTGCTTACAAGGTAATGAAGTATGCTAAGAATAGTAACCACGATTTGAGCAAGCTCAATATTCTTTTGGGCAAATATTTGACCGAAAAATGCAACATGACGGAATAATTAAGAGGGACACAAGTTGTCCCTCTTTTACTTTGTAAAGAGTGGGACATAAAAAGTCCCTATATAGGGACACAAAAAAGGGGAAGAAAGCGGCCGCCAAAAGTGGTAGCACTAACTATTAGATATATGTAGTATATATAGTAATAAGTAGTAAATAACAATATCTAAAACTATCCATTGTCTTTTGATAACAATTCCTAATTAATAATCATTATCCATTAGTAATTTTTCTCATAAAAATAGTAAAATGGGCGTACACCTTTGCGTGAATATTCGCACAATTTGTAACATTTGTTACACTTTTGTCCTAAATAGGAACAATTCCTAAAAAATTTCGCATCTTAAAAGCTAGTCGTTTGGGCGTACACCTTTGGTGCATAATAAATTTTAATAAAAATCCGGCATTTATACATCATTTATGCAGTTTTTGCATAAAAGTGGTATTTTACCCCTATGAAAAGTAGTATAAATTAGCATATTTATACATTCTCTATGCATAATATACAAGATATGTATATAAACTGTATGGATATAAAATTAGCATACAGTGTAAGAAAATACCAGGGAAAATAGGTAAAAAGCAAGGGAAATGCGGTAAAAGCAGCTATATAGGTATATAGTATAGTAATAGCCTCTATAAGCTCAAAAATAACCCTCTTTGGCGGCGATATTCATTCCCCTATATAGTAATACCTAAAGAAAATAGAACCTTTTTAGGGCGCATTTCCTGCCCTCTCATGGGTATGATTTAATTTTCTGAATATTTATCTTATCTATTGACTTATATACTACTATATAGTATAATAGAAATGAATACTCTTTTGGGCGGCGATTTCCCTTCCCTTTAGTAGTATACTCCTATATACTATATACTAGCTATTGATAATTCTTCCTATTTAGGGCGGCATCCTTCTTACCCCTTGTGGGTAGGTGGGGCGGCGGTGTAATAGGTAGGCACTCTTTAATAGTAGTAGTTACTATATAGTATAGGTTCTTAAATAGTAACCATTCCTATTTGGACGGCGTTCCCTTTAACTACTCGTTCCTTAATAGGAATAGTTACTATTTAAGAACCATTTCTAATTAAAAATTTTTCCTTATTAAGAATCATTCTTAATTAGCACGTACCCCTTATTAAGATAAATTCCTTATTAGTAAGGGTTACTACGTACACTTCGTTCCTAAATTTATTTTATTCCTTATTAGGACGAGTTCCTACGTACACTTTATTCCTTAGTGATAATAATTCTCATTAGTGGGTACACCTAATGAGAATTATTCCTATTTGTACGGTAGTAGTAGGTACACTCTATTCCTTATTGTAACTTATTCCTATTTGTTGTGAAGCAGCACGTACACCCCTGTTCCCGGCAGCTTCTACCAGGATGATACTTAATAGGAATAATTCCTACTCTGAATATTATGAATTGTCTAATTATTAGACAATTATGTTAATATGATTATTCTGATTATTTGAATTGTCTGATTAATATGAGTATTCATATTATTAGAATAGTCTGAAAATATGAATTATCTGAATATTTTAATAAGATGGAAAATTTCGCGGATAAAGAATATTCTGATTATTAATAGTCTGAATATTAAGTAAGTGAATAGTCTGATAATTAATAATACTCATATAATAAGAATTATCTGAACTTTTAAATACTCTTGAATAATCTGAATATTTGATATAGACATAGCATTATTAATTATCTGATTAGTTATACTCTTATAAATTATTAGACTATTTTGAATATTCATACGATTTACGCCTCCGGTTAATTATCTGAGTATTCCAATAATTTATAGCGGTGACGGCTAAAATTTGACTATTTGACTTTTTTATATAATAAATATGCCCATCAGACCGCCGTAAATAGCCATAAAATCAATTTTTAGCGAAATAAGTATAATTATATCTAAAAACGCTAAAATAGCATGGTAGGGCGTTTACGGCGCTGTGAAAGCTATTCCTGCATTTTTGGTAGGTGAAAAATCAACCTGCTACGATTTCCATGAAAAACATTTTCCTTCATTATATATACGTGGTTCGGAATGATGTTACATATATTACCTATAAGAATTATAGGATTTTCTACTGGTACGGAAAAAGCCGAAAAAAAAAATAGAAAAAAGTTAAAAAAAAACTGTTGACAATAACCGCCGTATAGTTTATAATATAGTCATGGTTGATGAAGAACCAACCTACAGAACCTTGTCAATTTCATACCGCATTTTGGGAACCTGCTCCACGTGGAGCAGGGGGGGGGAACCGCCGAAGAGATTCCCGCCGACGTGATGGAGCGTCGCAGAGGAGCTTAGTCGCTCCCGCGAGGGAGCGTGGATTGAAATTCCGCTTGCGTGCGGAGCGTGTTATTAGTAAGTTGTATCAATTAGAAAATGGAGGTAAATAATCATGAATAAAAAAGAAGTCTGCATTATTGCCACGGAAGAGCAAAAAGCGTATCTGCGCCTTAAAAAATTCCGCCAAACGGCTCGCTATTTTTACGACATTGCCGTAAAAAAACGCCGTGAAGGCGACGTCAAAAATGCCAAACTGTTTTGGGGCTATGCGAAGGAAGCATATGTCGATGCAGGAAAAGCTTTTGAAGTTTGGCAAACACTTTTCAGCCTGCAACACCAACTCAGTATTGACTTTACAAAATACGTTAACGCAGTTGATGAAAAAGCCGTTACTGAAGCTGATTATAATCCTTTTAAAGAAGTTGGCGATGTTAGCCCCCGCTTTATGTGGGCTATTGCAAAAACTATTAAGTAAGGAGGAAATAAACGTGATTACTCAAAAAGAAGTATTTAACTACCTGCAAGCAAAAAAGCCGTTTCAAACGTCAAATATCTTTGCTTGCCTGGCCGAAGCAAACGAGTACCTTGTATACTCGTATCAGACAATTATCTTGCGTATAGCAAGTGATGGCAAGGTACTGTATTTTGACGAAGGATATTATTCTCGCACCACGAGTCGCCTGCAAAATAAAATCCGTCAGGCGTTTCATCTGTAATTACATTCGGGGGAGCTACCTGCTCCCCTGCTTACTAAAGGAGTGTTTCTAAATGAGAAAAGTTATCGTTAACAAGTGCCATGCGTATCCCGTAGCTTTTGATGTATCATTAATAATATTGGATATTATTAATGATATTGATGAAAAAGTTAAATTAATGTATGTAATCGAAAATAAGATTATTGGTTACATTACTACACAGAAGCTCCATTATACAAACAAGGGAGCGTATATTAAGTATTTCGGTAGACGCATTTATTTATTTGAGTTTGCTCCCGTTGACTTTTACGGCATGGAGTTTGTAGGAGGTCGTAAATGAAACGACTTCCTATTAAGACCGGCTATGCAGGTCACGGCGTTATACTCTACCTAAGCGGTGAGTATATGATAATAAATAATGTTTATTATTTATTTTTCATTGCCGACCTGCAAGGAATAATCTATGATACTGTATTATGGGAAAAAACTTCTGTATCCGTGATAGATACAGAAGTTAGGACGATAAGAGGTGAAGTTTTTAAAAGAGTATAGTACGGGGAGGCAATTGCCTCCCTTTTCTTTACCTGCACTGGGACGTTCCATGTCCCACACGACTACACCCACCTTCAGAATTTTCTGACGATTTCACCCTGGCAACTTGATTACAAAATTTTCGGAAATTTTTAGCCGATTTTTCTAGTACAGAAGCCTTATTGCATTACAAAATTTTCCAAAAAATTTCACCAATTTTTCTAGTACAGAATCTCCCAAACACAAGGAAAGGGACTCAATTAAGAATCCCCTAACATATACTCTATACCTTCTAGTTTAAATACCTCTTCTAAAGACGGAAATACTTTTATCCCCACCTTTTTAGCATTTGTGAACTCTTGACAGCAAGCGATATAGGAATCTGGGTATAAAGCTTTCTCTATTAAAGGAAGTATTAATAACTTATCTGATTCCTTTTCTTCCGCAAATTCTACACCCATTTTCCGCGCGAGCATTTCCACACCTAATTTCTTATTAAGTATGTATAAGTCGTTATGTACGTGCATCCAGTGCTGATAAAGCATCCTAAAAGGAATACTGAGTTTTGAAGCACTGTCGACTGTACAATGCCCTAAATGTTTTACAGGTGAATAGACTACGTTAAAGAAATACCCTACAAACATATCATCTATGTATTGATGCAGACTTTCTGGGCAGTCTACCTGCTTAATAAAGTCAATAACATACCAAATTACTATTGCGTCTATATAAGTATCAAATACCCTTTTTACCCTTTTGGGCGTATTTTTAGTATCATAAGGTAATGCTACTAAAGCAGTATATAATTCCTTGCTTGTAGGATACATACAATGTTCCTTAGAGTATTCTTTGATAGCTAAATAAATATTATATTTAAGCTGTTCATTCTTCTTTAACTTCATATATCTTAACCTTTCCACTATAATTAGGATTCTTTATTCTCCACTTTACACCGCCCCAAGTCATACCTAGATACCGCGCTGCATCTTGTATAGACTTAAAATATACTTTCTTATCACCGTCTACTACTATTACAGGCTTACTATTGGTTCTTTGTCTAGTAGAATTTATCTTTATTTCACGTTCTACTTTTATAGGTGTATTTCCTCTGACGGATTCCCCCTGCAATTTTGCCCATAAAGTACCGACTGAATAGAAGGAGTTTAATTTTGCATCTGTAATGTTTTCATAAGTCTTTTTATTACCGAACTCATCTGTAATATGTACTTTCATACCTTCTTTTTCACATTCATAGCAGATACTTCTATACTTGTTTTCTCTGATTCTTTTAAGCTCAAACTCTTTCCCGCATTTTATACACTTTTTAAAGACACCAGAATGTTTATTACGATAGCGTTCTTTGCATTTCCTGCTACAAAATTTAGTCTGTTTAGAAAATACGTCTAGGGGCGCACCACATTCAATGCAATATTTGTTCCGCTTCTTGTTTAAATGTTCCTGTGCTTTCTGACGCTTTTTATGATAATAGCCTTTATTCCAAGCACTTACAACCTTATTCATTATCATAGTGCTATACCAAGTACTACTTTTCAACTTACATGACGGACAGTAGATATTATGGTAATGAAGCCCATTATACACAGTAGTTTCTATGGTGCAAGCTGTATGACACTCTGGACAAGTAATTTCCACACCTTTCAAAGAAAGACTGTCAAGAAATTTTTTCTTTTCATCTTTATCCATAGGTGTAATAGCTACGCTAGTAGTATCATAAAGCTGTTCAGTTACAAACATTGTAATCCCTCCCATAACTATTTAAATCTTGTACTATCTTAATCATAATAGATACTCCTTAATTACATTATCTGTAACACCATTCAACATATCTTTAAAAGAGTGCTCCATACACAAAATCTTACCTTCTTGGAAAACATAATCTGTGAATACTAAATCAGTGCCTTGTGAAGTTTGCTGTGTTAAAGTGTTTCCGCAAATAATGTTTCTATCTAGAATCTTTCTAAGAATATCCTTATCTGCTTCACCATAGCTCAATACTAAGGTGTATAACCTTTCACGGCACTCTTTACAGTTATCCTCTTGAATATCAACACCATATAAGCTACTTACTGCAATAAGCGCATTTAACTTAAAATCATGCGTAATAAGAGAAAGTTTGCGGTCAAGAATTTCGACTAAGAAGTTTCCATTACCACAAGCAGGTTCTAATACTTTACTTCTAAGCTCTTTTAAAATATCTCCAACTAAATCACACATATCTTTAACTACGAATGATGGTGTGTATACCTCTGCAAACTTAGATACACGTTCTTTAGACTTTATCAGTTTTTCCACTTAAATTTCCTCCAATAAAAATACCTTGTGTATATTATAACACACAAGGTATGGTTTGTAAAGCACTTAATAAGAAACTCCTATAAAATCTAATACTTTTGCCAATCCTAGCCCGCCGTTTTCAACGTCTTTTAAGCACCACTCATACTGCTTAGGGTGAGTTTCTTTCATGCGTTCAAACTTGTTTGGATGTTCTTCTAAGTGCGCTCCAAACATACAGAACATACATCCTGTCCGTTGTACGCCTGTAAGATAATACCCCCCATTTTCTTCAAGCAAAACATCACCATATACAGAAGCTATAGGTAAATGTTTAGTATAGATGTATTCAAGAATATCCTGCTCTTTCCAAAACATTAAAGGTCTGCTAGATACATGTTTTGCGTCAAAAGCGTTGCAGCCATAAAGTATCCAAGAAACCTTTCTTAAACTTGATTCATCAGCAAGTAGTCCAGAGATAGGATGATTACCTGTCTGCTTTTCATACTTTTCTATTGGGTACTTTTTCATTACGTCACAGCACTTACTGGATATTTTAAAAGGTGCTTGCAGAAGATATTCCCACTTTTTCGGAAGCTTTCCTAACCTAGATTTTCTACCGTCGGGCTTAATACCTTCTGTACGTAATTTTAGTAAAAGTGGGCTTTTAGTATTACGTATCTCATACACCTTCTTAGCAACATCTTTGCTTATTACTGGATACCCCTTACCTAAAACCGTTTGCTTAAAATTTTTAACTGGTTTAACAATAGTAATATTATCAATCGTTTTTACAAAGTCATTTATTTCTGGGTATTCAAGCCCTGTGTTGCAATATACAGCGGGAATTTGCGGATAAATAGACCTTGCTATATCTAATAACACTGTACTATCCTTACCACCGCTAAAAGTAATAAATACCTTTCCATCAAAATGTTCGTAAAACTCTTTTATAAGAAGTTTTGTGCGTTCTATCTTTTCATTTAATGGCATTGCTTGCATACGCTCTAAATCCTCAATAGCCATTTGTTTTAAAACTTTATTCATGTCTTTCCCCTTTAGAAAATTTCTTCGATTTAGACGCTTTCTTCAAGCGCACTTTTCGCCTTTCAATACGTCTAAGCTCCTTCCAAAAATCCACAGCACATTTCTTTCTACAATAATTAAAGAACTTTAGGCGTTGTTGTCTACGCTTAAATTTAGGAAGTTTATGAGATTTACAATGATATGTTGTACTCCAAAACATTTTTACCTCCAATTAATGTTTAAAATTATGAAATTCACACGGATAAGGACATTCAACACCCATTTCAAGTGCTATTAATGGCAGGCAGTTCTTAGCTGCTCGTTCAGATGTAAATACCCAACCTGCCTTAAATAAGGCGTTATCAAGGATAGAATCTTCCCAAAAACGCTCTGAAACTACCCACTGCTTGTCATTTAAAAGGTTTAATACATATGTATAGTATCTTTCGTTTCTTTTAGGCTTACGTAGATGTTTAATAATGGTACAGTCGCCCAAACAAAGGTCAATAAATAGATTCTTGCTTAAAGTATTACCGCTACATACAAGCAAACCTGCGTGTGTAAGTTTTACAGCCCTTTTAGTACCATCTTTACTGACTAAGATAAATTCTTCATTGAGTTCAACATCTAAGGCATTACAAATATCTGTAATAATACTTGTTCCCATATTAATCTTTCACCCTTAATCCAAAAATGGCATTTTTTCTCCGTTTTGTGCACGTTTAAGAAAATCTTTATGCCCCTCTTCCGCTTCTTCAATAGTTTTATACCTACAACAATATGAATCCGCCCAATCAACCTCATTGTTGTCATTAATCCGAAATAGTGCAGTTTCAAATGTATATTTTAATGCACCTATAATCGGATATGCGTTAAGTTGAACAGATATATCAATGGTAGATAAGAGATACCTTTTATTATTTATAGTAACTACATCCTTTAAATCTAACATATTCCTCTCCTTTTCAATAATAAATTTTTCTTAAAAATCATTCTTATGCCCACAGGACACCATTGTTTTTACGTCTGCCTAAGTCAAAAACCTCTATAAATGCTTTATGCAGGTCATATGTAATGCCATATGCAGTAATTACAGGATTATAGCTCTCTGGCAATGTAATATCTTTCAACGCATGATAAATTACACTAGATTGTTTTTGGTTAAATTCAGCACCACAATCGCAAGCAAAGAGAAAATCAGCTACCGCATCTGGTACTTTTTCCTCAACTTCTTCTATAAATACATTATCCATATCTGAAAAAGGCGGCATAATAGCAGCTAAAAGTGCTTTTTTAACGCCATATGCTTCCGCAACTGCCAACCGATAGCGGAGTAATGCACCATAACCAAAACTACATTCAACAGTTCTACGTTTATCACTTAATGTTACACACATCTGTTACCCTCCACTTTTAAGAATAAATTTTTCGGAGAAATTCTGCCCCTATATTTTTCAAGATAAAGTATTGCTTCAACTTGTCTGATGATTTAAGCTTACCTTCAAGACTAACATTATCACCTTTATGCAAATACAAATATGACAACTTTGAGATATGCTTATTATACACGATGATAACATAAGTGCTTTTAGTAAGTTTTTCGACAGCATTAAAAGTGACATATGTATCATTCTTTTTATGGCACTTCATTATAGGCTCAGAAGTCACGATTACATCTAACACCATAATCTTAGTTCTCCTTAAATATTAAATTATCTGTTTAACCAAACAGCTATTTTATTAAAATCTTGCAACTTATCTTTTTCAACTAGAATAATATTTTCATCATTGGATATGATAAATTCGTATTTTTCTAAGATAGCTTCACAAACCTCAATGTCAGTCATAGTAGCAACCTGTTCTAAGGGTACAGTATTCATTTTAACCAATAATTTTCTGGCAGCCTTTTCTTGACCTTTATAATTGAATTTGTCTGCTAAATCTCTAGCATCATATAAATTAGCCATTTACTTTTCCTCCATATCGTCATTGTGACTACTATAATCACAACCAATAATTTTCTTACTTCTTTCCTTTAAGGTTCTGTCCATTCATCCACGATTTTAATATCATAAGACATTGCACAAATACGTTCAATTCTACATCCACGAGCCTCATACCAGCCCTTTACAAAGTAGGCAATATCAGCATCAGCCAGTAAAGCAATACTCGCAGCTAAATACTTTAAAGGTTTGTCAAAAGTCGGATGGTCTTGAAAGAAACTATCAATTACTTCCACATCCTCTCCAACAACTTCTTGTGCTTGTTTAATAGCAAGCTCTCGTGCTGCTAATATTTCTTCGTCAGTTTTGCCGCGCATAGGCTGAGATATAAACAATTTTTTCATTACTTTTCTTCTCTCTTTCTTACCCACTTCTTTGCGAACAACCGCAAATAATGAATATAGCTGTTATAACTTAATGGTTTAACTTCTTTACGCATTTTAGGCTTTAAGATTGTTGTGATTGAACGACCATCTACAATTAAGCCTGCACCCTTTTCCTTGCACGTGGCCTTGATTTCATCCTCATATTTGTTATAAAGCTCTTGCGGAACGAAATAATAGAAGCCTTTAACGTCTGGATGGTCGTGGTATTTATTTTTCTTTTGGTCTGCTTTAAAATCAGCAAAACTAATTTTAATCTCAACTTCATAAAGATAAGAGCTTTTAACGATGTAAAGAAAATCTGCTTCATAGCACCCCGAATATGGTTCTTGTCGTTCCCCTATCTTCCAATATCTGTCCATTATAATATTCGGGCCGCAATCTAAGCCACGTTCAATACCATATAAACGCCCCAGACGTGACACAAGGTTATCCTCAGTATGCTTGTCGCCATAATTCATTTAAGTTCTCCTTTAAGCATTATCTACTTTCTCTCTTTAGCTATGGCAATCCCAAGTTTCAAGATATGCCCATTCACGTTCCATATCGTATTCTATTTGTTTATCATCATAGATTTCTTTTCGTGTGGGCAAATATCCATACTCCGCTATTGCCTGCTTTACTACTTCACGAGCTTCCATTTTATCAAGTAACATACAATATTTTGTAAGCATTCTTAATCTCGGCTTCGCCCCTAACCTAGCTAAAAACTCGTCAGGCCAATCATTTTGATGATAATGCCACGAAAACTTTTGTCGACAAGGTACTTTCCGCTTTGCACAGCTATGCTTACATTTTCTGCACGATTTATACGTTGCAAATTCTTTGTACTCTGCGACGCTATCGCATAGACACCTTTTTAATCTACTCATTGTTATTCCTCTTTTACCTCTGCTGTTTTAAAAATGGTCAAAATTAGTTAACATAGCACCAACGTGTTACACATCTTTTACCACACGCATACTTGGCAGAACCTTTAGTATAAATTCCATCATCTACCCTAAAACCAATTAATATTTCTTTTTCGCCACCAATGCTGATTTCAAAAACACAGTGTTTAAATTCTTGTGGCATAACATTACTGCTACGCCACCTACCACATATAGGTTTGTTATTCATTTTCTTACCTCTAAACTTTTTGTGAGTTGTTGCGATTTTTTATTCCACTTTCTACCCACTCATTAAAACATTTCTTGCAGCAGTACCCTCTGCTGTTGACGTGGAAATCTGCTACATCTTCTATCTTTGCACAGCAGGTATTGCAAATAAAATACCAACCGTGGTTTAACCATTCCTCAACAGGAATACTATCAACATCACCGTATTTGTCAGCCCAAGGAACGCGTCGTACTCTAATGTCCTTGTAATGGATGCCACTATTCATGCTGAAATATTGTTTAGCCTTGCCAGCCGTTTCTGCGAATGTTATTTCTTCCGATATATCTTCAATATCGTAGTCTGAAGCGTTGGAGAAGCAATATGCTTTAGATTTCATATTTTACCTCCAAATTTGGCAGCAGCTTTAGGTAAGGCAGCTTCTGCTTCTTGCTTGCTATGGTATACCCAGCCTTTATCAAGCAAAGCATAATCGCAAGGTGCTCCTGCCCACATATCTGAACAAACAACCCATTTGCCATATATAGTGCCAAAAGAATAGAAGATTTCCCCTTCTTTTGGTTTCCAAGGCAATTTAGTTACTTTAACGTCACCACAAACAATGTGTGCAAGCAATTCGTTGTCGTAAATGCCATTACTACCATCTTGCAGAAATGAGTCGTGAACAAACAACCCTTCCACGGTAAAGTTGCAAATGTATTTACTACCGCCCCTGCTTTCTACTTTAAACTTTTCGCCCAGTTCCACGCCCAGTATTTGGGCGATTTGAGGAATTAAATTAGCCATTAAAAACGCTCCTTATCTTTAAATCTAACTACTTCTTTATCACCAGAATTGAAAAATTCTTTTGCCAATTCTTCTGTTTCAGCCCAAATTGAACATAATCCACATTTTGTGCAAGTAACTTTAAAAATATTCATACCCTTATATTTCCTTTTGATAGTAAGTAAATTATGTTTACATTTCATTCTTATCTACCTTTCAAAATCATACTTTAATCATAAAGCACTTCCTATAATGTTAACGCATCCACATCTAGTACATTTGTAGATTGGATGCCCACTAAAAGATGCTTCCAATTCTGTGCTGCCACAGCTTGCGCAACAATTAGAGTTGCTAATTAAAGGGCTTAAAGTATATAAAAAGCTAATCAATAAAACTAATAATAATACGCTATTCATTACTAACCTCCAAATATTGCATCTAAGATACTTCCTATAATAAAGGAAATTATACAAAGTGCATAGAACTCACTTTCTTGATAAATATTAGTATGTTTATCTCTAGGGCTGCTCATCATCGTTCTATATGTAGGATGTCCTAAAATTCTAGACATAACATACAGATTGGAATGTTTGCTTTTCATAAGAATGTACCTCCATTTCTTGTATCTATTATAATACGTTGGAGGTACATTGTCAAGCACTATTTTAACTTTTTCCGCGAAAATCTGGGAATAATTCATGGGTATCTAGCCATTCAAGGGCAGGTATTCCATTAATTGTAATACCTCCACTTCCTTCTTTAAGAGGCATTCCCATATCTTCAAGAACCCTTTTAAATAATTCTACATCTTTATCCGTTATTGATTCTTTTCTCTGCTGTTCCATAATAATCCTTATTCAATTCTACTCCTATAAAATTACGATTTGTGTTATGGCAAGCAACACCTGTACTTCCGCTGCCCATACAATTATCTAAAACTGTATCTCCTTCATGTGTATAAGTTTTGATAAGGTATTCCAATAAAGGTACGGGCTTTTCAGTAGGGTGAAAGCCATTTGTAGGCTTATCAAAGTATAAAATATTTCCTGGAAGTCTTTCTGTCACAGTCTTTGGCGAAAAATTTTCTTTAGGGTGGAAATTAGAGGCTACAACAGCACTAATGCCGCCCTTTCGGTTAGAACACCATGTATTTTTATAAGGTACGCCCTTTTCCATAATTGGAAAGTAGTTCATACTTCCCTTTTTAGAATGAGCACTTGCCATTTTAGAGAAAACCATAATATCTTCATTTAATTTAAACGGTTGAAATTTTGCATTTAAAAAGTTACTGCCCTTATTCTTAACCCATTTCCAATCATATTTGTATGTAAGGGGGGGGGGACAAGATAAGCGTAAGTGACTAGAGAATGGTTCATTTCCAAAGAGTACCACTGCTCCAGATGGCTTGATTAAACGAATATATTGCTGCCAAAGACGTTCAAAGTTTAATACAGTGTCCCATTTACACGCACTTGTTCCATATGGTAAATCGCAGAGAATCATGTCAATACTTTCATCTTCTAGAGTAGGGAAAACTTTAAAACAATCTTCATTAAAAATTTTCACTGTGACACACCGCCATTCAAAAATGATTCAAAGTCGAAAGTTAGATACTTTTTAACGCCCTTCAAAGAATTAAAGCAGTCATTAAAATACTGATTTAAAATAAAGGTAGAATCGCCCTTAAATCTGTCAAGTTCAAAAAGACTTACTAACCTAGAAGCATATTGGTAGCCATCAGTGGTAGTACAATAAAGATATATTCGGTAAGCAAGATAGGATGTATCTAATTCAAAGTCTAAATATAATATACTATCGTCAATTTTCCCTATAGGAAGCTTTTTACAGTTTGGATAATAAAGCATTATATTATCTCCTTTTCTCTAATAACCTTTATCACATCAACATTTGGCTTACTAATTGTATAAAAAATTCCAGTGCTCCGCTTCTGCTTAAAATAAATTTCGTCACATTTAAGCATACCTTGTGTAGTCAACTGTTCCACGTCTTTTTCTATCTTTACAATAGAAGCAATGTCAAAGTGACTGCCAAATCTTTTAGTGTGAAATATAATTTCATCACCAACTTTTAAGATATTACCTAACATATCAGTAGAAGTATGCATTATACAAACTCCCAATCTTCAATGGTTCTAGTTACTTTACGGACTTCACCGATAGAACAACCAGCATAATCACTATCTTGACATTCTGTTAAACCTACATCATAACTAGCGCCATAAAGCTTTTCTTTGTAAGGGAAAACTATAATGCGAAGTCTAGTCCAACGCCCTATATCACCCTCTACTTCATCAATCTCATTATCCTCAGCATAGTTAACAACCCTTTTCCATTGCTCTTCGATAAGTTCTTCACCATTAATAGCTTTATCAAGTAATTCTTCAATATTTAATTCAATTTTATCCATGTATAAATAACCCCTTTTCATATAATATTTTAATCAGAAGTGCCTAATATGTTTGGAAATTCTTTATCCACCCTTCCACCATCAAGGGCATTAATAGTAATAATTTTTACCTCAGTATTTAAAAGTAGGTTTAAAAACGTATGCTGTAAATAAATAGCTTTTGATACATGAACAGGTGTAATGTTCAGTCGAATGGTATCATTTGAATTAAATGCAACGTATACAATATAAGTATCGCTACTTAATTTCTTAAAATAAGTTTTTGAGAAAGATTCTGCATTAAAATATCGTGCTGTACCATTTAAATTAGATTCTTTAATAAGTTTCATATATAGCTCCTTAGCCTAAATTACGTACTTGGAAAGCATCCCCAAGCTCAATAATATCTGGGTAGTTGTTCTTAGCAACTTTAATTGCATAATTATCTATTTCATACGCCGAATAATTTACATTTGTAAAGCCTAATCTATCCAAACAATATCTACCTGTGGCAATGCCATCATACATAGAAACAACCTGCAATTCTTCATTTCGCGGAACATCTTTAAGTAAGTGCGACAATAAATGAATTATTACCTCAGCTGTCCAACCATTGCCCAAACACTTATATCTTTGTGAATTACTGATTCCTGCTGTAAAATTGTCTGGTAATGTTTGTAGCCTTTCACATTCCACGGGGGTAAGTTTGCGGATTTCATAAATGCCATTATCTAATTTAACATCGTACCATTTATCTCTGATAAGTATTTGACCATTCTGTACTACGTAACCTTTAGTTGATGGTACAGCATACAGTCCTGTCTTTGCGCCAATACCGCCACCGTTTGCAACTAGATTTACAGATTTACCGTCAATGCTATAAACACGATAAGCTTGCGAAGTAGAAATTGTTCCGTCTGATTTTGGTAAGTTTCCCACTCTAACTGCCACCATATTACGTTGTTTACGCTCTAAAGTATTCCAAGCAACCGCATTACCATAACGTGCTGTTAAACAGTAGGCTTTATCATTACAAGTTAAATCAACGCCATTTTCCAAAATATCTCTGAGAACAATCCCTCTATCTTCTGGAATAGGTGCAATTCCATTCAACCAATAATAGCGTTTACGCATTTGCGCCGAAACAAGTGCGCTGTCAATAGGAATTGGCAAAGTTCCCAATTCATTTGAAATCTGTTCTTTAATTGCGGATGACATAGATTGATTATTTTCATACAAGAAAAAGTCTGGTTTGAATTGTTCTTTTGCAATTAAAAAATTCTTAAATAATTCCCAACCTTGCCCCGCAGCTACAACTTCCCTGCCTTCACGCTTAGCAATGCTCCAATATGTACAGGGAGAAGCCCCTAGAAGTAATTTAATCATTGGATTTCTCCTTTCCGTATAGCTTATGCCAATTTTCTCTAATTGATTTTACAACTTCTGTAAAAATAAGCACTGTAAACACAGCTACTACTAAAATGAGTGCAACTAGCACTACCATAAGCATCAGAATGAATAATTGCTCCAATAAAGGAGTACCAATAGTAATCATAATAATAATCTCCTTTCTTTTAGAAAGAGTATATCATATAACTTTATGGGTGTCAATAGCTTTTAAAGAAAAAAGCTCCTCAAAAAGGGACTAAATTAAATTATTTTATATGTGTCTTATTCACAGCCTTTATCAAACTGCTATCAAGTAAAAATTTTGAATTAGCGAAGCAGTTACCAAACTGCTCTAATACGTGAAATTCTGCAAGTAGAGTGGCATAAGCATTTCCATCTGGGAAAGATTCATTCATTTCTAAAAGTTTTTGTACCTTTTTTACCTGCTTTTCCCAAAGGTTTAAAACTTCATTTAAATTAACCCTTGCTTGTGAGTTTTCCATAAAATCCAATCTACTCATCTCCATTTAAATAATCTCTCAATTTTTTAAAGCTATCCTCTTCTGCACGTTTGTTTTTAAAAATGCGGGTTTCCTTACAATAAGGGCAATCTCCGTGATTACGGCAAGTGCCATCTACTGCTTTTGCACCATGAAAAGGTTTTCTATGCTCTTTTCCGTATAAAATAGCTTTATCAAGACTCATTTTGTTCACCTACACACTGCTCTACGTATTTATCAATGAAACCCTTAATATATTCTTTATCAATTTTACCCTCAGATATTTTAATAGCATCTGCACTTGCAAAAAGAGCGGTGTGCAAAAGTAGAGATACATCGCCTTCAAAAGAAGTTACAAGGCTTCCATCATCTGCAATTTCAACTTTATAGAAACTATTTTTTTGATGATTTAGTTTTTTTGGTGCAGTCCCCATCTATAAATTCCTCCGAACAAATATCAAAGCGTTTTGCGTCTACAATGTCAATAAGTTCTTTGTAAGAGTAGCAGCTATCTACCCAAATACCTACAAAGCGTTGTACATCACCTGTTTTAGTAATTCTGTATGGTCTATGCTCTCCCTTGATAAGAAATGCGTCAAGAGCATTAATTCCCATCTCTTCAAGAATGAGCCTTGCAATTTTAGGTTTCAGCATAGAATTAAATCCTCTTTACTTAACTCTTGTTTAAGTGGCTCAGAGATACGTTGAACCAACACAGAGTCTACATTTTTTAAAGATTCTAAGACGTGTACAACTTCTCCTACAAGTAGGAAATGGTAATTATTAGATTGCTTAACAATACCTAAAGTATGCACCGGTTGGAAATAGCGGTATGTTATTCCCCAAGGATGGTAATATCCCCATTTATTCTTTCCAAAATTCTTTCGTGAAAGTAGCATTTTCCAATTCTCCTTCTCTTTTTCTAAGAAACTTTCCATACATGTAGTCCCATGTAGCTCTAGGCTTTATAGAAACATTTTTGTTTTCGTCCCAAACTATAACGTCACCGTTCAATGCAGGTAAAATGCCATTTACAGTGTTTACATATACTGCGCTTTTAACCTCTAGGTAAAGAGGGTACTTTTCCCAAAATGTTTCAATCGCAGGTACTGCAACAAAAGTTGGTTCAAGAATTTGCAACACTGGAAAGTTTTGCGCTATTAAATTTGGCTTTAAATTTTCAGACATAATAATCACCTAATAAACCTCTTAATAAAGGCTCACGATAAATTTCAAGCAAGAGATTCAGCCTTTATTAAGGGGATTTTAACACTTTTACACTTAATTTTTCACACGATAAATTTTCATAATCCCATTATACCATAGGTCTTTATAATTGTCAATACCCTTTATCAAGATATTGAATATTTTATTGTGAATTTTTTGTGAAACCTTTGAAGTTTTTACCGAGGACAAAATTCCGCTCAGTGAGCGTTAGCGAACGCGGAATTTTGTTAAGCCCCTGCTAGGGCAACCGCCGTTAGGCGGTTCATATAACACTTGATTTTATCAAAATTTATATTAGCTGCAAACGTGGTGTAGAGTGTATTTTGCATTAGACAAAGTTTAAAAATTGTCTTTCTCCATTCTAAGACACATTTTTGTCACATAAAATGGTAAAATCCTTGAAACCCTTGTAAAATGGGGATTTATTTTGTCAAAAGTGTGAAATCCTTAAAGAAAAAAGAGAAAAAAGAAAGAAAAGGAAAGTAACCAAAGGAAAAGAAATAAAAAAGAGATTAAAAGAAACAAAATAATAACACCTTTTCTAATTAATCTTTATAGATACTTTTAGTCTAAAATTCCTTATATATATATATAATATAATAATATAATATAATATATTTTCTTTTTCTTTTTTCTTTTTGGTTCTTTTTCTTTTTGCTTTTTCTTTTAAGAATTTTTGGCTGGGGGTATTGACAAAACGCAAAAAGTGTGGTATAATAGGATTACACGATAAATTTTCACGAAAAATCAAATCTTGGAGGGAACGATTTTGATAGATAAGCAATACACACGAGCAGAAATCGTCGATATGGAGCTTTACGAATTTTTTGCTTTGATAGCAAAGGCAAGTATTAGCCAAGTCCTTGTAATCAAGCAATCTCTTGAAAAAAGCAAGATAGAAACGCTGCATATTGCAGAACAGTATAAGAAAAAGATGTTTGATTTTACGTCTGATTCTTTTGACAGCGCAAAATTCGATGAATATTTCACCCATACCATTAGATGTTTTGCGTTGGCAATGTATATCGACAAGAAGATAACGCTTTGCAAGCGTCGCGAAGAGGATTTAACCCCCAAAGTTTTTAAAAAAGGCTCTTGACAATCCGCAATATCTGTGCTAAACTGTCTTTAGAAGATTGGAGGTACAGATAATGGATGAAACAAAAGCAAGACTTTTGATACAGCGTATAGACGCTAGTATTGAAATGTTGAATCAAACTAAACAGGATATTCTTGATTTTCTAGGAAATGATTCTTTAGCGCATATTAAAGAATCAGAGGAAAATGAAAAATATACTGTTGAGCCTACTTTTATTGGCGACGACGGCAAAGAGTATAAATGTGGAACAGCATATTTAAAAGCTAAAACATGGTACTGTTGCGGTTATCCGCTTCAAAAGGAGGTAAAAAATGGCAAGCAAGTATATCATTGTAGCAAGTGCGGCACTGATTACAGCGCTTAATTTTAATGTTATTTTTCCAGCTTATTATTTATACGATAGCCTTAGTTCACAAGATAATACCACGATTAAGCAGTCCGCACCTGTGGTAGAGCCTTATCAGAAAGCTTCTGCGCATGAGGAAAAGGAAAAGGAAATTGCAGGGCTTCACTTTGTAGCCACTGCATATACGGCAGCAGAGGATGAGTGCGGTAAGCCTGTTGGGCATCCAGATTATGGTAGAACTGCTAGTGGTGAAATGGTACGGCGTGGTATTGTAGCCGTAGATACTGATGTTATTCCAATGCACTCTTTGATTAGAATTGAGGGTGCAGGTGATTTAAGCGGTGTTTATGAGGTGAAAGATACAGGCGGTGCTATAAAAGGGAATAGAATTGATATTTATGTGCCTACTAAACATGAAGCATATAAATTCGGTAGACGAGATATTAAAGTTTATATTTTAAGAGAGGGTAAGTAATTGGGATATTTTAACGAATTATCTAAACGCAGTTTTCATAAAGTAGAAAATGATTCTAGTGGCAATGCAAAGTTGCCAGAGAGAAAGACAGCATTATCAGCAGGATATGACTTCTATCTAGCACAGGATATTACTATTGCACCTAGAAGCTTAGGAATGGCACATAGCGGTATCGCTGTTGATATGTATGATACAGATGTTTTGATTATTACACCTAGAAGTTCTACCTGCAAACGAGGTTTAATCTTAATGAACTCACCATCAATTATTGATGCAGATTATCATGGAGAGATTATGTTTCCCCTCTATAACTTGACTGATGAACCTATTACGTTAAAAGCGGGTGAAAGAGTTACACAAGGAATTTTCTTAAAGTACAATACTTTGGGTGACGTTGTAACGCAGCAACGTGTTGGTGGTTTCGGAAGTACAAAAAATTTTTAAAAAGGGTATTGACAAACAACAAGACTTGTGATATACTATAATTACAGCAAAGGTAGTACAGCAAATCAGATGATATGTTTAACTGTGAATGTTTGATTTATAGTTTTTTGCACTACCTTGTAAATGCCTCGGTAGTTTAATTGGTAGAACGGTGGACTCCAAATCCATTGGTCTGGGTTCAAGTCCTAGCCGAGTGTGCCAACTTTAAATAATTTTTGTTTTAAAAGGAGAAATAATTATGAGATTACGTTACATTGTAGACAAAGAGCATGGCGTAGTGGTTTGTATTGGTGAGTGCAGTGAATTTGACCTAATGAAAGACCTTGGAATCCTCGATAAAGATTGTTCTAATATTGACGATATTCCTTTACAAGAACTGTTTGCATATTCTTTAAGCTCTTCATTTAAGGGAGTTGCAAAACTCGCTGATGGTGATGTTTGGGATGAACAGTTTGGTAAAGATATTGCGCGTGAGAAATGTTTTGCAAAATATAATTCTGCAAAGAAACATAAGGTTGAGAGATTGATTGAGCAAGCTAAGTCATTATTGGAAGTTTTAAATTCACATAAAGAAGCTTACGAAACTCTCGGTACTATCGAGAATTATTACAAAAGACTTAATTAATAGTTACTCCTAGATACTTACATTAATTACACATTGCTATAAAATATACTCCTATAAGTATCTAGGGTATATGCTCCCTTATCCCAATTTGGCAGAGGAAACTGTCTTAGAAACAGTTTAGTGTGGGTTCAAATCCCACAGGGAGTACCAATATTATGGAGTGGTGGCAGAGTCTGGTTTATTGCACCTGTCTTGAAAACAGACGAACTGAAAAGTTCCGTGGGTTCAAATCCCACCCACTCCTCCATGCTTACTAAGTTTATCAGCAGATGGTTACAGTTGGTTGTGTCTTAGTAAGCCTTGCCCAGCAAGAAGGGCATTGTAAAGAATATTTTTGCAGGGGTAGCATCCTCTAATCAAAATGTAGAGGGACTGCCTAGGCTTTCCCTCAAAATGGTCTACGTCGCCTAGAGGTCAATGGCAGCGGACTGTAAATCCGCCGCGTTTACGCTACGTGGGTTCAAATCCCACCTAGACCACCATTATCCACCATAAGCTAAATGTCCTCAAATAGCGGTGTATAAAATTCCTTAGTAGTGCGGGGAAAAGAACAGCATTACAGTTTGACTTACTAACAAGTTGCTCTATAAATAGGTAGTCTTTGCAGAGCGCTACCTATTTACGCATGGAAAGTTAAGCCTAATGGTAAGGCAGGAGTTTGCTAAACTCCCAGTAGCCACTTATTAGTGGTGTATGGGTTCAAGTCCCATACTTTCCTCCAAAAAATTTCAAATTTAGTATTGACAAATTGGGAAACCCATGATATACTAAATACAGTAAAGGGAACGCTCTTTTCATCCAATAGGTAAGGATGCACGACTTATAATCGTGTCATAGAGGTTCAAATCCTCTAGAGAGCACCATAAAAACTTTCGGCTACGGAGTTTGAATAAGGCTTGTTTTTTGTTAGCTCCTTTCTTTCCCTTACTTTTCAAGTAGCCTATGACGTGTTGGTCTAATGGTTAGGACAATAGCCTTTCAAGCTGTTAATGCAGAGTTCAATTCTCGCACACGTCACCATCTAGGAAGTGGGTGTTGGGGTAACACAGAGCACATTACGTTATCTAGCTTTTAGGTAGTGCAGCACTTTTTATAATATCATTGCTCAGTCGAGGGTTCGATTCCCTCACTTCCTACTACCCCTTTCATTGTTTAATTAAAGAGAGCTGTTAGCCAAGTTGGGGAAGGCATTGGTCTGCAAAACCAACATTCAAGGGTTCGATTCCCTTACAGCTCTCCAAATTGAGGTATCTTCTAAAGGTAGGAAACAAGACTTTGACTCTTGGAATAGTGGTTCGAGTCCATTTACCTCAGCCAATTTTACGGCATATAGCGCAGTTTGGTAGCGCACCTGCCTTGGGAGCAGGGGGTCGCAGGTTCAAATCCTGCTATGCCGACCATAAGATGCTACAGCAAATCTGAACAAAATGTTTTATGGAAGAATATTTTAACAGCATCTTGTTTTAAAGTGCCTCAGCAATTCTTTAGAAGAGCTTATGTTTTGATATGCAACTGTTTAAGGCACTTTGTAAATGCGGGTGTAGTTTAACGGTAAAATTACAGCCTTCCAAGCTGATGTTGTGGGTTCAATTCCCATCGCCCGCTCGCCTTGCTAAGTAAGCAACCTTCTCGTGGTGCAAGGTGTTTAAACTAATAG
>ERZ1026856.37-NODE-37-length-103697-cov-12.673144_pt1 | contig 103697 bp, 117 predicted proteins | sample MGYA00380158_ERZ1026856 | MGnify/ENA primary metagenome ERZ1026856 (study PRJEB33269, sample SAMEA4719794) | human gut metagenome | biome: human-associated habitat; feature: organic feature; material: feces | place: Cameroon | collected 2013-10 ... | reverse complement strand
TCGCTTTGCAAGCAAAATCCCACTAAACCCTATAGGTTGCGGATTTGAGGTTCTTGATTACTTCCGATGCGGTATGAATGCTTGTTATCGGCTCCAAAGATACAAAGGTCTTAATCTTGTATTCATCATGCAACTCACGCAAGGCTTCGATACGCTTCTCTGTAGAAGGAGCGCCAGGCTCCAATTTATCCTTTCCGGTAATGGTAAAACCGATGGTGAGGTGACGGGCTATATCCTTATAATCTGTTGTAAGATCTCGAAGTGTACACTTCCACAAATCAGTCTGCGACCAATTTACGTTTTTTGTTAATATCGTGACCGGAATACGGTCGAATAGTAAATGTAAAACCGTCTGCTGCAAGATAAGCATATCTGCCTCTATATCGAATGGGTCGCAGGTGAAAGAGAAAAAGATACCGCCATCCTGACGTAGTTTATCTATTCCTATCTTCTCTAAATCCTTCGAGATAAGAACATGGGTGGCAACGAGACTTTCATGGTTCACAACACCTTTCTTAATAGCATCATGCGCAGTCATATTATTTTTCTTCAAATATTCATTGAGCTGCTTATCTCGCTGTCTGATGATAGGTGCCGCCAGTTCCGGCTTATCGCCGAAGACGTGGCTCAACACCCCTCTGCGGTTATAACAATACGTGCAGCCATTAGAGCAACCATGGTATAGATTGATTGCCCACTTGGCATATTCACCAGCCGCACCCTGCGGCTGGTAAATCAATGCTCCCTTTACAGGAGTTTCTTTCGTTTCTGTTTGCATATACTTATTTTTTTTCCTTGTTATCTTCTTCCATGAGGAAATCGATGCCGGAATGGATGTTACCCAACTTGCGAAATCTCTTAGATAATGTCAAGACGTACTGACTGAAAGACTCTTCGCTAATATCCAACTCGAAATCTTCATCCTCATCTGGCTCATGATGTCTTACGTACCCCTTGCCAGGAGTATAGACGAGGCGATGATAAACACCAGCATGGCAGAGATAGAGACCACATTCTTTATGATGAGAGAAAATACTGTCAGGATTCTCTAAGTAGCAGAGAAGCACGTCGCCATCATAAATAGGGATGTAAATCCTTCTATTGTCATCGACTCCATCGTACTTTGTACTTTCTATCTCGTCTGCCTGTCGTGACATACCGGCAATCTCAAAACCGCTATTCATCATGTCGGTGACAGCCGGAAAGGTTTTCGGGTCTGTTATATTGAACTCCTGTTGAACCAACTTTTCGCCTGGTTTGTGGAAACTTACAAGAATATACTTGTATCTTGTTTCAGGAGAGTGTAACTCTACGTAGAAATCGACACGATCATGCTTATAGGTAACATAGGCTTCCTCAGCAATAGCCAGGACACGCTCCAAAGCTGCCGAGTTCTTATAGTTCACCATATAATATTCCTTCTTCATCTTCTGAAGAACAGAGTACATATTCATGGCTTCGTTCTCATCAATACCATACTTTTGACAGATGTACTTGTATTTATCAGGGCGGACCCCATCTGCCAACTGCTCTAGGTTGTACATAGTCTTCATTGCGGCTAGGTACTCTTTTGCTTTTACAAGATAATCGTTATTCTTTGTCATATCTTTTTTCTGTTAATTTCTTTGTTACTGATTATTACTCTTCTTTTTTTTATTTTCTAAATCCTCACTCTGTTCAAAGTTCTCGTTCCAACAGATGATGGTACCATTTTCAGGTATTCTACATACGAAACCTGGGCAGCACCAGCATTCAGTTGAATCTGTTCTGACAGGGCAATCGTTTACTTCATCTTTTTCTCCGTGAGGGCACGGGATGTTCTTAGGGTACTCCGTGGCTACGACTTTTACCGCATCATAAATAGAGTGAAGTCTGTAATTTAAAGCGCTGATTCTTTCATACAGCTTACTATTTGCTTTTTCTAAAGCGTTGTTGCGTTTATACTGATGAAAATAGGAATCATTCTTCAATCGTTCATACTGCTTACGGAAGCGATGGTTGGTGTACTTACGGAAGAATTTAGACTTACTGCCCGATTCTATGATAAGGTCAAAGATAAAGCCTGCTATCTTCTCCTTTATCTGATTCATATTTATCTTCATACGATCATCCTTCTTTGCTACTATTAATAAGATCCTCATACTCACCAATCGTGATTTCCGTGAAATCAAAGTTGCGCTTCTCGGCTCGAATGCTATTATCGAAGAAGGCAAAGATGCGGTCTTTGCAGCGGAGAAGCTGAGTGATAGAGAAAGAACCAACTAGAGGGCGATCTAGACCCAGCTCCTTCAATATCATGAAATGGTCGGTAACAGCTTTGTAGGAGGCAAGTACGGCGGCGATAGCCTTACCCTGCTTATATCGCTTGTTAGGCGCTACGGCTACATAATAGCCATCCTCTAGCATTTTGCTATCTACCTTTCTCCATACTTTTTTATCTAGCGTGGCGAAACGCTCAGATGGTATCCAGATGGCGGTTATTTCATATTCTCGCAGCAGACTGCGGTTAGGCTGATAGCCCTGATATTTTTCAAACTCAAAGCCAACGGCTTCTTCCACTCTTTTTATGTAGGCTTGACGCTTTTTTTCTTCAGCATCAAGAATACCATTAATGTATTCGTATGTCTTTGTTCCTTTTTTTGCTTCGTACAACATATCTTCTTCGTTTATTAGTTCTTACTCTTAATCTGCGACGGAATAGCAGAGGATGAGGGTGAGATGGAAGCGGTGGTGGTGGAATATCCGACGGCTTTATAGGCTCATGCCTACCTTCAAATATTCCGGAAACCAACAACAGGAAGAATATCGTAATCACCCAAAGAATGGTTACGATTACCTTTTCCTCCATCGATAACTCTAACGTCATTTCTTTCTTCTCCTGTTACGTTTATTCTGTAGATACTGCCCAAAGTCTTTTGGAGTAGAAATCATCATCTCCATAGGCTCCGGATGTTTATAAATACTCAGAGGGTAATCTCTATAAATTATTTCCATACGCTAACAAAAATTTATGATCTTTACAGACATCAAAACATGAAGTCTTGCATTTTCGTTTCATACACCAGGCACTCGCGCGATGATCATCATCAACATCATACCAATAGCAGTTGCCACAAAATTGATATACTTCATCATGCATACGCTTATCTGTTTAAATGATTATCACAAACCAAATCACATGACGTTTCTTCCTGATTGTCGATGCACCAGCCTTGGCCATAGGCATCCTCGTTATCGAACCAGAAGCAGTTACCGCAACATTTCTTTTCATTCTTTGCCATAAGCTATTTGAATCTGATTACGAACATATTCTTTTTTAGCCACGCATCGGGGCACATACCCTTCTTTGGTCTATCTACCGTTATCTCGTCGATTTCCTTCTCGATATACGGTTGGTTATCTTTCGGATAACCGAGGAGAAAATGAACGTGAGTGAAAGGCTCCAATACCTCCTTGCGGTAATCTCTATCTTCAGAGCTGTCCGAAGTGTGCTTGAGTCCTCCGGTGAGATAACCTTGCAGGAAAAGGCCTCTATCGGAAGCACGATGATATTTGGCTACGCCAGCTATCACGGCTGCCCTATTCTGTATATCCTTTCTTAACAGACGTATCGTCCAGAATACAGAACATTCTCGATACTCCTCTGTCTTCTTTCCGCTAGCTATCTTCTGATACCACTCATCAGTAAGATGAATGGTTAATACTTTCTTTTCTGCCATACACTAATCAAAAATATTATGCTTTTCCTTTATAATCTATACCTTCCCTTTCCAGATACTCTTCGGCTTCCTCTTGGCTGTCAAACTTTATAGGGTGGCCGAACAAATCTTTCATGTATCTATATCTTTGCCACCAATGCTTTTTGTACATGATGAAGTACTTCATTTTATCCGCAAAAGCAGGGAGTCTATCCCCATCAAAGAATCTGGGAAGACAAGCCAAAACAATTTTTATCTTCATACTGTTATCTTTTTTAAAATAAATATACTCAGCTATCTGCTCCATCGATATGATAAGAGATATTACGATTATCGCAAGGAATATAAGCTGCAAATCTAAACATTGCACAAGTGCCATAACTATTCCTCCACTTTCATACCAAATGGAGTGCCGTCGTAAAAGGTGTTGTCTTGATAGCTATTTTTTGAAGCCAGCAGGATGGAGCTACCATCGGGATCTGCCAAGCCTGCATAGTCATCATCGACATAAACGATATTAAAATAACCTTTTTTACATTTTATCCACCCAAACGGTTGATGTTTTGACATCTCCTGCCAGCACTCTTCTGCGTTCTTAAAAGAACGGTACTTTGCTTCCGGCTTAATGCGGTAAAGGAAGGGGCACGATGTGAGCATAGAAATATCTATTCCTTCCCCGTCAATATCTATATCCTTCCAAACGGCTCCTTCATTCATTTGAATAGTCTTGCCTTCAACTATTGCCTGAAGAAAAGAACTCGTCCTCCGGATTATTTCTTTGTTTATTCTCATCATATTATCTTCTTTTTACTTCTCTCCCTGCTGACCAGCGATAGAATCGCTGGGGACGGGGTTATACTTCATAATTGCCAAAATCTTGCGCTGTTTCTAGCCTTTCAAACAACTGCTCTACTTCTGACTTCTTCGAGAAGGAATCGGAGAAGAGATTTCTCATTGCCGCATAAAAGAAGTTATGACGGTTGCGATACAGCGTTATGTAGTCATCAGCCAATCGAAATGGAAGATGAGGGGGAGTTACGGGAAACAGCGACTTACCGAATACCGGTAATACGCAAACTACCAACATCTGAGCATTGTAACGTTCCTCCTGCTTATCTACTATAGTGAAAGAACACCGGAAACTTCTTTTTGGTTCTTCTTCCTGAGTTGTTGTATCACTGGTGAGGTCAACCGGAATTAAATGAGATTTATCTGCTATCAGAATACTTCCGTCATTAATCAAATTCTGACCAAACGTTTTTTCGATGTCTTCCTTTTTAATGAAAAAGCACTTATCAGATAAACCAGCCAGACGGTCTAGGCCGTCCTCACCTAGCGTTTCTTTTAACATATTCATTTTATTATCCATACGCCATTACTTTAAATGATTTTTCTCACAACAGAGATATACGTTTTTGATAATCTCACGGAAGACGGAACTCATCTCACAGTTGCGATAGAGGATTTCCGCGATGTTTACCTTCTCATCAGGAGAGGCTTCGTCTTCCAAAATATTGGTGAGACAATGACCGATATTCTGCTTGCCGCGGGTGTCCTTCGATATATGATCGCCTTCGATATGATAAATACCGAGAGTAGTAAGCTGCAGAGGGTGCTGTTTCTGAAAAGCCTTTAGCTTATCACTGATTTCCTTCATCAGTTGGTCGAAATCCTCGGTAAGATGGTTTAAGCCTTTGGTGTAGGCAATGAAATCATCCAGGGTTTCACGATTATCCAACTGCGCTTTCAGTTCCTCTTTTGTAAGGACTATATCGGGTTTCTGACGGAGCAGAGCTTCTATCTGCTCGTCGATATATTTTCTATCTTCTTGGTTCATATCTTATTGCTTTTTAAGACCAGCGATAGAATCGCTGGGAACGGTGACTAATCTTCTATGAAATCCCGATTATAATCATTTACATCAATGATGATAGGAATATTCAGGATAACACACGAGGCGAATGGCAGGGCTGCCATATCGGAACATACACTATCATAGGATGGAATCTCGATAGTTCTATCTTTCTCCTTGATAAGAATACTCTTGGCGGTGCGCCCGTAATTAAAGCCTTGGGTTGGAATACGGAAAACATTGTATCGGTTCTCACTTTTTTTCGCTTCTACCTTCATCAGGCAAATATCCAACTTTCTTTCCTCACCATCCTCAATGATGGTAAGAACACCATCTCTAATAGGAGCACCATACTCCTGATTATCGTCAAACTCAAGCGTGATACCATCACCATATTGAGAAAACTCGCAGTTGTCATACACCTTATCTAATAGGCGGGATAACTTGACAGTACCGTCTTCCTCGGTAGGAATGCCCGATAGGACTTTACGAAATGATTTACAGAAGGTACTAATGCAGGTCTGAGCTGCCATCTTATCTATCTCTGCAATAATCTCCTTGTTGACTATCTCGGCATAGCTAGGCAAAGAAAAACTTGCCATCGGAATGTTCTTCTGCAGGTACTCATGCACCTGCTTACGAAAAGGCGATGAATAACCGGTGAAGTACTCCGTTATCTCTTTCTTGATACCTGCTCTTGCAGCTTCAACTACATCTTTTTTCAGTTCCTCGGAACTACCGATGAACTCTGAAACTATCTTGCTTAAATTATCTTCCATTACTTTTCATTTTTATCTATTTGATTTCCTTGGACCAGCGATGGAATCGCTGGGAACGGTGGTGCTCTTTTGATTGTTGACTTGACAGGGGCAAGCGGCTGAATGAATGCAACAGGTATAGCCTCTGTCGGTTTCAAAGATGATGTACTCGTGACCTTTTGAGGTGACGGTGATGCTACTACCTTTTATGCGTTTTTCATCTCTGCTCATATCGGTATAGATTGCATGAAAGAGCAGATAGGCTGCACCAAACACTACAGCGATGGTTATTACATCTGACACCGTGGTCTTAACACCAAAGAAGAGTTTCTTTAACTTTTCCTTATCCATACGCTTAACAATTATAGAGTTTAATACCATAGCGGTCCTTCATCAGGGTTACTGCCCAGTCGGGATAACCGCCTTTATGCTGTTCCTGATAGATTTCTATCTCACGGACATAGCGCTGCAAAAGAAGAACAAATCTAGGGTCGGGAGTCTCGCCACCCCGGATATGATATTTCTCCTGGGCAAACTGCGATTCCACCATCAGTTTGTAGCTGTAGGTGAACTGCTCGTTGCCTCCCTCATTAAGAATGATGGCCAAGACGCGTGCCAGGTCATCTTTCTTCACTACCGTCATGCCTACCGCATCGGCTGTGCGAAGGGTGGTGAGATAGAAATTATAATCGAAATCTGTTTTATCCATACTATTTTGCTTTTACCTGTTTACCATATTTCTTTTCCAATCTATCAAGACTCTCATCTACGGTTTTTTTTACCAGTTCTTCAGAGAAGTCTTCGATATTCACGTCCTGATTGAATACATATCGCTTGAGTACTCCGTGATAAAAATCCTTGATCTCGTCACGTTTGAAATTCTCATACGCAATAAAGTCAATCTCCTCAATGGCAAGCAAATCGCCATTTTTGAAATTACATCTGGTAACATTGATGCCTCCTGGGTGTATAGTTAAAGAATTATTACCAGAAATCATCATCTTACTCACGTTTACAGGAACCATGGCAAGCTCTTGCGCTATCTGTAATTCAGTAAGACGTTTATATCCACATATCGACGGAATGTAGGCATTCAAAAAGTTGGGATGGAAACGCATTTTTGCACGATGAAATGCCCAATAACCGTTTCTTGCCTTAACCAGCATATCCGACTCTACCCTTTCATCATTATAATGATATACCACAGCATAGACGCTGCCGGCATCACTACGAGTAACGAACTCCACATCAGCTTCAGTGCTGTCTACTTCTCTAGGCTCAGACATGCGCTTGATGGCATTATTGAATTTCAGATATGCTGTATTGTCGGTATATTCTTCGCCATAGAAAGTAGGTGCCAATGCGATAGGGTCCTTATAATCTCCTTTTGGAAGAGGTAGTTGCATATCAATTATTCTATGTTCCATACGCTATGCCTCCTATCGGTTATAGTCTACCACGATGTTATACTTGGCGAGGACGGGTACCAGGCCGGTCATTACTCCCTTTCCAAGGAGTGGGACGGCATCAAGAACGCTGTAGGGGATGACCTTCTTCTTCGGAAGCTGCTCACGGTTGGCTTCCTCTTCGAGAAGCTTCTTGTAAGTTTCCAACTCCTTGTCGGCATCATCGCGCTCATCGAGGGTTTTCTTGTATTTGGCATTCAGCTCGTCATACTGCTTCTGGGCTTCCTTGGCTTGCTGGCGAAGCTTGGCAATGTAATCGCTGGCTTTATTCATAGTGGCATCGGCTTCGGCGGCTTGCTGCACCAGGGTATCGACTTCCTTCTGATGCTGGGATTTCTGGTCTGCTAGCTGCTGCTGAAGAGAGGCAATCTCTTTGCGCAAGGCATCGGTATCGGTGGCGGTATGGACGAAATCGAACAGGCGCTCAATGTTCTGCTTTAATTGGGCGCAGGTTTCGGAGGTGGTGGCGATGAGGGTTGCGGCTTCGTCGGCGGTGAGGGTATAGCCGAGGTTTTGGCCAGCGATGGAATCGCTGGGAACGGAGGCTTTACAGGCGACTGTCTCGGCGGCAGACTTCTGAGCGGCTTCTTTAGCTGCTTCCTCGGCTTCCTTTTCTTTTGCTGCCTTCTCCTCGGCTTGCTGCTGTTCCTGCACCATGGCGATAGCGGAAGGCATATCTCCCAGCTTATCATAGTAATTATCTTCCTGCGCATCGAGCGCAAGGCGACCCTCATAGGACTCCCACAGGCCATTGTCTATGAGGTAGTAGATGGCAGAAAGAACGATGCGCTCGCCATGCTCCTCGGTGTATTCATTGAGAGGGGCTACCCAGGCTTTTTCTACTACGTCTTTCAACCATTCCTTGTAAATGATGCCGTTCAGCTTTGCTTTATCCTGCTCATCAGTGTAGCAGGAGGCGATGCGAGGGATGATGTAAAGGGGTTCAGTCTTCTGCAGGAAGTTCTCAAAGTTGATTCCGAGTGCCTGACGGACCACATTGCTCACACTCTTGAATTTGTACTTCTTCAATAGAGCGCGAAGGATATTCTGTTGTTTCGTGTTCATGTTTTTATTGCTGTTTATTGTTTGTTATGAGCTTATACTTCAGCCCCCTGTGCTGGGTCTGACGGCCAGCCATATTCACTATATCCTGCCTTACGCTCCTCGGCTAGGATTTCACGACTCTTTTCGTAATATATAGGCTGCTCGCCTGCAGTTACTCGATCATTGTTATATCGGGCAAAAGCGACACCCACCTTATCCATGTACTCCTCGTTGGCACGGCGTTTTGCTATCTTCTCATCGTGCTTGGCTTTATCATACTTAGCACAGGCATCTGTACGCTCGGCGGTCAGCAGGAGTTTATATGCCTTTCGGTCGATGAGTTGCTGGTGTATGAACGCTTCCAGAACTTGCTCTTGTAATTCTTTGAAGGCATGTTCATTTTCCTCAATCTTCTTCTTTGCCTGCATATATTCAGCAGCAGCGTTAGAGCGAGCTTCTCTCGCTGCGTCCTGCTTGTCATCTCTCTCCTTGCGCAAAGGGGCAAGGACTTCTTTCTGAAATTCTTCTAATGTTCTCATTTCTCTATAAATCTTTAATTGTATTAAAACTTAAATTCCCTAATCGAAAAGCGAAGGGTTCTGTCTCTTCTCTTTTTCTCTTTTTGCTGCCTTTTCAGCTTCCTCACCCTTCTTCTTTATATCGGCAGCCTGGGTGAGAATTTCCTTCAGTTCCTTACGAGATACCAAAGGATTGGCTCCTATGATGGCGATGAACAGGTCTCTGCCCAATTTCTTATAGAAAGGAATAAACTCCTTATCTACCAAGTCGGCAGGGTCGCCAAGGGGAATGCCCAGCTGAAACAGGTCTTTACCCTCCTTATTCACGATGAGGAGAGTTCTCTTCTTACCACCTTCACCGATAACCTGCACGCCACCGGAATATTTTGCCACACTCAGTTGGCTATTCATCCAAGATTCCTTCGTGAGCAGGATGGTTTTAAATTCTTTTGCCATATCTTTACCTTATTATATATTACTAACTTACCTGTTCCATTTCCTTATCCGGGCAGTTGATGGTGTTCTGATACTGCACATACCGTTTCTGCTTGCAGCAGTACAATCCACCGATGCAATACCTGCCGTGTAGGCATACCCAGCAAGGCTTGGCATCAGGCTTCTGCGAACAATGGGTGATATTAATCATCTTGTTTTCATTTAAAAAAATATATCTTACCTATCTTTTCGGTTGCAAAGATACAAAAATATTTCAAACAATAATAGGTTAGCTATTATTTAATTTATAATTTGATTTAAATTTAAGAATTATTATATATTAGATACTAAAAAAGGTATAGTTTTTACGACTATACCTTCTTATTATTACATCTTTACCACCATTACTTTTCTTCTTTCAAGTCATTCTTGATTTCATCCCACATTGCCATTTCCACCTTCTTTCCGTCGAAGTGACCTACGGCTACGAGCTGACCCCCTTCCTGGGTAGCATCGGCAGAAGAGATAGCGTTGCTGCGGATAATCATGATGTCGAACTCATGGATGGCATCCCGGATGCTCTTCATATCGATGTGCTGCATATCCTCGCGTGCATTCTGACGGATGCGCTGAATGTCTATATCGGTGAGCTTGGTCTTAGTCTGCTCCTGCGCCTTGCGAACGGCTGCTGTCTCCAGGTCTATACGCTGCTGTTCGTAGGCTTCACCTATCAAATCAGCATTCTTGAGTTGTGCTAAGAGGTTAAGAGATCTTTTGAATGCCTCTGCTCCCTGCGACATCATGCTAATGGCAAAGCTCTGCTCCAGCAGGAGGGTTTTGCCCTTCACCTGCCAGTGAATCAGGCCAGCCTTCTCCCATTTACTGACCGAAGCATGAAGGCTACTCAAAATTATCATAGTCTTCTTGATCTCCTTCTCTTTATTTCTTTTAAACGGATTCCACATAATCAATATATCTTGTTTAAAAATGAATATTTCAGTTAAAAAGCGCCCTATGCTCACGCACCGGGGAGGTATAGGGAAAATGAGTAAAACACCCTACATTGCTTTGATTTACACATTGTATCACGGTTTTACCTTACGCTAAAGGGACTGACGTAATAACCATTTCCAATAATTTCACCTAAAAAGATGAACAGCTTAGAGTTTTAAAAATCTATTCTAAATATTAAAACATGAAGAATTATCATTAATGGGTGATGAACCTGGTGCCATCTACTTCGAGTACCAGTATATCGTTAACCACACGGATTTCTCCGCTGTTAACGAACTGCACTTTTCTCTGATGGCGCAGAACATCTACCTTCAGACAGACGCATTCACCTTCATCTACGTGTCCGGTCTTGGTGAGGAACTTGATGTAGAACGGCTTGCGCTCTACCTTCCTCGCTGTCTGCGGATGAATATAGCCAGTTACATGCTGACCGCTGCGTGGGTCTATCCATTGCCACTTCTCGCAGAACTGACGGAGGTTCTGATAAGACTGATGATATTTTGCCATAACTCACATTTACTGGTTTATGAATGCTTACACGTTGCCGCTGAAGTCGTGATAGTCACGATGGCTTTTCTGCTCCATATCCTCTGCATAAGGAGGCATCTGGGCATGCAGGAAACGGTCCAGGATGATGCTCTTTACCTTTTGTTTCTCCTTGGCCACCCTTTGCCGATGTCGCAATATATCGGGCAAACAGATATTCCTTAAAGGATTGGACCAGTCGGACGAATTATCCCAGGCTGCATAGTCAGGATAGAGTACCATCGAATAATGCGACAGCTTGCCCGTTGGCGTATCGAGCATCGGACCAGCCACGGTGAAAGCCTTTTCCTCGTTGTAAAGAACCATGTGCGAGGTCTGTACGGTTACGTCCTTATGATTCACATAAAGGATTCTGTCCTTATACTCCTGCAGATGGGTATCCAGCCAATCCTCTACGCTCTTGTCGGTAGAGAGCACCAGGTGAGTGATCCATTCACGCTCAAAACAAGTCTGCAGGTAGTTGATGATATAACCGGTGGCAGAAGTCCTGCTTACGGTCATCGCCAGCACCATCACGCAGAAATGGTTCTTTGTTCCACGGCTCGGAGTCGTATCGGCCATACATCCGACAGCGTGAAAGAATTTATCCACCAGCACATCACCGTGAGTATAGAAACTCAACGCCCGCCGTGGTGCCTGCATCACGGCCTTGGGCAGTTTTTTATCCACGCAGCAGGGAGGAATAAATAGCAATGTATCGTCCATAATCTTATCTTATTCGTTCGATGTAAGTTTAATCATTGATAATCATCGGCATGAGCAGGGTCAATGCTCTAGGCGAAGAGTCATTGGCGGTAATCACTCCCGCCTTGGAAGGGTCGCCAAGATGCAGACATACGGTATCATCTGGGATAGGTGCCAGGGCATCGAGCATACTGCTTGCCTTGAATCCAATGCGATGACCCTCTACGCAATTACTGTCGATGATAAGCACCTGGTCGTTGGCAGCCATGCTGAAGTCGAGATCCTGCGCAGTAATATCGAGGAACATGCCATCCTTTTTCAGAACAATAAGATTGCTGCTTTCGCTGGAGAAGAGTGCCACACGCTTCACTACGCTTGCCAGTTCACGTTTATCTACTGTAACCTTATAAGGGTTGTTGCGAGGAATCACGGAGTTGTAGTTAGGGTATTGACCTGCCATCTTTTTGCAGACGAAAGTAATATCATCTCCTGATGTAAAGCGCACCATACTCTCGTTTGCCTCAATATCAATATCCTCACAGTCATCAAAAACGGAAAGGGTCTTAAAAAATGATTTCTCTACGAGAATCTTACCAGGTGTTCCACTACGGAAGAAGTTGCTGCCTCCCGTTTCCGGATTATTGGTATGGATAAGTTTAATGAGGACGTGACCGTTGGATGCTACAAAGATAACCTCACTTCGGTCCTCGGCCACATCAATACACAGACAGTTCATTATAGGGCGAAGCTCTGAATTTCCTACAAACTTGCCAGCATGAGCGAACACATTGCTGAAGGTTGCCATCGGAAGAGAGATGTGAAGACTGGCATCGTCAGGCTGAGTTGCACGTGGAAAACCCTCGGCACTGAAATAAACCAGACTGACGTTTCCCTTCTTTACATTTTCGCCGTTCTGAGTACAGTACTCGATATTCATGCAGCGCTCCTTATCCTGAGACAGATCCATGGTAACTACGCAGTCAGCAGGAAGTGTAGAGAGGAGTGATAACAAAGATGTAATAGACAGAACGACATCTTCCTTGAAGCTGCCTTCTACGATACTGAGAGGTGCAGGGATGATGAGCTCCGAATCTGTGGTAGCTGATACGAAGAAGAACTTACCATCTTCCTTGCGCTGGGTTAAGAGCACGTTGCTCAAGATGGCGATAGTTGTCTTACTGTCGATACACTTCGCAGCTTTCTGCAGAGCCTGACAAAGCAAGAGGGATGATTGCGCTTGTATTTTCATTTTGCTTTTTATTTTTTATAGAAATTCGATTTTCTTGTTTACGGACCAGCGATAGAATCGCTGGGAACGGAGGCTAGAACGGCAGGTCGCTCTTGTCTATTCCGGCTACTGCATCTGCTGCATTGCTGCTATCGCTAGCGTTCGGTATAGCTTGCCTTCTGCCCTGCTTGCGGGAGGTGAATGCCTTCCAGCGTTCTTCCTCTTCTGGGGTGAGGGAGACGATGTTGCCATCATCATCACGATAAGGTAATGGGTCGGGACCCTCTACATATTCTCTCGCTATCCGCTTTAACTCGTCGTAGCTTTCCGGAATATGATCCTTACCCTTGCGGAAGAAGAAATAGACGTGCTTGCTCGTCTTCACCCTGCGGATATGCTTCGGCTCAACACTTTCATCATTCTCCCATTCCCGTCCTACGAAGTACTCCTCCGTTATCCAGGCTCGAAGCTTGAAGCAGCCGTGACGCTTGTTGTCCTCACCTATCAGAAGATTTTCCGGATTGCAGTAGATATTCATATTCTCGCAATACTTCTTGATTTTCTTCTTGAAGGTGGCTCGGCTATACTCCTTACTCTTACCCTCACTGGCATCAGCCCAATCTCGCATAAACTCATTAAACATTTCGTCTGCACAGATAGGTGCTGAATAGACCTCGTTACGACTGAAGAACCACTCAAAGTAGTTCACCGTGTTCTCGGTCAGCTCTCTTACCATCAGTCTTCGCTGAACGTTCTTCTGAGGAGCAACAGCAAAAGTATGATAGCGCATGATGAACTGCACGGCAAGGGCACAGATATATATCGCCTGATTGCGGTCTCGCTCGTTCAGCTTTTCGGGGTCTGAGGCGAGATTCTTCATTACCTCTTTAGGAGAGCGCGCCAACTTATGTTTCATGGGATTCTCACCACAAAATCTGTCGGATAATGACACCAGGGGAAAACGTCTGAGCGTACTATCTTCACTATCACTTAGCTGATAGTTACTGGTTATCACATTCAGTGGCGATTCCTCCAGTTTGAATACAATCGGGTCGCCGAACTTTCGCTCAACCTTGGCACCCGCCGTTACCTTGATATAGAAGTACTTCATCGGGAAACCCGAAGGCTTATCTTCCCAGTGTATTACTCTAAACTTACCCGGATATATCAGTAAATCAGAAAGAGCAAACTTTGCGTCGGCAATCGTTACAAACTCTTTCATATCGACACGCAACACATTCACTGCTGAACCTACCACAAGGTTTATCATCAAAGATTTGCCCGAGCCGCCACTTGCCTGCTTTTCGTCCTCCACCGCATCTTCGAGGAGATAGGGACAGATACTCTGCATGTCAGCCCATGAGCGATAGCAGATTCTTCCCAAGCAGGAAATCATGTTGGCGAAATGAGAGTTGATGTCGGCGATGGCTTCAGCGGGCATCGGCTTCTTGTTGCGAATACTATCCTGCTCCAGTCTCCACTGCACATTGCAGCAACCGCGTATCACTCTCAGTACAGGCCAAAGTTCCTTCTCCTGCTTGCCTTGCCAATCCACCTGCCAGCGGAAGGTCTGCGCCCAATCTTTGAGGTCTTTCTTCTTCTGTTCAATTTCGGCTCTCGTAAAGACAGGAGAACCGTCCTCGTTAACCTGCGCTTCATCTTGGGCGATGGCTGCCACCTTATCCTTATATTCCTGGCTCTCGCTGATAACAAAAGGAGGATTGAATACCCTCATCGTGAAATCATACGGTTTCTTTGCCAGGGCTGGGATAAAGAAATTCAGCTTCTCGTAGCTGACTGGCATGATGGTTTCTGGCGTAATCTTCAGCGCCACATTGCGAAAGAAGAAATATTCCGTATGGGCATCGAAACTCTCGGTGAAATCTATCACCATGCTCTGCAAGCCTCCAGCCGATTTCTCACTGAAATTCTTGTCTATCAGGTTAGCACAATCTGACATCATCTTGCGCTCCTTGTCATTATACCGCCAACTCTGCTCAGTAAACTGCAGAAGTTGAACCTTCGTAGCCTGGATGATACTCTTCTGGTCGATGTATTCCACGAAACATCTATCCAGATGAATATACTGACCTACGAGGTCGGTACTCTCAGGGTCTATCATTCGGTAATAACCATGGCAGGTCATAAAGAGCCACACCTTGGTAGGCGATACCTTGCAGGTAGGCGGTTTAGGTTTGCCACTTCGAGGGTCACGGGGATATTCTATCTCGAATGGGTCCGTATTGTTGGCTCCCCGCAATCTCGAATATAGCGGCAACCTTATATCGTGGTCGAACTTGAAGTTGTCGGCATCATCCATGTGATAGCACATCAGATAATCTCTCACGCTTCGTGGTGAGCAACCATACAACCAGTTCCACCTTTGGTTATATCTACTTCTAAAGCCATCTGGCAGCGTGGCATAGCAAATATCGCAATACTTGGTTGCGATGGCTCCACAATCCCTTTGGCTGGCGATGTCATTAGGGTAAATCATAATGACCCTTTCGGCAAATCGCTTCATCTTCTGATACTGCAAAGCATTGAAGTCGAGCTTTTCCTGCCTCCACTGCCCCCGCTCGATATACCAGAAGTTTCTTCTACCTAATGAGAAGGCTACGTGGTACCAGCAGTATTTCTGAAAATGCTTATCCTGCGCCTTATCCTGACGCAGGGAACGCATGGCATAATAAATGCTCAATGCGTCTTCGGGGGTCCGGCAGAACACGATGTTCTGAGCCTTGATGTCGCCCACTTCTATGGGTTCCTCTTCACTATGATAAGTACCTTTCGGCGCTCCTTCCTTCGTTTCATTCTCCACCCATATCTCCTTAGTCTCTGTATAAGGCTCATCGGGTTGCAGCTTTTCTATTGCCGAGTGAACGGCAGTAGAGTTATTACTCCGATGGTCCATCGCATAGGTGAAAACCTTATCACCCATCAGCCACTTACTCACCTTTCTCACGCTGTGATCCTCGCAGGTGGAGAAGACGATAGGGTCTTGCTGCATCGCCGAACGGAAAAAACATCCGCAGCTCCCCTGCGGCGCTATCACGTCAGTGGCAAAGCAGACGAACAGCGGGTTCCATGGAGTGCCGTAAATGATTTCGCTCATCAGTTGTCCATTCCTCACCACATTTGGCAGGGTTACTTTATCTACGGCAAAGATGCGGAAATCTTCGTTCAGCATTCTTGTGTTGAAGTCCTTTCCGAAACCGTATTGCGGAATGCCTTTTACAGATGTGACCTCGCACCCCAGGGCGGCAAGCTCCTGGGGGTTGAAGTCAGTTTTGGGCATAAATGAGAAAGTTTCTATCGTCTGTGCGGCAATAGTTCGATAGTCCATCTTAGCAAAGAGCATCGGCCATTTGGCTCTCGTCTTCTCGTTGTCGCCATAAACCCTTACGATGAGGTCATGGCACAGACGCAGCAGACTGGCTCCGTGCATCGGAAGTTTGCGCATGGCTGCATAGAGTTCTAAAGCTCCGTAGCCATACTTGCCTGTCTTGGTACACATCCAGCGCAGGGCACCATGCTCTGCCTTGGAATTGTCTTCCACCCCTACACCGTTATACATACCGCCCCGCTCATTATTGTATATAATGAGATGGGGAGTCTGCTTTGCCTTGCCCTGCTCGCCATCGTCTGCCTCTTCCTTCTGGCAGAACGGACAGAAACAGGCTGTCTGTCCCTCGATGTGCTGCTCATCGGCAGGCTTTACGAGGAAAGCCATGTCGAGATTGGCTAGCTGGTTAAGTATAGGATGGAATAACATATCTTATATAAAGAGTATTTATAGAGTTAAAAGAGAAAGGGAAGGCACCACTCTTTACCATTGACCAGCGATGGAATCGCTGGGAACGGGGGCGCGAAGGGTAGGCCAAACTTCAAGTATTTACACCTTGCCGGCTTATATTCGGGGCGAGCGGTCGGAGCTTTTGTAAATCTGTGGTACCCGTCCGCTGAATATTCCTTAACGCCAAGACGCAGAGGTGAAGCGGTCCCCCGCGTCTTTCCAGCACCCGCAAAGATGCAGTGTACAACGTAGTCGTGGAGCATTGCTGCTTCCACTACCCTTGCATAAGAGTGTTCCGAGGTTGCCTCCCCTATTCTCTTTATATCAATATTTTCAAAGAAAGAAGACCTTTCGGGCGACACGCCAAGTTTTTGAAGATGCCGCAACTACCGTCCGATGGGGGTTTCTCAGGCTTTTTAATCAGACTATCCCTTTCTTCTTGATGTTGCGGGTATGAGATATGCGATGAATGTTTCCAAGTCCATCTATCGCCCGTCCGGTCTTCCTGCCATTTTAACCGATGGCTCGGTTGTCTAATAAAATAAAGTCGGAATCGAAGTGTATATCGTACCGAAGTTGCATGATGTCATGCAGAATATCTTTTATTTCTTCATATCTTCACGTTTTATAAATTCAAGAATGTTTCCAGGCGATAATGCCTGATTTTGCAGTTGCAGATGGTTTCCATACGGTGTACGATCATCTGCGAGAGACTTTCCATCGTGAGGAAATCGGTATCAAGACCGATTATCTGCACCTCCTGCCTCCAGTATATCTTGCCGTTCTTGCGGCGGCAACTGTGCGAAGGTGTGATGATCATATCTTCCACGCTGCCCGTCATCATCCTGCAAAGATACTCGCAGGTATCTTTCAGCAGAGCAAAAGGCGCATAGAAGAGAAGGGTCGGAATATCATCCCTCAGTCCGCTCATCGTCTCGGTATAGGCGAAGCGATGCAGCATTCTGTATCGGGATAGGTTCCTATGCCTCTGCTGTATGCCCGTCCGGTTGGGGATATAGGGCAAATCAAATAGCCTTGGCATAGCCTTCTCTTATTTTCTTCATCATCTGCCAGGTGGAGTAAATGCTTCGCTTGCAGTCGAAGAGCGGGTCATGTGCTACACCCTCGTCATCGGCGATGTCCTTATAGTCTATAGTCAGGGCGTAAGCCTTGTCTAGGTCGAAACGTTCCTCGTTTGGCTCGGCTGCATCCCAGATGATTCTCGCAAGTTCAAGATAGAACGTGCGATGGTCTCTCAACTGGGTATGCTTAATCTGGAACTTGATGCCCAGCTTGTAACAGATATATCTCAGGATAGCCGGATCGAAGTCGGTACCCTGTGCCCAAAGGCAGAGGTCTTCATCTCCGAGTTTCTTCTTGATATATTCTATCCATCCGAAGAGGTCGTTCACTACCACATCAATAGGCTGGCAGGGCGACTCGTCGCTATCGCTATCGAGCAAGGCGGCTTTTGCCTCGTCACTCTGTTTTGCCCACCAGTCTGCCGTGCTCTGGTCGAAGGTGAACCCATTCAGGAACATGCTTCGCAGGTCAACGTGGGCAGAAAATGTGGAATTTCTCAAAACGCCGTCTCCTTCATCGAAGAAAGGCGACTCTTTACCGTAGCGCTTCCACGCCACCGCGCCGATACTCATTACGGCTGCGGTGGGAGAAAGCGAACAGGTTTCCAAATCAACAGTTACATCTATCATTTGTAGTTATGAATTTTTAAATAGAAGACCAGCGATAGAATCGCTGGGAACAGAAGCGAGAGGGGTAAGGCTTTTTTTACCCTTTTACCCTTAAAAGCAGTAGCGCTTTAATTCCTTCCTGCTCCCATGGCTTCCAATCATCTGCGGTGAAACGCTTGATGATTGTTGTACGGCTCATGCCCCGCGCTTCCATAAAGGCAAAGAACTTCATGCAGAGGCCGTTGTTAGCCTTCTTCAGACAGGTGTAGAACACACCTGGCTCATCGGTCTGGGCAGCCTCTACCAGATAACCTTTCTTTCCAATCTCGTTACCCAGGGCATCGGTCTCTACATACTCGGATAATAGGTTAGCTACTTCCGGTATAGCTAAGAACTGCTTTTTGCAGTTTTTAATGCCTTGGATTTCCCAAGCATCGAAACCCTTCTGAAAGAAACGAAGGTAAAAAGTAGATATAGTGAAGCCTTTTGCTGATAAAAACTCAGCTAAGTTCTTCTTTTCATCAGCAGAAAAATCATTTACCTCTAAAGGAGTATTATTCTGCGTAACTTTTTCTATAATTTCCTTTGTCATTTCAATTTTATTTCTTAATTTTGGTGCAAATTTAAAGAATAAAATCAAAACCACCAAATGTTACCTATATTTTCTGCTGAAAATTAGGGAAATTTAATATAGGTAAGATATATTAATTAATTTTCTGATGAAGAGAATAGAGTTTTTTACCTTTTAAATATAGTTGAGATATGAAGTACTTTTATAATTACAGCTTCCTTGACAAGTGGATGGAAGCAAACGGGGATATAACAAACAAGCAAATCATGAAGGCTTTGGGTACTACTAGCAATACCTGCCTGGATAGCTGGGTACAGATGAAGTCGCCGCTGCCAACCATCGCCCTGCTGCGCTTCTGCAATGCGTTCCACGTTCCGCTGTCGGCATTCATCGTGGATGCGGATGCCCAAGGGGAAGAGGACATGGAGCACGTGCGCCCTGGTGTTGATGATCAGTTTGAACCGGACGGCGGCTATATCGACAATGACGAAAAGCGCAAGCTGGGCACCCGTGCGCTTCGCAATCCGCTCGATGTGGATAGAATCAAGTCGGTGGTGCCTGGACTGACCAGCGATGGAATCGCTGGGAACGGTGGCGCTCCGGAGCATAGACACGGAAGAAAGGAAGAGCACAGAGAGGCTACTGCTTCTGCGCCTATGGATGATGAGGAGGCTATGCTTCCTGCTAGCGACAAGGGGGAAATCATGCTGTCTGCTCCTGGTGCAGAACCGGACATCAGCATGACTACCCTTAACCGTATGCTCGACATCATAGCTGAACAGCAGAAGCAGATAGGCGAACAGCAGAAGCTCATCGGCGAGCTGACCCGTAGATTAGAGACGCAGCAAGGGGGATGCAATCCTCAACAAACGGGATATGATACGCAACAGGGCGGATATGGCATGGTAGCGGAGGAGATTCACCGCGAGAAGTAGTAAACAAAAAACAGCCAGCTACCCATCACGGGCGGCTGGCTGATAAAATTTAACCTTTAAAAACTTAGATCTTAAATAAAACCTCAATATTATGAAAAAATAGTAATTTAGCCTTCGTTGATTGCTGCCATCTTGCGGCGAAGGAACTCCTTCTCTGTAATCACCTGGCAATCCTCACAATGGCTTGCATAAGGTACATCGGTGTAATAAAAGCCATGATGCAGAAAAAGAATAGGTGTGGTATTGCCAAAGGTGAACGGAAGCTGCACTTCCTTTCCGTCCTTATCCTTCGCCATTTTAGGCTTGAACTGCAGGATGGCGATAAGAGCCGCTTCGTTTACCAATGGAAGCGCCATCATTTCCTTCTCCAGGTCGCTACCCTCATCAGGAACGAAGAACGGCGTGTTCTTCATTCCGTCCTTGGTAGGCTCCAGGATGTTCGTCCAGCCTTCCTTGTGGATGGTGTTCTTGAACTCTACCATTGCCACACCTCCGGCAAAGCCTTCGGGCGACTCGTAGTAGGTATCGGCTCCCTGCTTCTCAGCCCAGGCTCTCGCCTTCTCGCTTGCTTCACTGCACTCGGCAAAGAATGCTTTCAGCTTCTTGCCTGTTTCGCTTTCCTCGGCTATCTTCAGATAGACATGAGGTCTGTTGCTTCTTACCATAAATCCTTGTATTTTAAGTGATTAGAAAATCTATTATATATTTTTGGCGAAATATTGTATATATTTTCGGCGAAATATTGTATTTTTGAGACCAGCGATAGAATCGCATTCTGCCCAGCGATAGAATCGCTGGGAACAGGGGCGCAAAGGGGTTAAAGCTCATTTTACCCTTTTACCTTTTTACCTTTTAGAGGGGGCGACAATAGATAACCGGCTCGCCACTCTCGTCATGCTGCATGTGAAAACCTTTATAGCCTAACTCCTGCAGATATAGGGAAAGCGGGTCGCCTAAAGGACAGACAATCGCCTTGAAATACTCCCGAAGCCGGGCATCGTTGAACACCTCGCAGTCTTCCGTCCAATGATCCATCGGCTCAAACTGCTTGGAGAAGGCAAGGATTTTTGAAGGAATCACGAAATCATCCAGCGTTACCTCTGCCTGCCCGTCATTATCCACGATGTCGTAATCATTCTGTTTCTTTCTTCCCTTTCCCATTGTCGGTGTGCTTTTTGATGGTTGTCAATAGCAAAGCTACTACGAGTATCAGGAATAATGCCAAGGCATTCTTTCTGGCTTTCTCCTGCCAGGTAGCCTTTCTCGTCTCTGCGGTGTTCTTATCCTGCTTGTCTGATAGGCTGTCGGTGGCTTCCCAGTGAGTGCCCACATCACTCCGGCTGCTGACAGCAAGGCTGTCGATGGTTTTCTGCATCTGATTGATTTCCTGCTGCTGGTGCTGAAGCTGCTCATCATAGGATGACTGGTTGTTGTAGCTACCCTTGCGGTGTGTGGTGCGCTGGGTGGTCTTCTGTTTGTTGCCGGCAGAATCGGTGGTCTCGGTGATATGCTCCTGGATGGTTTCCTCATATTCGCCCGATTCCGATGTGGTGGCAGAGGTATGCTTATCCTCGCTCACCTTCACGGCTGCGCTATCGCTCACCGTCTCCTGCTTATGCACGCTGTCCTGCTGTTCGGTTCTGGTGCTGTCCTTTGTCTCCTGATGGTTATCAGTAGTCACTCGTCGAGAGGATGCGCAGGCCGTGAACATCATCATCACTACTCCTATCAAGAGTAAATGCAAAATCTCTTTCCTTTTCATACGTTGTCATTTATTTTAATGTTTCTGATGCAAAGGTACGGGAAAAAGGGGAAATGGGCGGGACAAAAAATAAAAGGTAAAAAGGAGGAGAGCCTTTTTACCTTTTATTTTAGGACCAGCGATTTTACTATTGGGACCAGCGATGGAATCGCTGGGAACGGGGGCGAGAGATGGACGAGCTATCCTCGGTAGAACACTGGAGCAAAGGAACCTTTGCAATCAAAGAACTCCCTAGCCTTTTCCTCGATACCGAGATTCCGGATCATATCAAAATCATCATCGCTGCATTCCACGCAGAAGCGGTCGTTCTTCATGCCAATAAAGGAAAGACGGGAAACCAGTGATTTTTCAGCATCGCCTATAAGGAGCTTGCAGAATGCCTTCCACTTATCGCTACCCTGCCCGCTCTCAGTTGCAATCTTGCTTTCCGTTGGCTGATGCACATGAGCAAATATATCACCTTCTATAGGTTTACCGGTCTTCTGTGCGCTGTTCTGTTTATATCGCTCATTCAGAGTAGCAGCAATATCGGTATTTTTATCCTTGGATAAATGATTCTCACCTACTACCGTGCGCCTTACATGAAATCTGATAAACTCAGGATCGCCTTTCCGCTTTCCCGATTTATAGATGATGTCATCATCTTTCAGTTCATCAAATACGATGTCCGTCTGTGATAACTTCTCCATCCTCTGCAAATCCCTGCACACCACATCGAGAACCTGTTTTCTGAACTGCGAGAACTTAGGATATTTGTTCATCACCGGTTCTCCAAACTCGTTCAGCAAAATCTCCTTCTTGTTACTATCAAGTTCCACTAAACCGAGATAAGCCTTCAGTTCCAGGAAAGGAACCGATATATCCATGCTGCGATTCAGTCCTATCTGACGCAACAGATAGATATATACACGAGGAGTATTCACATTCTTAGCGAACTTGGCTATCATAGATATATGATGTATATATCCCTGCCCCATATCGAACACCCGCTTAGAAAGCTTCGGGTCAATCTCCAGCAGGATATATCCCAATATGCGGTCCACCTTCTTTCCGTCCTTAGTCGTATATCCGTTCTTTGACAACGGTATACGCATTCGACTGAATATATGAGTAAACTCCTCACTGCCATCAGGCAACGTATTTTTCACCGCCATATCGAGGATGCTCGTCTTCAGTTCCGCTCTCAACTTCTGATAACTCATATTCTCATAAGTAATAAAATCATGAATATCTATCTTGACCGAAGGAATATTCATCACGGCATGATCTACACCCTGCTCAAAGAGGAAATCAGAACGAGCGTCACCCAACTGCCTTTTCTCCAAGAAGTACTCATCCACAAACTTTTGCAGATGGGTACTCGTTATCATCAACACATTCTGCTGGAACAAAGTATATTGTTTATCCAACTTCGTCAATGAAAAAGGAGTATTTATCCAGGCTAAACCCTTGTTTTCATTATCTTCATTCATATCAAATCTGACTTTTCGTTTACCTAAATCTGACTTTTCGTTTACCTAAATCTGACTTTTCATTTACCTAAATCTGACTTTTCATTTACACAAATCTGACTTTTCATTTACCAGTAGCTTTGTAAATATCTGAAAACCAAACTATTAAGATTTTACTAATATATATAATATCTATAATCTTATAATTTTCTATTTAAAGACTTCGTTTTTAGGTAAACGAAAAGTCAGATTCAGAAAGGTAAATAGGTTCAAAACCACTTTTCGGTTTACCTGCAAATCTGACTTTTCGTTTACCTGCATTATCCGTTCTTATGCCTATCCAGATACTCGATGACTGCCTGAAGGGCGATGTCCTTGATAGGCGTACCCGTCTCCATCTTCATCTGCAATATCTGCATATAGTACTCCATCGGCACATAGATGGTGATGCCGTTCTGAGTCTTCTTGCCGGCTTTTCTTGCTACTGGCTCAGATGTCGGTGCAGCAGGTGTAACAATAGGGGGAACTGGAGAAGAAACAGGAGAAGGCGAAGGTGCAGTAGCTTGCGATGTTGGTTCGGCTTCTATGGTAGCCTGCTCAGTCTGCTGCTCTTCCTGCTGCTTCTCAATGGCTTCAGCAACTCGCTTCTGGCGAGCTTCCTCGTTAGCCTCGTAAATCTTTTCTATACCTTGGATAGCTGGAGAATCTTCCAATCCTTTAAACTTATTCACACTATTATTCTTCTTCGCTTGTCTTGCCATAATCTTAAACACTAATCATTAAACACTAAACACTAATCACTAATCACTAATCACTAATCACTACTTCGGCATACTTGCCAATATCTCCTTCGTAAAGTTCTCATAGTCCTGCCCTACTCTACTGTAAGGCGAATAAGAAAATATATCCTGATTGATAGCCTGTGCCTCCACCATCTTGGTATCACGTCGGGTGTAGGAGTCGAACATGTAGTCATCAAACTTATTGCCCAGATACTCCTTGAACTGCTTGGTGGCTCTCGTCTGATCATTGCTCATCACCATAAACAAACCTCGAATATCAATATCAGGATTCAAGTCTTCACGGGTCTCCTGCACGGCATTCAGAATTTCAGCAATACCTTTCGTTGCCAACATTTCGAGCTGGATAGGTATTACTACACCCGATGCAACCGACAAAGCATTATGCGTGAGAAGTGATAAGGCTGGTGGGCAGTCTATCAGTACGTAATCGAAAGCCTCCAGGATAGAAGAAGCTCCTTCCTGTATCAGTTCCTCGCCTCGCATTTCCGTCAATGGTTTGCCGAATAACTTAAACAAAGCCTTGCGAGGTACTGGCATCTGATTGAGAAAAGGTTCGATGTTGATAAGTCGATAGGATGCTGGAGCAAGATAGATACCCTCTCTTACCTGATAAACAGGCAAGCGAGATTGCTGTATCATTGCATCATATACAGTAGGCTTTCCCTGGTTCTCTGCTTCACTCCATCCGAAGAGGAAGGAAAGGCTCGACTGCGGATCGAGGTCGATGAGCAAGATGCGCGGCTTGCGCTCCTTGCCATCTTCGCCCTTGCCAAAGTAACCTTTACCATAACGGCGAAGACCTGTTGCCAAACTCTGTACGGTTGTTGTCTTACCAACTCCTCCCTTGTGATTTACGAAGGCGAGGATTTCTTTTAATCTTGTTTCTGCCATAATCTTTAAAGTATTAATTCGTTTATATATATATTAATGTATTCGTTTCCATCCACGCACAAACGTGCATTTATGCGTTTGTGTTTTTGTGGAATAATACGAATGCAGAATTATGCTTTTGTGCATTTCTGTTATTCTTCTGTTTTTAAAATACGCTACAAAGTTAAGAATTTAATTTGATACTACCAAACTTTTTTCTAACTTTCTGCGTTTATGAGTGAATTTATTTGTTTATACGTTGATTTATGGGTGTATTGATGGATATATTGATAGGTTTATTGCTTGATTTCTGAGTTAGTTTATTTCTTCATTTATTCGTTTGTATGTTCATTTGTGCATTTATGTGTTTGTGTATTTATGTATTTGTGTATGTGTTTATGGTTTTGTGGAAATGTGTTTTTATGCTTTTGTGGAATGACGTTTTCATATCTACGAAACCGTTTACCTCGTACCAAGGTAACAAAGGTGCAAACGTCGATAGTACTATAGTACCAAAGTACGTTTACACCCTCTGATTTCTGCGATAGCCTATAATCTATAAATTATAAATTATTAATTATTAATTATAAATTAGATCTCCACATCGATTCCCTTCTTATTCCATTCCGTCTTCAGAGAAAAGGTAACACCAGACTGGTGGTTGAAGTACTGGCCCTTGATGGTCGTAATCTTGTTGCGCTCGAACTGCACATCAGGAACCGTGAAGGTGGAGTAGGGCTTGTCGCTGTCCTTCCTGCCCATGGTGAACGTGATGTCCGTAGAATAACCTTCTTCAGGCACCAGCAGGAAGTAGGTGATGAAGACATTGCTGCTGCCAATGTAATTCGTAACGTCAGAAACACGCTGGTTTTTCTCAGCGCCTATAACGTTGAAGTCTGACCAGGAAAACGACTTATATTCGTCCAAATCCATCTGCAGGGTAGAGCAGTCAGCCGGAAACTGATCCGTACAGTTCAATACCAGCTTCGCCACGATACGCTCCATCAGGATATTCACAGCCTGGACCTTGCCGGCAGCCACGCTCACGTCCTTCTCGGCACCGAAACTGTCCGAAGTCTTGTCGCTCGTCCAGCTGGCAGGCTCCGAGTTAGAAATGGCAGTCAGCACATTGTCATCTATCGCCCAGTCAGCCTTGTCAGCATCCAGAAGGGTAGGGGAGATGCTGCGGGTAGCAATCACCTTCAGCGTATGCTCACCGTAGGCAAGCGTCATGTCAGGTTCCGCAAAGTCGGCAGCAGAGTTCGTCTGGTGGAGCACCTGCAGCAGCTTCCCGCTCGTCTTGTCGTAGTCCAGGATAAAGATGTCGGTCAGTTCCTTGCCGTCTACCGGAAGCGAGCCGCGGGTCTCAGCCTCCGGAACAGCCGCAGAAAGGTTCAGCTTCACGTGTTCCTTTCCCTCGGCATTCTCCTGGCTGCCTCCGTTCTCCACTACATCGTCCACATACTTGGTGCAGGATGTATTCATCATCATGCACGCTGCCATCATCATAAGGGTGGTGGCGAATAAAAACGTCTTAGTTTTCATAAGCCATAAATTTAAAAGATTTGATTATAATTTTGTCGCAGCATGGCAGAATCCGTGGATTTTTCCTGCTGCTATAATGTTGCTATAATGCTGAAATCGTTCTATAATGTATATCTGAATAACGCAAAGGGTGCAGGGATATTGCACCCCTTGCGATATTTTTCTATTTGAATGCTCCTGCCAGCAAAGGAAGGAAGAACACAGCCACACCGATAGTGGAGAACAGCAGCACGGCTACGCCTACCAGGGCGATGGCTGCAACGGAATAAGTAATTGCTTTTTTCATATTGCTATAATCTTTTTTGATGTATTAAAATTGATGTTTATTATTTCATATCGCTAAGAACCCAGTTCTTCATCATGCCCGCAATATCGTTCGCAGCAAGGAGCGCAATCAGATTGATGAGCACACCCACATAAGGCTTCTGCTTTTCCAGCGGCTTATCTTCGATCTTATGCGAGTTGAACCATTTTACTACGGGCTGCATAGCGATGATGCAAGGCTGCAGGGTTCCGCACTCGTTCACTATATCCGTGATGGTTTCCTGGCGGATCTGCATTTCATTCCAATTCAGATCATTTGCAAGCTTCTTGCAAACCAATTCCTTGATTTCCTGTTTTGTCATAATTCTGATATTTTAAAATTGATGTTTATAATTTTGTCGCTGCATCGGTGAAAAATTACCGATGCTATAACGAGTGGATGGCTATGCCTGCGGAGTCACGGCGATGATAGCCCGAAAGGTATCGGCGATATATCTGCTGCCTCCGTGACTCATAATCCAGGCATGTACATCATCGGGAATGACGTACTGACGCTTCTTGCCTTCTGCTGCAGGTCTGCCACCCTTATTTTTATTATCTGTTTGTTTGATGATCTCCATATAATATCTCGCTTCTCCGTGATGCGGTAGGGCTGAATGATTATATTACTTTTTCTTCTTTAACCAAGGAAAAAGCCAAGAACCTTCCAAGTATTGTTGCGCCCTAGTAACGGCATACTCCCTGGTATGTATGCGCAAATCGGACGGAATCTTCTCTATTATCTTCCCTTCTAACTCGTAGTCGTAATTCACTCCGCACTCTTTCAGAAGCTCATAGAGAGGATCATCGAAGAATGAGGCAAATATATGCTCCTGAGTGTCGAGGTTCAGAAACTCGAACGAGCAGAAGGGATAATCAAGGAAGGCGTGCAATATCTTAAACATCTTTATTCCGCTTATCCGCGATGCGGTAGGGCTTTAAAAACTTAAAATTCTATAATTTTTCGGGTAAATTGATACACCGTGTTGTTTTATTTTTTAAATTTGCACCGTCTTCGGAAGATTTCAATCGTACCTTTATGGAATAGAAAGAAACATAAAACTTCCGTTGACGGTCAGACTTTCAAAAGTCTGTGGATTCAAACGCTCTTAAAGAGCCAAATTTCTACTATAGTAGATTCGAGCCGGAAGGCTCGCGGTGCCCCGGCTTAGGTCGGGGCTTTTTCGTTTTATGCGTAAACGCCAATTTTATGAAACTCCAACGTCGTGTGATTATCAGGATAGCTACAATCCTCAAACATAACCCAATAACCTTGCTTATCCAGGAATATCTGACCGATTGAGCTTGCAACGTCCTTGGGTTCGCCTGCCAATCTATTGCATATTATCCTAGTCAGGTCTTTATAAGGCTGTCTTTGTTCGTCTATGATACGGAAAGAATATATATTCTTATCTCTTCCAGTAATCGTCAGCGTGGTTATTAAACCTTCGATCGTTCCAACTCTTTTGTATGTATCACCCTTACACTCCAAAGACTCACCATTATCAAACAATCGTCTTGCAAGAAACGTTGTCGTATTGTTACAAATAATCTCCGACATAATTATTCCTCCTCCTCATCTTCTTCATCCTCATCCTCGTTGCTATTCTGATAGTCGTCGCTATGTGCGACCAAATCATCGAGAGCTGCCTTGAAGCTATATTCTTTTATCGAATAATATGCGTCATCATTATTTAAGTCATCGTAAAAGTCAAAAGAACGGCTACAGTCAGCAGCTTTTAGAATACCGCCATCTGGGTCAATCCAAAAACTAAACCAATAACTATCATTCTCACTACCCATAAAGTTTATCTCGTGGTCGGGATAATCTTCGGGATAATCTAATGTTATATAGGATACCTCGTTTAAGAACTTAATACCTTCTGAGTCGCCTGCTACCGCATAGATTTTACCATTATCGCATAAGCGTAAGTCAAACCATGCTTCTTTTTCATTTGCTTGATACCATGCAGCAAAAATCTCAGAATAGAACCTGTAATAATCGAAGTATTTTAAGACTTCATCATTTATATAATCATCATCAAAAAAGTCCTTTCTAAACTTTGAATATTTAGGATCATCAACGGACAATTTTACGCTTAACAAACAGTTAAGGTTTTGATTGTACCCTTCTATAACAAGATTTAATTTATCCATATCTATTGACTTAACCGTGATGTCGAGGGCTGAATATAATCTATAATTAAGTATTAAAAACCAGTGATAAATCTCCGATACTATAACGAGTAAACATCGCTACCAGAAAGACGAGAAATGATTTCGGCTTCCAGAATATCATCGTATGTCAAAAGATAGCCACCGTGCTTCTCCTTCAACTTCGCTACTGCCATTTTGTACGCCTCCTCACCATTCTCAGCATAGCCTTCATATTCGTAATCTCTCCAGGAACTATAGATAAAGGCTGAAAGACTGACGGTATAGAAACCCTTCGGCATCGCTGCCAGTTCCTTGCGGCGCTCGTTGATTTCTCGTGCGATGCGCTGTTTCTCCTGGATTTCCTCATCCTGTTTGCGCTTGCGGTCTTCCGCCTCCTTCGCTATGATAGCCTTTTCGCACTCTTCTGGAGTATCAGCAAGGGCAGGGTAGCAATAAATAGCGGTCGTAGGGCTACAGCCGGTAGTCTGCAATTTCTGCCCCGCCTGCTCGTCCTGATAGATTTTCTTCAGAAGAGCGTGAACGTTGTAGTTAACCTCCAGTTTTCTGCCGCCCGGCTCGTTCTTATCGGTCAGGCTGTTGATGAACTTCTCGGCTTCTTCTGCTGAGTCAATGATAACTTTCTTGTCGTAATATACAAAAAACTTCTTCATATTCTTTGCGCTTCACCGTGATGCGCCTAGGGCTTAACGTGATTACTTTACTTTAAACTCCTTAATCTCGTAAACGAAAGTTTCTTCCTGGTACTCTATAGGTAATCCCATCACATCCTCCGTATGCTCTGCTACATGAACATAAATAGGGGTATTCAGATAGAAATTATCCTCTGTAGGGATAATTGTCTCCTCACCGTCGCAAGTACGTACATACTGAGAAACTTCTGTGAACTCATCTTTCTGTGGAAGACTATTGAAAGCCTTTTCTGGGGAATCGAAAACGTTTGCGATAATCTTGTTACAAAGAACAATATATACTTTCTTGTCGTTCATATTATTGCGCTTAACCGTGATGCGCTTAGGGCTTAACGTGATTACTTATTCTCCTTATAAATGTTCTCCTGGTCCTTGATCGCCTTCTCCAGCGTCCAATCTGCCTTCGGATAGATACCCTTGCCCAGACCGGTATTGAAATCTACATAGAAGTTAACGCCATCCTCACGAACCGTAATATCGGTGCCGTTGTGGGTGATGTCCTGCCCGTCGTTAGGAAGAACCTCGAAGCCATTGGAGGTCAAAGAAAGGATGTGCTCGCCATCGGTGGCAAAATCCTCGTCATCGTAACCGATGGAAGAATCAGCAGTGTAAATCCATCCGTTCTCCTTGCAGATGTCACGAACCAACTCACAGCAATCATCTTCCGGATTCTCCTCCTGGTAATCTGCCAAAAACACCTTGAGATCATCTAATGTCGTAATATCATTCTTCTTCATATTCTCGTCGCTTAACCGTGATGCGCTAGGGCTAAAGTTATTATTATAGTTTTTATTTATCTTCTTATTTTATTTTCTGATACAAAGGTACGAAGAATTTCTGAAACTACTAAATAAAATACACATAAAATGCGGTTTTAGATGTATTTTTTTAACTTTTGTTTTATTTGCAAAGTAAATTCTCGTTGCCTTTTTGCATTTCTTTGCTTGCTTACGGACCAGCGATGGAATCACTGGGAACGGTGACGGGGCAGGGGATAAGGCTCTTTTTACCTTTTTACCTTTTTACCCTTTTACCTTTAAAAATTCGGCTTCCGCTATCCTCACGGACCGCGAACAGCCTGTAAAACAGAGCGCGAACGCTTCCGCGCGGTCAAACATTTAAAATTTCAAAGTTATTGAAATTCATAGCTCCCCGTGGTGGTGTCGCTCCACCCTTGCCGGAACTGCCGGACGGGGTAGGGGATTTATTGCCTCCTCATGAGGTCGTAGGCTTCCCCTGGGTGCCTTTATCTTTAATCTTCCAGATGTTCTATAACATAGCACATCCTAAGCCTCATTTGCAGAAAAATGGCGCTTGTTGTAATACTCCTTCCATTCAGCCTCCGTCATACCTTTCATGTTCAAAAAACTCTCCCAGCATCCTTGTCGAATATATTCCGCTTTCATTTCCTCGAAGGTGTGAGGAACGAAACCGTTAGCAGTATAAAACGCCTCGTTTTGTAATTCGATAGCATCGCCTACATACTGTCCTGATAAGATTCTGTTCTCTTCGTCCGGTGTCTCTTCGTCCTCATCTAACTCCTTGTCGAAATTCTCGATACAATGCTTGATGATTGTGCGGATGTCTTTCGCCCATGAACTAGTATCGTCCTGCTTGATATTGCATTCCTGCAGTACCATCTTCACCAGCTCATCGATACCCATACGGCTCATGATATAGGCGTTATGGTAGAAATCGAAAGGGATAACGTGGTCCAGCTTCCATCCCTTCTCCTCGTTGATGGATGGTCGGCCGTATGCCTTGCGGCTCTCTTCTGTAACTTCACACTCGATAACTTTATTCTCTATAACGTTAAAACCGTTCTCTTTATTATTCTTTGCTTCCATAATTTTCTAATTTTTAATTGTTACTATAATATGTGATTGTGCGATTTTCTAATTTTTCACACGTTCTATAATATTACTATAATACCAAACTGCTGCCTGCGCCATCGCATCTTTCAATGCCTCCAGATACTTGTCGATAGCTGCTGGCGTATCAGTATTGATATGCTTATCAGGATATTTTCCGTTCTGATCTCCACTGCAAAGATGGATAATGCAGAAGGAGCGGTCCTTATCGTGGGTAGCAACCAGCCCACGGCGCTTGCAAAGCTCCACTACCTTATCGAAATACTCCGGCTCGAAGGTTATTACCTGGAGCACACTCCACGGATATTCCTGGGCAGTCAGCAGGATTTTACCCTGCTGCTGCGAGATAGTGAAATTATATATAACTTTTGATTTCTTCATTTTCTATACGTTCTATAATAGGGTGATTCCTGATTTTCCAGGTAGGCTATAATAGGGCAGCGTTTACGCTGCCTTGCCCTTGTCGATGTCGTCGATATAGCTGTATGCGCTTACCTGGTCGCTAACCTTATAATAGGCGTAAATCTCCGGGCGCTCATCGGTATATCCTTCTGCCTCCAATTCTGCCTTCACGATATAATAAAGCATGTAGGCAAGATAGCATTCCTGATGATAAGCTTCTGTGTCGAATAATACCCAGCCGCCCCAGTCGTCGATGTCATTACTCAGGAAGGAACAAAAACCTTCTGTATTGGAATGATTCTCCTTGATCCATCCGGCTATCTTATCACGATGGTTTTTTGCTTTCTCTATAATAGCCTTCTTTGCCTGGTGGGTAAGTTTGATACGTACTTCGCAAGCATCACTCACGTAATTATAAAAACGTGGCTGCCATACCTGGAGAAATTCCAGTTTAATATCCTCGTGGATATACTGCTGCATCCACTCTTCCCAAACGTCGGTGTACTTCTCGCAAATAGCCTTATAATATCCCTGATAATCGACGGTGAAATCTTTGTCCTCCTCCGCGCCTTCTTCAACGCTATAATTATAAACTACATCGTCTATGCTCCAGATAGAGCAGTAAAAACCTTCAAAAGAAGCTAAATGCGAAATGCACTCGGTTGTAAATTTCTTCTTTTCCATAACTCTAAAATTTTAAATGTTCTATAATATTTTTCTTTCTTTATCTTCAGGGAATCCTCAAAAATAGGATTCCCTGATTTTACACATATACTAAAATCCTGATTTTACACGCACGCTATAATAAGGCGTATTAAACGGGTATCTTATCTCATTGATGCAATATACCGCCGATGGTATGCTCTGTGCAAGGGTATCCCGGCAAATCACCGTTCCGTTCATTCCATGTATCATCATGTTTAATGCACACATCTTGCATACCAGCGGATCGGAATCTTGGGCAATATAAACAAATGGTCGCCCGGCTGAATGATCCAGTTTGCTAACCTCCATATAATGAGCCAGCAGCAGCCTTCCGCTTCCGGCTGCGCAGTCGCTCACCCTGCGGCCCTCCACCTTTGCGCTGGAAGCCTGATTTTTGCCCGGTGCTATAATAGTACTCATGAGGTCGGAAACACTCTGAGGAGTGAAAAATTGCCCGGTCTTCGATGCTTTTCCGGCTGTAAGATACATATCCTCATACAGCATTCCGAACACGTCGAGCCACTGGCCACGGTCCATCGCCTGGCTAACATCATTGAGCCACGCCATCGTCAGGATAGCAAAATTAGGTTTTGCCTGAAGGCGCTGCTGCTGCCATGCCAGGAAGCCTTTTGAATCACCTTCGAATGCCTCCACACTGAATAGATCAAGAAGGTAATCGCAGAAATCACTCAGCGCCATTTCATAAGGTCGCCCGTCTTCCTTTGCCTGTTGGCTCAAAATATCTACATACATTTTGGTATTAATCATAAATCCACAAAATTTAAACGGTTCTATAATAAGTGAAAAATCACACGTTCTATAATAGGTGCCCTGGATGATACCCAGGGCTGATAATCAGCATATCCAGATATGGCTGAATAACTGGTACTTCTTCAGATCGTGTTCACGCGCCCAATTTCTGATCGTACAATCTGTTTTGGTCAATTCCTTGATCGAATCCTCGATTTTACGTACCTTTGCCACATATTGTGCATAATGCTTGATGCTGTCTTTATATCTAGCTATATACTGTCTTATGTCCAGAATATACCAATCAATCAGCCCCATGGCTTTTTCTGCCTCCATGCGGTCGCCGGTGAACCATTCCCACTCCTTGCCCTTCTGAGCTCCCCAGGAACCATAAAACGTAACACCTGGAGCATACTCGCCGTATGAATTAATAGCGCTTAATTCCAAGCAGCCTTCATAAAAGCTGCAATAAAAGCCCGTGGCCTCCTTTGCAGCGTCCAGGAAGCGCTTATTTATCACTTTGCCATCGAAGGTACGGCAAACGTCTTTTAACGCCTTCAGTGCCAAAATTTCTTTGTCGGAGCGGTCCACAAGCTTTTTGATGTGCTCACCGTACTTCTTTACCTCCTCATTCTTTTTGCGACGAAGGCAAGTTTTTACGGCGTTCTGGTAATCTTTTTCGGTGCCTATAATATAGCTTATAGGCTTGTCACGATTAATCATACCACGGCGCATGTAGTACTCATTTCTCAGGATTCCGTATTCTTTCGCGTTTTCCACGCTGCTGAAGCGTCCTGGTTTTTTTGTTGGAATAGAATCACCGGTCCACAAAAAAACGTCCCCAGGATCATCGATTAAATCACATATACGGTCCGCAATTTTACTGATATTCTCATTCTCTAAATTATTTAAATCTATCTTTGTTTCCATATTGCCTAAAATTTAAAATGTTCTATAATATAGTGATATTCTTTGCAGCCTATAAGGAAAGGCTCCAGGAATGCCCTGGAAGCCTCCGTGCCGGCTTATTTTCCGTACTTGTGGTAATCGACGAAAATCTGTTTGATAACACCAAACTGAAAGGAATAGTACACCTGATCATAAATACACTCTTCGTTTACAAAAAAGTGTATCTCGAAAGTATTACCTTCGTGCCAAATATCCCAGTGACAGTTTACACGATCGACAGCGGCAAATATATTATCTATTTTGGTGCCATCATTAAAAGTAATTGGCTCCTGTCTTACATCGACGTTAAAACCAAGGGCACGTAATAAAATAGCCAGTTTCTTTAAATCCTTCATGTTCTCAAATTTTTTAAGAGTCTATAATATAGTAATAAATCACATGTTCTATAATGAAGCTTTGAAGCCTTCTTTTGCAAAATCTGGAATGAACTCCTCGCGGATAGATGTCCATACCTGAATATTACGTCTTTTGTAGGTATAGTCAAATTCAACCTCCGTGCGCGCCTTAAACACAAGGCCTATTTGTTCCGCTCCTTCGTCGGTGTCTCTATACATACCGCTAGCGGTTTTAATACCGTTTTTGGTTAAATCAATACACCAATTACGGCTTAAAATTTCACTGAATGCCTGGCACGCCTCCTTCAGGTTTTCCGCCTGGATCTCGCTGTGCTGATTTCTAATATCAATCCAAAAATCCGCACTCTTTATGTTACCCTCCTTGTCGTATGATTCGGAAGGAGTCACACTGTAATTGAAATGAAAAGTCTTCATAACCTCAAAATTTTAAATGTTCTATATCTGTTTATTAATTCCCTGATGATATTTTGCAGCCACCATAAAAGCGGCTTTTATCACCTTGCTAGAAGGTGCCGGCGGGAATGATCCACCATTTAAGGCCTGATAACCTTTGCACCTTGATATATAAAAGTTTGAAAAAGAATATCTTTATAAAGATACTGATAACAACATACATACGGCCGCGGCAAGTAAATTAATGCCTATAAATTGCAGCCCGTTAACCGTCACCCCTTCACCGTCGCCGGCAAAGTAAGTTTTAGGCGCAAAAAGCCATTTCCAGGCGGTTTTTATAGCCGCAAAGATACATTTATTCAGGCGTGCAAAAAGAATGGTACACACGGCAAATAAAACGTTTACTAGCGCCGCCGTACTGGTACGGCGTGAAATATTGATACTATTATTATTCATAACCTTATATTTTAAAGAGTTCATTATATCTTTATTTTGTGGGTACCCTGGAAGCTTCCAGGGTACCGGGTATTTAAGCGCAGCGGTAAAAATCATCTAGAAAGTAACGGGTCCCATAAATAGTAAAATATGCCCGTGCCTCGTTTTCATTCTTTGGTGACGTTAACTTTATATTCTGCCATCTTTGCGCTGTGTGCCCGTCGCCTGGTGATAGATAAGAACGCCATAAAACCATACCATCATCATTTACAACAATACCATAACCGCCGTAATTATTCGTTTGCATGAAGCATTCCCCGAACTTTGCAAGCTCGTTATATTCCATTTCTTTTGTTAACTTTGCCATAACTCAAATATTTTTAAATGTTCATAAATAGAAGGTGCCGGCGAGAATGATCCGCCATGAAGGCCTAAAACCTTTGCACCCTGATAATATCTTATTAGATAGCTGCGAGGATAGCCACGGCGGCGTTAACCGTTTTAGCCTGATCCTTGGTGGTGATCTCTGGTGTATGATCGCGTACAAATTTCTTTTGCTCCGTACTTAAAAGCGCAAAATTAGCCTGGAATGCCTGAATAAATTTTTCCGCTTTTTCGTGTTCATTTAAAGAAATTGCCTGAAGCTCCAGGAGCAAAGGCGCGCGCAAAACTTTGCGGAACTTTGCCACGGCTGATTTTAACGCCGTTTCATAATCGAAAGTTTCCCAAGTACGGTTAAAATATGATACGCGGGTATGCTCATAATCTTTTCCGCCTCCATCTGCAAAAACATGATGACAAAAGCCATTCTTTGTATATGTAGTATCACAATAAAAACGTATTGTTTCCCCGTTAACAATAAACTCAAAAGTTTTGCTGTTATATCTTTTTGTAGCCATAATTTCTAAATTTTATAATGTTAGTACTATTATTTGTTTAACTCGCTTTTTGCCTCCTGATAGTCTGATCTGATAATCAGGCCAAAACCAAAATACAATAAAGCGCTGATAAAAAGAAGTAAAAGAAGGCACTCAATACAAGCTCCAGTTTTTACCACATCATTAATAATCAGATCATAAGCGCAAACGAAGGCACCTAAAACAAAAGGAAGTGGAATAATAGCTAATACAAAACTCATTGTATCCATATTTGATAATACCTTAAAAAATTCTTTCATGATTTCTAAATTTTAAAATGTTTCTATAATGAGGACCGCCGGAGCGGTCCCCGCTTATTACTTACTACCTGGATATTACAATCTGATCTCCTCCAAATTTGCAAGATCAAAAATTGCAATTTGTTCATTTGCGCGGCCCGCCTCGATAGCTTCAGCGCGATCCTCGAAAATAACTGTAGCATCATAATAATAAAGTCCACTCTCTGAATCATACCAGCCGCCGAACGCCAAAGTGCGGCCGGCCAAATTACCTGAAGCCTGGAGCTCTTCGATAACGTTTGCTACCTTTGCCAGACCTTCAGCGCCGAAGCTGTTTTGTGTGCGCTTTAAAGCAACTGCATAACCTGTAGAAACCGGCTGCAAATCTGCAGCGTTAACAGTAAAACCTTCAGGGTTCATTGCTGCGATTACAGCGACTGTTGAGATAACTAAATTCTTTTTCATAACTTTTTAATTTTAAATGTTTATACTTTGTTTCTGTTTTACGTTTGCAAAGGTAATGATAAATTTGTTTCCACCAAATATTTTGCAAGAAAAAAACACAAAATAAGGTGTTATTTAACGTTCATTTATAATTATATATTGTGTTTTTTACAGATTTTAATAATTATATAGTGTTTTTATGCAAACATTATATAGTTATTCCGTTTTATCGCCATTATATTATATACCTTATTATATATAGAGAAAAAAGCAGTGGGCACCCTGTCGCCTCCGTTCCTGGGTTGTGGGTGATGGCTCGGGGGTTGTGGGTGATGAGTTCAGGCAGTGGGCACCCCGTCGCCTCCGTCCTGGGTTGTGGTGGGCATATTTCAGGAGATCCAGGCAGGGGAGAGCCAGCCCAACCATCTAGTGTGGCGGCGCAGTCTCGCTGAAGGTTGAAACATCAAAGGATATTTCAACTAATAGGTTTTCTCTGATAATCAATTATTTATATTCTCCGCTTGGGATGTAGAAAACAAAAGGATAAAAAAGTAAAAATATAAAAAGCTGATGAAATAGTTTCAAAAGGTATTAATTATCAGATACTTATAGGAGATAAAAATAAATTCAAAAGATAGGCTATAGCACTTATCCGAAGGCTATAGCCTATCATATTACTGAAAATATTTATCAAGAAATCCTGAAACATTATTTCTATATGTATAAGGAATTTCCACTAATGATATTCCCTTACTTTTAGCATAAGCTCGCAGATGATTATCTCGCTTTTTCTGCTTCTGCCATCCACGGCTATTGTGCATAATCTTAGACGCAGCTATATTATAATGCTGTTCACCCTGAAACTCTATAAACATATTCTTCTCAGGTATATAGAAATCAATGCGGGCAAATGTATCAAAGTACTGCTTATCTTGAATATTGTATTCCTGAATATATTCAACACCTTTATGCTGCAAATATATTCTAACAGCTCGTTCTCCTAAGCTCTCTCCTTTCGGAGTACAATCCGGACAACCTATGCCTTTATGAATGTTAATCAAGTTGGTAAAAAACTCTCCATGAATAGGGCAAATACACTTAAATCTTTTATATGATTCTATGTGCTGCATAGGAATATAAACTTTATCAGTTAATTCCCGACGAATACAATCAACATAATAATATATCTTCTGTTCGTCCGTAGTACCCTCGTAATACTTTGAATCCGTTTTTCTGTAGTCACCATGACGCAGATGTTCATAAGGTCTAACAGAAAATTCTTTGCCTGTACTTGTCTGTATCAGCGTAACGGGCGTTTTGCTATTTACGTAATGGCATTTAGAGTAATCAAACGTTCCCTTTCCGAACATATACTCAGACTCCTTGATAAATCTGTCTGTATCCCAACGGAGGTTGCGTCTTTCCGACAAATAAGTAATCCCTACGGTATTTTTCCAAGTTCTCCCAAGCTCCTCGTTGCAGCACGGGCAGCCATAACCTTTAAGCAAATTAGAAGGGAGACGTTGAAAAACAAGATTGTGCTTCTTACAAAAAAGCGAAACCTTTGTTTTCCTATTCTTATATTCCACAGAAGAATAGTCGTACAAATCACCATAAATATTTTGCAATTCGCTAACGAACAGATCTTTCGATTTATATTGATTTTCTGTACTATAACTATATCTTCTAACGTGATCATTATAAGGCTCATAAGAATCGAAATAAGCTTTTGCAGCCTTTTCCTGCTGTTCAATCAAGTTTAATACCAATTCTTTATAACGTTCCTTGTAGTCATCATTGGTCAACTCTTGAGGTGGTTGAATAGGTTGAGCAGCTGAGACTTTTTCTAAAACACCACTTATCTTACTTATTCTAGAAATGCGGAACTTTTTCAATACGAGCTTTTCGCCATCATTGACCAAATCCTTTATTAACTCATAGTAAACTTTCGTTCTGCACAAATCTCTTTCCACATGCTTGCTACCCATCATGGAATCAAAGAAATCATTCAATCTCGAATCTAAGTAAAACTCTGAAGGATATTCAAGAAAAATATTAGCTGCGAGCACCAACTGCTTTTGCTTTAAGGCCGTAAGACAGCAATGTTCCACAGATATAGTTCCACTCAATACGTTTTTTATCGCATTGATTTCCTTTTTGCTCAAAGAAGATTTATCCTCACACATAGAAAAGCATTTTTTAGATAAAACATCGGTGTTCATTAAAAGGTGGAGCGCAAACACGCAAAAAGGATGCTTAAGCCCATATTATAGGATATGGACTGCTCTTCGCTCATACTCCCGGTGTCGGGTGGTGCAGTGGCAAGCTGCTCGATTACTGCCGTGGCTGCCTCCTGGAGGTCAGCTTTACCCATTGGTAGGGTGATTGTTGTTTCTTTCATTACTACATTACCAATTTTAATCAGACATTGGCGCACATATTTATATATAAAAAGAGGCAGTACGCCCTTAACCCCTTGTCTAATGGTATAAATCGCTCGAATGTAGGAAAGAGCTTGCCACGCCAGCGACATTACTTCGCAAGCAGGGGAGTTCGTACTGCCATATATCTATACGCAGCCTCTGTATCAGAGACACATCACGTGCTTCGATACTTCCCACATTTCCGAATTTTTATTTTTTAGACGGTGCAAAGATAAGGAGTTTTATCGAAACTACCAAACTTTTTTCAAGAAAAACATATAAAAACGTTATTTTTTAACATAAAAACTTGTGTATATTAGATTTTTTTTCGTAAATTTGCACCGAAAATAAACAATAAATAGTTATTTGTATGAAGAAACTGGATATTAAACGTGCTCTAGCCGAGCATAATATGAGCCAAATAGATTTGTGCCAAAAAATAGGTGTAGCTCAACAGAATATGAGTGCCATCGTTAGAAGCGGCAACCCCACCGTTGCCAAGCTCATGCAGATAGCCGAAGGCATCGGCTGCGACATCACCGACCTCTTCTATCCCGACCCTGCGGAGGAGGCAGAAGAGAAGGAGACTCCTGCAGGAACGGAAAACGATGACGAAACTCTGAACGCTACGCTACGTGGAGATTTGCCGGAAGGTTTCCTTTATAGGGACGTGAAGTTTGTGCAGGAGGCAGAAGAAAAACAGCAGCAGATGATCCAGACTTCCACCTTCTGCCCTCACTGCGGAAAGAAAGTGAGGGTGGGAGTGGTGCTGCTGCCCGAAGAGGGATAAATGATGAATATCGAATGATTAATAATGTATAACACTTTAAACGGAATGAAGAAATGAAAAAGAACTTTTTATCTATGATGAAACGTTCCATGGTGGCTATCTGCACAGTGGTGGCTGCAGGAATGATTACGGCATCGCTGGCGGCTTGCAGCAGCAGCGAGGACGAGAGTGAGAAGAATGCGGCTAAGGTGAAGGAATATCTTGCCGGCAACGAGTGGACCATCAACAGTACCAGCGGCACTTATTTCTACTATAAGAACCACATGGTTTACTATGAGGATGGTGGCGGTCTGACTCCAGACGGTTATGTCATCGAGCCTAACACAGCCTTCGGATACTGGCAGATGGATGGTGATAAGCTTACTACCCGCTTCGAGGTGGGCACACCGAAAAGCTTCAATATCAAGAATCTGCTGAATGAGACTATCTCGGGTGTGCATCTGCAGGAGAGCAACAAACTTACGGGTAGCAGGGTATCTATCAGCATCGATATGCGTCCGCTGATTGTGGGTACCTTCGCCAACGGCAATGAATGCCAGATGAGATGCGGCAAGTCGATGAATGATATTTCTGACGAGACGAGCCATGATGCGGCGCTGAGGGGTACCTGGTATTGCGTCGTTACCATTACCAAGGACGGAAAGAAGGAACAGCGTATGGGTTCCATGACGTTTAATGAGAATGGTACCATGCACATGGTGATAGAGGGTGAGAAGGATTTCACTACCACCTATTCTACGAAGAACGGAAAGGTTACGATTAATGGTTATCTGGTAGAGAATCATGTGGCCACCTTCTATTATATCAATCTCTACGGTTCGCTCATCAAACTTTATAGCTGCGAGAACGGCTATCTTTCGTCTATATGGAGAAAGAACAGAGACGAGGCGTATCAATAGTTAATGATTTATAGTTAATAGTTTATAGAGGCATTCCTGTAATATCACATTTGATTTTCCAAGTGTAAAGGTACAAAAAAGCTGCGTGAAACATAGGATAATATCTGTATGATTTCTTTCGGAAGGTGCTATTATCTGTATGATTTTTATCAGAAAAATACAGATAATTCTTCCGGATAAGCCGAAAATTTACAGATAATTTCTTGTTTTTCCGGATTTTTTTATAGGTATTCGGATATTTCTTCGTATCTTTGCAGGCGATATCTCCCCGTACTCTATGTACGAGGGGTTATAATCTTTAAAAAGTATTAAAAAACGACAAAGCCCTGCTGTCCGTGATGGATATAGCAGGGCTTTTTTGTGGGGTAACAGAAACAAGGCGGCTACATGTTGTAAGCCGCCTTATCTTTTAGAATATATACGAAAGCCATCTATAACGCTTCCTGCCCTCAAGGTACGTGAGGTCGTACTGATTGGCATAAGCCTCCTGCTCAAAGGAAATGGCACGATAAGCCTTATGGCTGTCTCTGAGGATGATAAGCCTGACAAGCCATTCAACAATATACCACAGATAAAAGAACACATATAGCATTTCCTTCATTTGCTCGGTGTGTATCTGCTCATGGTTGAGCGATACATCACTAATCTTTTTGTCTCTTCTTGTGAAGAGAACCCCGAAGAGGTTCACATAACTGAAACCTCTAGGGGGAATAATTTTATTTTTGATAATCTTCATGCTAGATAATGAATAATTCTACAAATAAATACGTAAGGAACACATCTGCGAACCCTGCTATCTCCAGCCAATACCAAGGATGAAATTTTACTTCCTTACTAATATACCAGATACCGTTTGCCACCTTGAAGAAATCAATGGCAACAATGTAGATGGTATATATCAGGGCTATCACGAACGTTATCCACCAGCATACCGACAAGCACCAGCCTACACAGCCTGCCGCAGCCACGATAGCCGCTGTCTTATGCACCGAATAGGCATCACGGTCGCAATAGTTCGGGGCAAAGCCTACAAAGCACAAGCCTGCACAACCAAGGAAGGCAAGGAACTGAATGCCCCTGCCTGTATCGAGTAGACAGATGAGCATGAGGAAAGCCACCGCAACCATGATGAGTGAGAATATCCAGCCCATGTTGCGGGGCTGCTTGAAGGGAGCGATTTCGCTGCCCGTACAGCCCTGCAACTGATAGTAGGTATCGCTCACCATATTAGGGATGCCGAAGCGCAAAGCCATCAACAGCAAATATCCTCCAAGCAAGAGGAATGAGATAAATGCAAGATACCACATAAGCCTACACCTCCATCTTTAACTTATCAGGGTAGCCTGACTTATAATCGTATGTCAGGACACCCTCAATGTTATCCAACTCGCTCACTGCCTTCTTGTGCGCTGCCGTCACGTTAAAGCACTCCAGGGCATACATTTCCAATGCAGAGAGCAGCTGAATAGCCTTGTCGCAGTCCACTTCAAGCTGATAGCTTCCTAACCACAAAGTCGTAGTCTTCTGCCCCATACTCTTAGCGATAGTGGTAGAGTTCATCAGTCCTACACGGGTCGCCTTGTCGAGCCATACTTCCATGCCGTTCAGTAGGAAGGAATTTACGGCTGTAGAGGAGTCGTAGGAAGTGATGTCAGCAAGCATCGATGTCTTGGCTGCTTCGAGCACTGCGGCAGCATCATGAGGGGCATTGGATGGGAGGGTAAGCCAATACACATCGTAGGCATACTGCGTCTTCTCACGGGTTTCATACTCCATCGTTCCGTCTTCGTTCATGGCTACGGGCACCTGCTCCGTGGTCTTCACCTGCTCCTCGTTGAGGGCAATCATTACTCTACCGCTACCACACACAAGCACCTGTGCCTGCTGGGTATCAAAAATCTGTCTTGTCTTTTCCATCATTCTATTTTTTTAAGAAATTAATAATTACGTATTCTAAATGCCCAGCTGCTTGCAGATCAGACTGCATGCTTCCTGGTTGCTGGTATGGAACTGCTCGAAATAATAGGATGTTCCTTCGGAGCAGATGCGGGTATGCACGGGCAGCGATACGGCTCCGCTATCCACCAGCTTGAAGAACTCCTTGATTTCAAAACTGCCGTTGTTGGTAACATAGAGGCGTTTACTGCCATCATCATTGACTACGATGAACTGGAACCGCACGAAATATTCGCTGTCCTTATTGTTATTGCGCACCACGTAGTCAGTGATATAAACCTCCTTTCCCTCTACCTTGTTGAGCTTGATGAGTTCTCCTACCATCGGCTTTACCGCCATTCCCTTCTGGTTTTTCATTCGTAAAGAATTTAATCTGTTCTTTATTAAAAATATCAATCTCCTGCTGTCAGTCTTCACGAGCATGCCGTGATAGCCGGCATAATGCTGATGCCCACGGATGGCTCCACGTATAGCCCTGCGCCTGATTTCTGACCTCACATTGACAAACGATTTCCGGAAATGCTGCTTGCAGAACATGAAACCGTCGGATATTCTCACTATCTGATAGTCGTTCTTCATGTGCATGCCATATCTGCCTTCCAGATAACTCATCTCCCAATGCACAGCCTTGATAACCTTCTCACGGTCATCATCCATGATGATGCGGTTGTCACCAAAGGCTCCGTAGAACTGTGGTTGGAAGATGCGGTTCATCTCATAGTCCATCTCCGTGAGCGTGAGCATGGCAAAGAGCTGTGACAAAGTACCGCCGATGACGAGTGTTTCCGTCTGTAGGAGAATGTCACAGAGCAGACTGCGGGTATAGGGACACGCTATCGTATCAAACAATATGCCCAGTACCACCTTGGAGCGCAATGACTCGTAGAAATGACGGATGTCTGTAAGTCCGGCACTTGCCTGGGGGTGATACTGCACGTAGGTACGTATGCGGTTCACCATGCAGTAGGTCTTGTCGTTGCTCCACAGGCTTCTGCCCTTGATGCCGGAATAGCACCAGGGCGAGAGCTTGTTGGTGAGTTTCTTCTGCAACACGATAAGCAGTATGTTCTGCACACATCGGTCGTATACGGTATAGATGTCTGCGTTGCGGTCCTTGTCGCCCTTGCCCCGCTTGGTAATGATCCTGCGGGTGGTAGGCTGGCAATGATACGTCTCCTCGGTCAGCTCCCGTATGATTCGTGCAATGATATTCTCCTTGTTGCGAATAGCATCACGCACCTCCGGCGAGTCGCTTGCCCTAGACAGGCATCTTTCTACTCCCATCCTCACGATGATAGGGTTGGTGATGAAACGTTTCAGATTCTGAAGTTTTCTTTTTCTGCTGGCTGTATACAATTCCTGAAGGATAGCCTCCTTTTCGGCTTCTGTTCCCTCATGGGTAGCTTTCAGCGGATAGCTGCCCATCACGTGGGCGCACGGGTCGGCAATATCGTCCGTCCAGAACGGCAGACTGCTGACTTCATCCGCTCCATGCCCACCGGTGGCGGCATGGTCTTGCGCTATGTTTAGTCTTGTTGACCGCGCTGCAGGGTGTTTCATGTTTGCGGTTTCTACCTGTTTGACAGCAAAAGCCCCGGCGTAATTGTCATTGCTATTGCTAACAGCGTTGTTGCAATTAGCGGTACGAGCGGACGCATTAGCGTTATTCGCGTTGCACCCGACAACAAGGGCCTTCTCCCTGCCTGCACTCTTGTCTTCGCCAGAAGTGCATGGTTCGGATGCCGGATAGGTATCCTCCACATGAGAAGGCTTGCCAAGCACTTCCTGGCTAGACTCACCCACCGAACAGCCGTACATCATCCCATTTTCTGATGATGGCTGCTTCGCTGAATCGTTATTTTTCTGTCCGATGAGATTTTTCATTATTTTTTTTACTTTTTGTTACTTCGTTATCTGAAATTATTTCCTCCCTCCCCTGAAAATGAGAGCGCGCCAGGCGGAGCGGCTAAAAGCCGCCGCTCCGCAGCTTGTAGGCTTGCTTGAGGCTATTTGGTCTAAAAGCCGACAGCTTTTTGTTATTGCTGCCTTATTGCTGCTTGAGTTTGAGCTGAGGGACAGCAAAAGCCCCGGCGCAACTGCCAACGCTATAGCCAACAGCGTAGTAGCAACAAGCGGTACGAGCGGACGCACCAGCGTTAATCGCGCCGCACCCGACAACAAGGGCCTTGACACCCTCCTTGCCAACATCTGGCAAGCCATTGCTTCCATAGCCCCACATGTAATTACCATTCCAAGTGAAACAGCATTCATGGGTATGGGCATTGCCGCTGAAACTGGTAAAGCAGAACAGAGAGTGAGAATAATCTGCCTTGCTTATCCAGTTCTGATTACCGATTACAGTAACAACATCAGAAAGTCCCTTCAGAATATTGAAGTCCTTGGCACTGCCTACGTCGCCATAAGCCGTATCATTGGTAAGAGGCTGCATGTCCTGCCACTTGCTGGCACAGTAAAAACGGTTGTAATAGCCGCTGGATGTTCTACCCGTAAGATAATGCGCTCCGCTCAACTGACGGAACAGACCATCCATCGGAATACTCAATCCACGATAGATAGAGTGGGAGAACTTGTAAATGATATATCCACCTGCAAGACTCGTAGAACCGGTATAGCAACTGTCTGCGCAATTCATCTTGACATAGCAGTTGACCACGGCTGTCATCACGCCATCGCCGATACCCTGACAGTTAGGCACATCACGTACAATATAATATCGCTTGTTGGCTGTCATTCCGTTACCGTTGGTAGGGTTGATACTGCCATCAGAAGAGCATACCATGTTGCCACTTGCATCCTCATAGAAAATATTAGAGGAAGAGCCAATCTTAGACTGCAATCCTGCCTTCGTAATCTTATCGAGTACGGAAAGCACCTCACCGTTTATGGTGAAACCATAATGCTGAGAGCCTACCAGCTGGTCAACATTATACTGCGCACCGCCACTGGCACCGTTCTTCACACTCTGCGACATCAAACCTGCAAAGCCTACAACCGTCTTGTCGCTCTTGAACATCTTGACACCGCTATTGGCTGCTATCTTGGCATCATTCCAGGTTGAATCTCCTACCGTTTCCTGCATCGTACAACCTACACCCATGCAGTAGAGGTCGGTTGTGTTCAATGTTCCACACTCGGCATACATCAGCACCAGCAGCAACTCGTAAAACTCATAATAGCACCCCATGTAAGGATAGTTGGTGTTGGCATCCGCATTCTTGTTCTGAGCGTTGTGGATAGACTGCAAGGCACTGACATACTGGGTAGGATAACCTGCCCCGCTCGCCTTGAACACTTCCTTGAGCAATCCACCCGGAGCACTGTAAGAACCTACACCCGCATCACCAATTACGCAGTGAGCCTGAGAACGCTCATCGCTAACCAGCTTGCAGTTGACGGCATAGAAAGGAGAGATGGCAAACGGACTGAGCAGCTTGGCTGCATGGTTCTGCCAGTAGCATGGGATAACACCCACACCAATGCAGCTCATCTCGTTACTGCCTACCGTCTCATTTCCCTTCAGCAGATAGAGCGGAATATCGCTGTATACCATGATGTCGCCTTCCGTACCGTCTACCGCCATATCCTCGCCATTGGTGGCAAGCGTAATGCGACCCTTGGCACATTCATGCTGCAACACGGCTTCATTATCTACACGCTTCACGGTTCCCAACTTGATATGCGAGCCAATCTCACGTATCAGCTGCCGACCGCCATAGATGTAATCACTCGCAGGAGCTGGGTCAGCATCGCCAGATATGCGGGCAAAGCCACAGAATGGGTTCTGCGTCTGGAAGGCATCCATCAGAGCCTTGAACTGCTTGATGCTGTCGTTGACAGGAGCCTTATCGAGCCATACCTTCCATCCCTCCGCCGAAGCAGAAGGCTGGGTGGTATTTCCGCTTACCAGCGACACATAGATACCATCTTGGGTATGCACGATGTCGTTCTCGTCATATCCCGTCACAGTCTCGCCACTCTCACTGTCTACGAAAGAGTAGCCCTGCTTCCAATCTCCCTTGTCTGAATAACCTACAGCTCCAAGGTCAATTATTTTTTTTTCTGTTTCTGCCATAATTTTTTATATTTTTATTCTTAAATGGTTACGATTATATGATACTCGGTTAGACACATACTGCTGATAGTCTATCAGATACAGATGATTGCGGTGGTTGCTGAACGAAGGATACAGGATACCACCGATGGCAGCTATGCCCGTGTCCTCGTAAACCTTTGTCGTAGGGTTGTATTTCCACCAGTTGCCGTTGTCTCCCTGCTTCAAAGGGTTGTCGTTCAGTTCCTTGGCAAGGGTCGTCTGCGTCTTCGATGCTTCAGTAGCCTTGTCAGCGTTGGTCGCTGCCGTGTTAGCCTTCGTCGTTGCTGTGTTGGCAGCAGACGTAGCCTTGTCAGCATTTGTTGCTGCCGTGTTAGCCTTCGTCGTTGCGGCATTGGCGTTATCTGTAGCCGTCTTGCAGGCTGCGGTCTGCGTCTTCGATGCCGCAGCAGCATCGGTAGCAGGCTTCATCAGTTCTGCCTTGTCGCTATCCGTGAGGTCGGCAAAGCGGAGACGGATACCTTTCGGTATACCGAGATTCAGCTTATAGACAGGGTTTCCGTTCGTATCAGTACCCGAAGCCGATACCGAAGCAGCAGCATTAGCATTCTCTGCTAAAGTGGTTACGTTACCAATGAGAAACTGAGGGGTTTTGCCCGTGAAACCACGGAATCCGCTCATATCCACAAGATAGGAATAGAACTTCCTGCCGCTTTCATTCAGAGCTACCACGTAGAGTTTAGCATTGTCTGCATCCTCAACGTTTGCGGTATTGATAAGGATGAAATCATTCTCAGCGAAAGTGTTTACGTCCGTAGCATTCATTGCAGAAACGGAAGCGAATACCTTCTTAATCTGAAAAGCCTTACCAGTAAGGTTCACGTCTGTCTTGCTATAAGCCTTGGTGGTTGTATCCCATCTATAAAAGTATCCGTCTGCGTCTACGTAAGGAGGATGCTGTGCAACACCGTTAGCATCCGCTGTTGCTTTATCGGCAGCCGCCTTTGATGCCGCAAAGTCTGATTCCCGTTTGGTTTCTGCTGCTACACGAGCCTTTTCCGCTTCTACCCGTGAGGTTTCAGCATTCACTCTACCGGCTTCTCCCTGAATCACCTTGTTATAGGCTTCGACAAGGGAAGTGAGGTCAGGATCCATGTCGGTATATGCCACCGCCTGCGCCCACGTCTTACCGTCATCATAGCTTACCTCTATACCCATCGTACCACCACGGAACTGCGGTGTCTTACCCTTAGCCGCCACGCCCAAATCCTTACCGTCTATCTCCCAGTTTCCATTGGCATTGATGCTAGGCTTTATGCCATTGACGAGATAAGCCTTTACAAACTCGGCAGGAATCTTGACCTGCAAGCCGCTAGCCGTGTAGACCCAGAAGAAGTCGGTGCTAACTACTAGGCGTGAGGCGGTGCTCAACTGACTGGCTATGTCATTAATTTTTGTTTCTGTTGCCATAAAATTATTGATTTAAAGATTCATTGATTGCCTTGCTGACTGCTTCGATGAAACAAGGAGCGGTGGTTTTCTCCACCAGCCCCTTAATGATGTCGAGCTCTTCCTGCGAGTAGTCGGTTTCATCACTTCCGTTCCACATCTTAACGGCAAGAGCCTGTCCTGCCAATCCCAAACCTGCACCCTGAGAATAGATGATGTTCGCAATCTGCTTGCGTGCGTCTACTACCTGACACTGGCTCTTGTCGAGTGTCACGAATACTTCGAGATGTTCTAACTTAACTTTCATATTCTTTGCTTTTTATTATATAACAATATTTTACTTTTTAAGAATCATTACTACATTCAGAGAACCACGTATCGCCATCAAATACAAGCTGGATATGCTCGTACCTTTTGGAACTCGTGAAGTCTCCAGATCTTCCACTTGCAGTATAATAATTAACTCCAGTAGGTGCTTTTATTGTAACATTACCCGTTCCTGCTCTTATAACAGTAAAAACATCTCCTGTTTTAGCACCTGTTGCAGAAGTTGGCAAAGTTATCGTGATGCTAGATGAATTGTTGCAGCGGATACACATTCCTGACGCATAAATTGAAGCATTATTGCGCAAATCCATACTGTAAGAAAGTGGGACAATAGGAACACGGAAACCAACGAATGTACCATTTTCCATTGAAATGCCAGGGTATTGAGCACTAGCATTGGAAGCACCAACATTAATGTAGATTCCTGCCTGAGTTGTAGAACTATGAGTAACGATACCATAATTTACGACAGATAGAGCAAAGTTATAACTATCATAAGTTAAGCTCTTTGCGTCCAAAACCACCATGCGGGTAAAATTATTGCTTTCTTCTCCAATAGTTAATCGCGCATTGCTACAGACCAGATCATTATCTTCCAGTTTGAAGCCGCCAATCTGTCCGCTCGTAGCCGTAATCTTACCCGTAATATCCGCATCGGTCGTCTTAAATTTGCCACCCCTAGTGATTGAAGTGGTAGCCTTGCTGCCTTCAGTACCGCCTATCCAGAACGCGTAATCTGCATTATTCTGTACCCAACGGAATGAACCGAAGATATTATTACCCTCCATCAGGTTAAACTGCTGCCCCTGAGCAAACTTCAGAACCGCATTTTTGGCTACAATGAGAGGAGAATACATCGGACCAGCATCACTCAGTTTCGTCCATAGCTTATTTTTGTCAGAGTCAACTGCCGAAGGGTCGAATGAACTACCCGTAGCCGTATGCGTAACGTTGCATTGATAGATAGACCAGCCATCGTTAGCATTGTTATCCTCAATATATATCAGGTCGATATACTTCTGTTCCTTGGTCAGGGCAGAATCATTATGATACGTTGCACCGCTCTTCCATCCTTCGGAATTTCTGACGATGCAGCCGTTCTTGCCCATCTTTCCGGCTTCGGCAAAGTTGGCTACCACAACAGGCTGACTCCAATCGTCCTGAACGGAGTCAGTACCATGTTTTCCTGCACGAACAGACTCCCAAATGAACCTGTTTGTAGACGATACTGCTAGCCGTTTTGCCGTCCATCCTCCCTGCAAGATACCATTTGTACGGTAAGGCTTGGCTGGCACTGACGTATCGTTAGCGGTAGCGATATAGGCGCGCTCCATAACGATGGCTTCAGCCTGCATCGGCATCGCCTTGCTCCAGGTTATGTTGCCTACAGCATCTACGGTTCCGTCGGTACGCCATAAGCTCTCAGTAAGAGCTATCATCGATTGCCAGGCAAAGAGACCATAGTCGCCGTAGCTATCTGTGCCGCCATCCTTGAAATATCCGATGAAGAAATAATATTCTCCTGCATCAGGCATGGATAATTCAGCAACAAGACTCTGACCATCGCCGCTTACTACATAGGCATACTCTGATCTGTTGAGATATTCGCTATCTTCCTTTATCTGATTGCCATCACTATTGATGACCTCAGACGGCAGATAGAGACGAGAGATACATACCAGGTCCCAGTTGGTTTCAGAATAAGACTTCATCATCACTCTGAGATAGCTATCTCGGAAATGGTTAACAACTTTAATACGGCGTATGCACTTGCCGTTGTTGCCAAGAGAGGAAGGAGTCTTGTAAAAAGTTTTCTTCTGCTTGATACCATCTAACAGAATTTCACTTACTTCTGTTCCCCATGCGTTAGTACTGCTGTTGTACCGGTCGCTAATCTCATCTGTTGTAATCTTACCACCCAGCACGATACTCTTACCCCCCGTAGCTGGAGCCGTCTTTGTCCAGCCGCTGCCAATATCATCCTGCGCTTTATCATAGTCGGCAAGCGTTTTCGGGGTAGGAAGAACTGATGGTTCTGAAGCTGAAGACTGATAGCCTACGATGAGACCATCGCCATCCTTAGCCTTATACCCCTCGCAGGATACCGTATATTCAGGGTCACCCTCAGTATAGTTGGTTCGGACCACCTTCCACAGCCAAGGCTTGTCGTCGCTGAAATCTTTCGGCATATCCGTACTTCCATGATACCATATTTCGTTAGCATCAGGAGCATCCGTCAGAGAATGCCATGCAATAAACCTCGTTTCCTGGCTAACGATACTTCTAGGATAACGATTGAAAAGTTGTGGCATCGAGAACTCACCATCACTGCCAAGTTCTCCCCGCTTATAAGCCACGAAAACATATCTTTTATCCTCTGTTGGAGCCATCAGGTCATCCTGCCATCCATCAGTAAGTTTTCCGTTTGTTCGCTTAGGTGCAGAGAAATCATTATTTAGATAATTAGACTGATAATAGATATACTCATATCCGTCACCATCAGCACCCGTCACGTTTGGCACTATCTTCACGGTCACATAGTCTATATAGGTTGAGCCGTCAAGTGTACCTGTCACTTTGAAGACTATAGTCTGTGCAACCATGCCGAGATTAGCACCTTCTGCACACGATATAGAAGCCGTATTACCACTTATGGAATAAGACACATTAGTAGTATTTGCCCTGTCTCTAACAACTTGACTTACATTACAGTCCCTTCCGTCTATACGAAGGCTAAAATGAATATCCTCGCTGAACGCTGCCAGTGCCTTGCCATTGCTGTCTGTCGGAATAGTGACAATATCGTCCGTAGATGAAGCCTTAGGCGCATGCTTACCATCGGTAGCTATATAGCCGATAAGCTGCGCATCAGAATAAGTCGTATCCCCGTTTTTCCATACTATCTTATCACGACTCCAGATGTACGTTCCCTTAGAGGCATCAGTAGGATAGGCATCGTCCCATGAAGTAGGCTTATTCTTGTCGGATGCCGATGTACCATATTGCTCTGTTACCGATGCAAGGTCAGAGCACTTACCAATGCAGTAGATGCCAGTGAAGGCTTCATCATTATTAGTATAGGTTACCTTGTCGGCACTCCATACATAATCATTTGCATGTGTCTCAATTACGACCTTAGACAGGGTATTATAAGTGAAGCTGCTAGGCTGCGAAGTCATGGATTTTGACAAGCCATACCATGTGTTTACACTTGTAATTCCTATGCCATCCTTCGCCTTATAACCCTCACAGGAAACCACATCGTCCGTAGTACCATCAGTATAGGTTGTTCTGATAATCTTCCACAGCCAAGGATTGCTATCATTGAAATCTGTCGGCATAGTGGTAGAACCATTATTCCAGATTGTTGTAGCAGGAGGCGTAGGAGTTAAAGAACTATTTGTATAGAACCTCGTTTCCTGCTTAGAGATACTCTTAGGGAAGCGGTTGAAGAGCTTTGGCGTTGAGAACTCGCCATCGCTACCAACTTCACCCTGCTTGTAGGCTACCCACACATATTGCTTATCCTTGGTAGGGAACATCGGGTCGTCCTGCCAGCCAGTAGTCAACACACCGCCCGTTCTGCTTGGCTTCGCAATGGCAGACGCAGAGCTGGAAGCTGTAAGGTAATAGATATATTCATACCCGTCACCGTCCGCGCCAGTCACGTTAGGAACGACCTTTACCGTTACATAGTCAATATAGCTTGAACCATCAAGTGTGCCCGTCACCTTGAAGACAACGGTCTGCGAGGTAATACCGAGTTTAGCACCTTCCTCGCACTTTATTGTAGCTACATTGCTGCTGATAGAGCAAGAAACATTACTGAGCGTAGAACTGTATTTTTGGATAGATGAAATATTACATTCATGCCCATCTACGAGAAGGCTAAAACCAACTTCCTCTCTGAATGCCAGAAGAGCATTGCCATTGCTGTCTGTCGGAATAGTGACAATATCATCGGAAGACTTTGCCTTAGGCGCATGCTTTCCGAAGTGTGCATATTCCGCAGGCTCAGAAAACGCTCCCCAATGACCGTTTGTAGATACTCGCTTGCATACCCATTCATACTGATTGACGGCATCCACGCCAGTCGGGTCATCCGTCCATCCGTAAGGGATATATTCCTGGTCTGTGCGCTGATAATCGGCGTCTGTAGCATAGCCGCTAGGTGTAGGGTTGGAAGGAGCGGAGTTTTGCAACTTAAAGATATACTCAATACCCTTACCGTCCTTACCGTACGCAAGCACTGGAACAGATTCCTTGTCGAGCATGTTATTATTACTGTCATAGAGAGCGAAAGTAACCATCTTGTCTGATACTGACACAGGTACATCTGCTCCGATACCTACGGAAGTCGTAGCATTCTCGCTCTTTCCGTATTTCAACGACATTCCAGCAGGAAGGGCTGTCAGCTTGTATCGCTTGTCGTCTGACGATGTAGCATAGACATCGCAGCTTACGGAATTAACTGTCGTGTTTCCGTCCTTATCAATCACGATGCTGTCCGCAGAAGGTATCAGCTCATAGACTACGGTATCAGATGATTTGAGGATAGTCAACTCCCTTGTATACTCATAGTTTGCGCCCGCGTATTTTCCCACAACCGTGATATTCATCTTCGTAATCTGGGCAAGGGAATCGGCAGTAAGATTATCAGCATCAATAGTAATCACCTTCGCCTTGCCCTCAATGCTCATCGAAGTCTTCAGACCAGCTACCTTAGAGATATTGAGCGAGGAAATCGCCCATGGCTCATTGTGATAAAGCAATGACACCTTGGTCTTGATAGGCAAGCCGATATACTTAGCTGTCTTGGTATTCCACGCCACCGATGCGCTCTCGTTACTGAGGTCGCACACCATAAAAGGCAGGGTATCATGCTGAATGCGGATAGGCATCTGCACCATCTTCGAGGTCTTGCCTTCAAGCTCCACCACAATCGTTACCATTGCATCCGTAGCCTTGCGCATTGCATCATAATCGAAGTTTGCATCGTCATTAGTTCCTGCCACTCCGTCCTTGATATTGCGGATAGCGGTGACAAAGATGGTAGAGTTCTGCACCATCACCTCACAATCTTCGCTCACGGCATGCACACGATAATGACCTGCTGTCACGTCCTCAGTATTGCCATCCTCTTCAAGCAATATATCCATTCCCTTGCGGACGAATACAGCCGTAGAGATGCGGTATTGCTTGGTAGTCTTCGCCTCGTCCTCAGTATAGAGACCATTAATGACGTTGCCCATATCATCTACCGTAATAACGCTTTGGTATTGCGAAAGACTTACATCGTAAGCCTTCGCCTCCTCACGCAAGTCATCCAATCCAGAGAGTCCTTGCAGGTAGTTGATATTGCCACCAAAATAGATGTTGTCTTGAACATAGATGCCATTACCCTCTGGTCGCACGGTAGAGCCATCCTTCTTGACAAGGGTCAGACCGCCCAACCATCCGTATCTTGCTACACGGTTCTGAGACTGCACTTCCCAAGTTTTGACTCCATCCAATACCTCGATATAGCTGTTACCGCGAGACGAGAAATACATGCTGCTCTGACGCTTTTCATCGGTAAAGCTACCGTATTGGGCAAAGTCCATGTAAGCGCAAGGGTCTGGAGTCACGGAACTTTTCTTGCCATACTGGAAGACAAACTTACCCTTCTCATTCGTGATGATATGAGTCACGTAGAAATAGGTAGAGAAGAAGCCTTTGTGCTGAACAAAGTTGCAATCGTCCAACGCTCCTTCCTCTGTCTTGTCTGCTCCATGGGCGTTATCTATATCGGCATAGAGACCACGACAAATATCACCCACTTGCAGAGAGCCGTAATCGTTCTCCTCAAGATGCAGGGTAATGGTACGATTTTTCACGTCCACGCTCTCTATTGTACCATATCCGTTCGTATTCCACTGCTCTGCCTTGGTAACGGAAATCTCATTGAAAACGAACTTAGGTGCTGATATAAACTGACGGGCATAGATGCTGTTTGCCTCTATATTACCCTTATCGTCTATTTGAGCACCATGACCGTAAAGACCAGAAGAGAAGTTGTTGGTAAGAAGACGGAATAGACTCAGAGTACCATCAGCAGACCATGCGCCGTTGCCATCGCCAATATTCAATCCCTTGAGAAACTTCTGTACCTTCTCGAAGGTGATAGTACCATGTGCCACATCGTCCTTATCCTTCGCAAGGAAATGCTTCACACCAAACTGCCCAAGATACTGAGGAGTAACCACGGTAGTAGTGCTCGTTTCAATGGTCGTATCATCAGCTACGCCCGTCAAATCCTTACCGTTCAGGATGAGCTTTGTAATCTTTGCCACCTTTGCGATCAGTTCCTCGAATGTAGCCTTCTGGATAGTCTTGAGGAAGGTGATGGTATCGGTTGCAGAATTAAACTGCCACCATGCACCTTCTCCACCGCTGGCAATCGCCTCGTCCGTAGCCAGGGAACCGCAGTCAATATGCTGCTCCCACTCACGCTTTCGGGTGTTGTCTGTATCGGTCTTAACCTCAGAGATAATACCCTGCAGATAAATATAGTAAAAGTTCTCATTACCTATCTGATCACCAGAAACCAGTTCCTTGCTACCGTCTTCCTTAGTCTGCTCAATAATAGCCTTTCCATAAAGATCAATGCGCTGACTAGGAAACACCACAGTAGCTATATCATTATCACCCGTGCGGACACGAGGAATGGCGACATAAATGTATTTCTTTCCGGAATCGGGAAAGATAGAAGGGTATGAAGCCAGCGTCCATCTCTGATAGTTGTGACCGGCATCATAGCCAAGTCCAGGCACATTGTTCATATAACAGAGAATGGAAGCACCGCTCACTACGCTGCTCTGGATGTAGTCAGGCTCACCCATCGCATTGAGCTGGATATAGAGCGCACTGCTAGAAATCCAATAGTTCGTATTTTTTACTTCTGTTACCATTTTTTGTGATTAAAATTATTAAATATAAAGCAAAGATAAGGGTTTTCGCTTTTTTAGTGGGGACAAAAAACCCAGCGATGGAATCGCTGGGAACGGAGGCAAGAGGGAGACACACAGCTCACGCTGGGCTAAAGGGAGGCGAAAGGGTCGCCGTTAATACCCAGGGTGGCGGTAAAGGAAACGGAATACATATTCCTGGCGGTATCGTCCTTGATGGTTATCTCATCTTCAAGACTGATGGTACAAGGGAGCCAGGTATCATTCGCTTTCAGCCATACGTGCTCAGACATCAGAAACTCATGGAGATACCACTGCTGCCATGCCTTGGTGAGTGGGTCGCTCTGATAGAGCCAGCCTTCGCGATCGTTCTGCTTCTTGATAGCGGCACGGGAAAACTGATTGAAGGTTTCCTGAATGGATTTCGTATATTGCGTGCTCTCTACACTCATCTTCTGAGAGTAGGATTTCGGAACGCTGATACTCTCCAGACAACCGAAGCGATTGATGAAGCGGAATGTGGTTCGGTTTTCAGCTTCAGAGGATGGCAGGGCATAGATAGGGTGCCCCTGAATGCTCTGCGCACCTTCTTTCGTTATTGCATGTTCCTCGGATGCAGGGGCGGTCAATGAGCTGCTGGTAGCTAGGTTCTGCGCTGCGCTATATGATACCGGGTAGGCGAAGCTCTCGCCTACAACGGCTATTTCGTGGGTAGCTGTCGGCTTGCAGGAGAGAATGGTGACAGCCTTGGTTACGCCCGACTTCAGGCGCTCTATATCGCTGAAGGCACCGGCTATGCAGCGGAGGTTGGTACTCCCACCCGATACGGGTTTCTGTGGGTAATAGACTTCACCCGCATTGGTATGCACCTCGCCGTTGTTATCCATATACTCATCGTAGGCTTTAATGTACCAGCTTACCACGGGGTAGGTGGTCGGAATGGCGGTATATTCGTAGTTATCCAGCGGAATACGGAGAGCAGAGGAAATATCGAGCGATACATCTCTTCCCTCGGTGGTAACAGGGATGGTGAGCTTATTGGTTTCATAACTGCACGTACCATCATCAAAGTTCACTTCTACGATAACACGATGAAAAGATGGCTTTGTGGCCACGGAAGGGGTGATGGTAAAGGTTATCGGGTTTCCGGCAAAAACAGAACCCGATGTGAGATTGATTTTCTGTGCCATATTATTCTTTCTTTTTAATTACGAGATTGATTACATCCGAAACGAGCTTGCAATCTTTCGCCTCTTCTGGGGAAATCTTAATGTGGAACATCATCTCCACCTGCTGGATCATATCGAGGAAATCAATAGACTCCAGCTCTACCTCGTCACGGAGATTAGAAGAGGGAGTTACCTCGTGGTTGACCCATGAGGTTTTCAGGCTGTTTACGATGCCGATAATGCGAGGAGTTATTTCTTCTTTTTTCATATTACTTGTTATTAATGGACCAGCGATAAAATCGCTGGGAACGGAAGCTTAAAGGGGTAAGGTTCTTTTTTACCCTTTTACCTTTAAAAAGCCTTTGAGATGACAAATGAGGAGTTTGTACCCCCAAAACCAAAAGCATTACAGAGGATATGATGAGGATCATAATACTTAGGGCGCATCACCAGGTTAAGATGTGGGAAGGCATTCTCCTCGGTGGTGGCTGCATGGAACAGACGGCCATAGGTGAACATCGCTACAGCCTGCACAGCTTGTGATACACCTGCCATCCAACACTCGTGACCCGTCATACCCTTAGTGGCTACAACGTGAGGGCAGATAGGGAAGACCTTCTCTATTGCCTTTGCCTCGGCTTCATCGCCCATCGGGGTACCTGTAGCATGAGCAAGTACTACGTCTATCATACCTTCATCCAATCCTGCATTCTCGATAGCATTCAGCATAGATACTTCTTCCTGATAGCTATCAGGGGTAGTGATAGCTTTTCCATTGGTAGAAAAGCCATAGCCGGAAAGGGAAGCGAATGAATGCACCTTCTCTTCTTTCAATCGAAGACTATCTGATGGTTCGAGAATGATGCAGGCTGCGCCGCCCGATGGTGCCAATCCGTTTCTGCCTTTGCCGAATGGCTGCACTTTGTCGGGTGAGAAGACACCGAGGGCATCGAACGCTTCCATACAGTATAGAGATTCGCATTCCTGCGCACCAATTACAATTACCATTTCCGTCTGCTTGCTATCGAGCAACATCTTGGCAAGACCGATGGCGTGACCACCTCCTGCACAAGCTGCGCTTACAGTGAGCGACAAGCCGTGAATATGGAGGATGGATGCCAGGTTCATGCTGATGGTGGAATTAAGTGAACGGAACAGGGTTGTTACCGGAAGTCTACGATTAGAGATGTCCTTTTTCACGTGAAAGACCACATCTTTGCTTTCGTAACATTCAGAGTCGTTGCTTACGATGATTGATACATTATGGTTTTCAAGGAACTCTTTGCCAACCTTCGCTTCCTTCAAGGCTTCAAGTACGGCTTCGAGGACGTAGAAGCCGTGAAGGGGCATGCACTCGTGTTGCGCACGGGTGAGAATATTGTGGTAATCTTCTTCCCAGCTTGGTACATTACCACACAAATCGGAGTTATAGTTATCACGAAGTTCATCGTGATGCAAGCCGCATTTGCCCTGATAAAGGTTCTTGGCTACTTCTTTTGTATTTCTGCCCATGGCAGAAATAATACCGGTTCCAGTAATCAATATCTTTTTATCCATTTTACTATTCTTTTTATGTTATAAAACATATTTTACCTTTTTACTTTTTTACCCTTTTACCTTTAAAGGGCGTATACCGTTAACTCTACTTCGCCCATACCCGTCTTGGCATCGATGGTGGTATTCACCTTATCTATGAGGCATTTCATGCCACCTATGTTCCACCATTCCTGCCAGTGGTTAGGTATATCGGCCACCTGCGCTACGGTGGTGGTACATCTTACCATAAACTTCTTTCTATTTAAGAGGAAATAGGCGTATGGGAGAATGAAGGTATCAAAGAGACCGCGGGAGCGAATCTTCTTAACTACCTTACCGTTTTTATCTACTTCATCATTATCGCAAAGCACTACATTTTGATACTTCGGATCACTTAACCACGATGGTTCCTTGAAAGCTCGTATCTTGAGCGAGAAACGTTCACCATCGCCTACACCTTCCTGCACACCGTTGTAATCAAATTCATTACCCATCATATCCAGTGAATCACATGCCAGGGCATACTTGCCTGACACGGTTCGCCACTTGGATGTGCCGAAATGGTCGTAGTTGTAATCGTAAGACTGGCGAGTTGCATCGCTACCACCGCCTCGCATCAAAGCAACAGCAAATCCCCAGCGGGAATCATCCTGCAAAGGAGAGTTACCATCCTCTGTGTCTGACGGGTCGTAGCTTTCTACGAGTGATAGTGTCTGCTGCATGTAGAAATCACAGAAAGCAGTAGAGATAGTCTGATTGATAATCTGCTCCACAAACTCATGCTCCATATCCTCATCTACATAAGCACATAGGATAGGCTGACTATCGGCGATGGTTACACCATATTTCTTGCCGTTGTAGGAGTCGATTGCCTCGTGAGAGCCATAGGCAGCTTCTATCTCCTTGAAATAGTTCACATCATTGAACGGAACAGGAGTAAAATCTACCGAAATATCGTGAATGAAATCTTCGTTCTCATCGCTGCAATCTCCATATTCTACACCCTTAAACTGACCTACCTCAAAGAGTACCGGTTTCAAGTCGGCTGTCGTGGTTGCATCACTATTCACCTTTACGCGATAAGCGTTGCCAGTCTTGCGGTCGATATAGCAGTGCTTGTCTCCACTACTCAGATTATGGAAGAAATCGATGTAGTCGAGATTATAGACGGTTGAGTTATCACCACTATCGGGTGCAGGGTAATCGATGTAATCATAATCGGTAGAATAGCCCATGTTCTTGTTTCTACTGCTATCGAGTACATTCTGACGCTGATCCTTGGCATCACTCTCTGCCGAATAGCGCATACGCACACCCGTAATCTTCTCGGTCATCGGGACCATGGAGTGGATATTGGCATGAAACGTTCTTGCCTCGTTGCCACTCTTGCGCAGCACATCACGGGTAAGGTAAGCTGTTACTTTTTTCTGTTCATAATCATACGAGAACTTGATACCAAAGGCGCTTTCAAGTGAAGATATAACGGAACTTACGCTCTCGTCAGGGAAATTGCCGCTATTGGCTACCATATTGAGCACGTTTGCCTGCACCTTGAACTTGCTGATTTTTGCCTCGATACTAATACCGGTAACTTTGCCGCCATCATCACGAACCTCACCAACCTGTATATGCTCGGTGGTGCCTTCAGGTGTGTGAAGTGTTAATTCCTGCACGTCCTTATTCTCTGCCTTCACGATGTTTATCTTTCCACCGCAACCACGGCTTTCCAGCCATGAATTGATATGCTCCTGACTTTGGAAATAACCCGTCTTGATTTCACCAGCTTTCTTCTTCTTAGCGATGACTTCGGCATCGTCTTTTCGGTAATAAGTACCATGGTGAGGGTGAAGATTAGGTTGTTTTGCGCCTGTAGGATCTTCCTCGTCGTACTGGTAACTGACGGTATCGTAGCTGCATACGGTCGTGAAAAAGCAGAGATGCTTCAAATCCTCTATCTCCATCAATGCCTTCTTGTCGAAAGTTACGCCCAGATAGGCAAAAAGGCAATCGAGGAAATAGAGCACATAGAAGCAGATACCCGACTGCGGACGTTTTGCATCCAATACCCAGTAAGGATAAAGGTCTTCGTTCGTCCAGGTACAATCTTTTATGCTGATTACATCACTTGCGGTCTTTCCGTCATCATCTAACCCGTGATGCTTATAGCAGATACGGGCGTTACAATAGGTAGCGGCTCTGCCTGCACCATCTGTTTCTCCATAAGCTGCTGCGGTATTGATATAATTGCCATTGCTGGCAATGGCTGGCTCATTTACCTTGTGATTCTGAGGATAAGAACGCTCTGAAAGCTTCTGTGCATCACCCATATAATGCTGGGTAGATGTAGAAGTGTATTCATTGCAGCTTGCAGGGTAGGAAAAACCTAAAGCTTGCGGTTCCAATACCTTGCTTACGCTTACATGGTCTGCCCTGATTTCGTGGGCTTCCGTATGATCATGCTTATGCTTGCCTCCAGTAACAAAAACATCTACCTTTACTACCGGATCACTTTCAATATCCACCCTTACGTTACCAATCTTCTCACCGATGATAATTTGGTCCTTGACCGGAATATCACGGCATTGCAGGTCGCTGATAAGCTCGCTGAAACTCTGCGTGCTGGCATCGATGTTCATGGAGAGAGAATTGGTTATCTCCTCATCATCTTGCATAACCAGGGTGCCGCTGCGGAATGGCAATCCGTCGGCATTGATTCTGACAGGCAGATGCTCCATATTCACGGCTTTCATCGCGGCGTGAACGTCTTCGATGTTCTTTACCAGCCAGCGGTTGCCGTCTAGCGGGATAGAGAATGGATAGGAGAACATTTCCGTATCGTTAAATACCGGGTTCTGATCCTCTATATCTATAGAGAAATCATCGGGGAGCGCCACAGGCTTATCATTGATTAATATAGAGAGATGTGAGTTCATTTTCTGATTTCTATTTTTGCGTTATCGTACAAATCTATGAGGCGATCGGTGAAGGTATCGATGGTTGCCGTGCCAAAGGCATTGATTTTCTGGTGCCCATGGTCGTGAAGGGTGCCATCGGTAATGAAGACTACACTCTGATCGTAGCTTTCTGCCTCATTGCAAGTTACCATGTGGGAATAATTTCGGGCGATGCCGTAACCTGCCTTGATGGTTGCCTTGCTACCATCCAGGAGTTCTACCTTGCAGCCTTCATTCATTACCAGGGCGGTAGCGGCATTATGGAGAATGACGTGCGCCTTGCCTAAGACGTATATCTTTCGGGAAGAGTAGAGGTGGATTTCCTCGTCTGTATCGCCTACGAGAACGGTACCGGTAGGCGAATCCTCGTTATAGAAGATGCCACCCTGGTTAATATCTGCCTTAAACTCCGGATATACGGCTTTAAAGGCATCGATTACCTGCTGCGGAACCTCGGTGATTAAGCCATGCCAGTATTTACGCCATGCCTCGCACATATCCAGAATGCTCTGTGTGCTTTTGAAGGCATGCTGGGATTCCTGGCAGTTGCCGCTCTGGGCGAGGATATTGACGCAAAGGGTCTTGAAACGCTGCGTGCGCTGTTCTGGGGTTTCTTTATTCTTTGCCATTGCTTTTTTCTTTTTATTTATATGGCAAAGATAGGAGGTTTTTTCTTATTAGGGGGGACATAAAAAAGAACCCAGCGATGGAATCGCTGGGAACGGTGGCAAGAGGGGCGGCATTATGCTTCGGCATCCTCTTTGGCTTCTTCTATAGTTTTTGTGAGAATAGCTTCATAGCCGGAAAGCTCCTCTTCGGTCACGATGTCAGAGAAATCCTGGCGAAGTTGGTCTATGCGCTCCTTGATACCTTTCACTCTCGTCTGGGTAGATGGCTTATCCTTGCGAAGGATATACTTGATGCGGGCATCGGCTTCTGCCTTGTGCTTGGCGGCTGCATCACGAGCTGCCTTTACTTCTGGGCGATCGTTGGCTATCTTCTCGGCTACCTGTTCAGCAAAACGAGGGTCACGAGACAGCGCCTTCTCGTAGAATGGCTTAAACTGGGTGCGGAGGGTCTGAGGGTCCACGGTAAAGGTTTTCTTTACATAGGCGATGTACTCAGGGTCGCCTGTCTTCTCGCTCAGTCGCAGATAGCATTCGCCCATCTCTCTATCTACTGCCTTGAAGATTTCCGGAAGAATATCGCTTTCGATTTCTACGGCTCTTGTGGCGAGAGCGGCAATCTCATCCTCGGTATAAATGGCACTCTTGCCTTGTGAGATGGCTTTCTCATTGGCTTCTGCCATGGTCTTGGCCTGCTCTGCCTTGCTCGCCATCTCGCTACGGAGGTCACGCACATGGTTTACATCCTCCTGAAGGGCAGTAGAGAGGAACGGACGCAACTGCATCAGGTTTGGCATGGTGGCTGCGATGCTTTCGCCGTTTGGGTTGGCTACGATACCGTTGTAAGTGAGTGGCTGCAGGGTGGTGTCCGGTTTCAGGCTAGGGAAGAGAGACTGCTTCGCCTCTTCCATGGCTTTCTTTTTCTGAAGTTCGGCATAGGCTGCCTGCTCCTGCTTGGTTGGGCGACCAACACGGCGCTTGTCGGCAGCAGATGATGATGCAGCGTTGGCTTGAGAGCTGTTGTAGCTATTCAGGTAGGCTATCATCTGTCGGGTACGGCGATGATAGTCCTTAAACTTACGTGAGTTCTCGATAAACGAGCGTGCGTTACTTGCACCTTCCAGGAGAGACAATCCCTGCTCATAGGCATCTTTCTGTTCCTGAGTGAGCATTCTTGCACCGATAGCTGGCTTTAAAATACTAATGATTTCCTGTAATGATAAATTTTCCATAAATCCTTGTTTCTTATGTTTATTTGAAAATTAAGAATATTTTTTGTCTGTTTTAGGCTTAATTTTCGATTAAACGTCAAATTAAGCGGTTTTGAAGACGCTTGATGCGACATTAAACCGAAAATAAGCCTTTTAGCATAGGATTGGCGTGACGAAGATACGAGAACCTTTTTGGTTGTTGTCGTAACCTTCGCTGCCGTCCCTGCTATCCGATGATGAAGCGCTGGAGGCGTTACTCGTTGATGATGAAGGGGTGCTGCCTTCTGCAGCACTCTCAGCTTTGGCTGCATCGAGTTTGGCTTGCTTCTCGGCTTCTTCCTTCTTCAGCAACCGATGAATGCTTTCCCTTACGGTGATGGCATCATTATGCGCTGTGGAACGGGTTAGCTTATCAAAACTGATAACTGATGTTCGTTCCTTGAGATAGGCAGCTACCAGCTGACGTGCCTTCTTCAGCATCTTGTCGTTTTCATCGGCCTGCAAGAGGCGAGAAATGAAATCTTCGCCAAATGCTTCTTCCAGATACTCGCTCTGAATGAAAAGCATATCGGGGATGAGACGAACAAACTTATCTCTGTTGCCGTAAATGTCGAGATATGGACGCAGAGACTCGCAGGTAGGGAAAAGCAAATCCTTGTGGTAGTAGTAGTATTCGCTCTCCTGCCAAAGGGTTACGATTTCCTCTATCGCTTCATGTCGCTTCTTCTCGGCTTCGGTTGTATCATCTTTGCCGCTATCTGTTCCTTCATCTGTTCCTTCTGCATCATCGCCCGCTGCCTCGATAGGCATAGGAGTATTCACTTCCTTTGCCCATCCCTCCAAGAGGGAAAGCAGGTTATTGAGCGAGGTCATTGCCGACTGGCGGTAACTTTCCTTGCCCTGCGCTATCTGCTTGTCGGTGGCTACGGCATAGTCGTTGCTGGAAGCTACGTTGATGCCGGAGCCATTGATGGAGAGAACTTGCTTTTCTACATTCTGTGCCATTGCATCATTTGCAATCATGCGCTGCGCATAAAGCAGAAGTTCGTTCCATGGGTCATTGACGTAGGTACCATCAGCAACCGCATTGCAGAAGATTAAGGGTTCTATGCTTGCATACTGCTTGCAGAGACGGTCGTATAGGGATGCTCCCAGGCGAGGCTTCAAGAAGTCCTTTTCGCTGTTGTCGAGCATACCCTGCAGGTTGGCTACCTCGTCCACGGCATTGCTGGGGAGGTGGAGCCTGAGTTCTTGATTCGTGAAGAGTATCATTTTTTTGCTTTTACGTTATTATATATGGGACCAGCGATGGAATCGCTGGGAACGGGGCGAGAGGGGTCTATGGAGCGGTTATCGCCCCATGGGGGCTATTCCTGCCCCTGCTTTGCCACTCCGGTCTTCGAGTTATCGAGGGTAGTCAATACCTCCCGGTCTATCTGCCACACCAGATGCTCGTCCCAATCGTTAAATCGGCTCAAAACTTCCAGCGGGCGTATCATCAACTGCTGTAATGGAGCAAACTGGATTTGCTTTACCAGGAAACGTTCTCTCAGGTCAGTACCGCCCGATGACGCTGTATCGCCAGGGGTATTACCGATGAGCTTGGCATCAAGTCCCATGGCAAAGAAGATGATACTGCTTATTTCCTGCAGCTCGGTTTTGTCGGCATTCGCCTGATCATTTGCCTTGGTTTCGATTTCCACGATTTCCCAAGCCTTGTGCTCCTTTCCGTCGCTGCCCGTGAAGGCAGAAGAGATGAGCGCCTGACCTGCATTATCGGGGTTAGAGAGCCAGGTATTGATAGAAGTGAAGATTTCATTCTGAATCTCACCGTGAGTCTTCTTTTTCTGCTCGCCCTGCTGCTGATAGAGCCTGCTGATATAGTCCTGATGGATATAGATAACTCTACCGATGATATTGCTGTTGCGCTTTCGGGTAAGGCGATCATCTACGATGGTGAAGGCATACTCAAAGATGCTGCCGGCAAAGATGGAGTGCCAAAGGGCATCGGCATAGTACGGACCACCGAAATCTCTTGGCGACATGATGAAGCGGGTAGGGCGCTTCTTGCGGCTTACCTGCTTCTGACGTGCCTCACGGATATTGCGCTGCAAATCCTTTACGGCTGATGTGGTAGGGAGATAAGGGATAGCGGCTATCTTGCGATCTTCCTCTTTCTGCACGCCGACATATTGGGTAGGGTCGAGCCATTGATTGCTCACGTAGGCATAGTTGATGCGGTAGTTCTCGTCCATGCGTTCCAGTCGAGTAGTAAAGATGCTGCGGTGCTTCAGACCAATCACCTTCGGGGTCCACTGGGCGGTAGGAACAGCCTTACCGTTCTCGTCGATGGAACGCTGATTAAGCTGAAGTTCTACAAAGCACTGCGACATCAAAGCCATATCTCCTGCCAAATCGAGGAAGGTCTGCATCAGGTCGTTGTTTTCGATGAAATCACGAACCTGGGCATTGGTTTCTTCCCATTTATGGAGGGCTTCTTTCAGAGATTTCATCTCCTCGCTTTCCTCTTCATCGGAGGATAAGACCTGCGATTGAACCGCAGAGAACGGTGACTCCTCCTGCTGAGACTGCCCGTTCTGGTTCTGCTGCTCGTTCTGGCGCTTGGCTTCGGCGGCTGCCTCTTCCTTGGCTTTCAGGTCAGCTATCTGACCACGGAGCAGGACTCCTGCACTCTCGTAGGGGATATACTTCTCCGTGATGTTGCCGCCTACGTACTGGGTGTAGTGATACTTGGGCGCGGGACCGCGACCTACCAGTATCTTTTTGATGTAATCAACTCCTGCTGCCGTAAAGGGCGACATGCGGGAGAGCATCCAGATAAGGTTAGGCAGTCGGTTGGCTATACCCCATTCCATAAAGCCTAAGCCTTCGGTACCTACGCCTTTTGATTTACCCAGGTTCTCGCCGCCACTCGATGCAAAGATAGTGGAGACTTGCTGACGTGCTGCAGAACCGCCTGCGTCGCCACCGCTTGCCGACATACCGGCTGTGGTTAGGAGCATGCCGTGAACATAATCGTTCCAGGAAAAGACCTTATTGCCTCCGTTCCGAGGCGACGTAAAAGCATCTGGCCGAACGGCTACATATCCTGCATCTTTCAGTTCCTCACTACGATTTTGGAGCTGCTGCAGGTTGGTTACTCTGTTTTTGTTTTTGCTTGCCATTTTTGCGTTTCTTTTTTATATGTTATCCTGAATGTGATGGAAAGAGAGAAGGGTGGCGATATACGCGCGCCCGCTTTTTCTCTTGTTTCTGAGTGTAAAATTAGGGCTTTTTATGGTTTTAGTGGGGACAAAGAGGGAGGCTGACCAGCGATGGAATCGCTGGGAACAGAGGCTTTTTAAAAAGTGTACAGATGCCTTTACATCTATCATTTTCCTCTCCTCATCTTTTCCATTTCCTCATTCTCTTTCGATAATCTTTCGAGATGTTCGAGAACGAGGGAATAGGATTGGGTGTTGACCTGATCTTCCGTTAGGCCGGCATACTTCTGCATCGTGGCGGTGGTGGCGGTGTAGATTTCCATCGGGGTTTGCGGCTTGCTGTTGTTTACCTTCTGCACCTTGAATACGTGAGGGTAACGGCGTGCTAGGGTATTCATGATGCCGCTCCACCAGAAGAGGATGACCTGCCAGTTGGCTTCGGGGTAATTGACGAAATAACCTGCGTTCTCGGTGAACTGCTTCGACTCGTAGTGAAAATCGTATTTCGTGATACCTGTTGTCGGGTCGACGTATTGAGTAGTGGTGTTAAAGATGGTGGCAAGGAACATGTTTCTTGCACTGGCTACGCTCTCGGCTTGCGTCTGAAGTTGCTCCTTGGTGAACTTATTCATCTGCTTCATCTTGACCAGGTTATTGCTTAACTTGGTGTAGGTCTGCATCATATCGCTGGCAAAACGGTATTGCTGCCAGGAGAAGCCATCGAGGTCTTGGTGCGGACCTTGGAAGGCTTTTGCACGATGGTACCACTTGGATTTCTGACGGATAGACGGATAGGGGAAGCGGGTGAGGAAATTGCCACTATCTGCATCCAGCCAATCGAGAAGACCTGCGCCCTGAGCGATATACTCAGGGGAGGTCTTATCATCGGTCTTGGCTTTCTGGGAGAGCCAATAATTGAGCTGCCAAAGATAGAGGGGGAAATGGTTAGCCGACTGGGGACCAGCGATAGAATCGCTGGGAACGGGGGCGCAGATGGAGAGGAGCTTCTTCAGGAAGCTCTTTTTCTGCGGCTCTATGCTTACCAGGTAGTGCTGCTCATTGATGGGCTGGCGAGGGTCGGGATAGGCGTTAATGCTTATCCCGGCAAAGAGGAAGAAGACGGCTATCTTCACTTTCTGCATATCGAAAGGGTGATAGCGGTCTGCCTTGGATTTCTTTATCTGCTCTAGCATGATGAGGGCAATCTGCTCTAGCTGGGAAGGGGTGCATTGGTTCCAGCCCTTCGGGATGGTGAGGTTTATCTGTTCTTGCATATTCTTATATATTAAGAGAAGACCAGCGATAGAATCGCTGGGAACGGTGGCTAGAATGGCAGGTCGCTGTTAGGATCATCGTAACCTGGCATTGAAGAGTAATCATTGCCTCCATCTGCTGGCGGTACATAGGCGGTAGCGTTGCCAGCGGCTCCGTAGGCTTGCTGTGGGTACGTCTGCTGCTGGGCGGTAGGCTGTGGCTGATAGAGGCTGGCGATGCGCTTATTCATGCGGGTGCGGATTGCCTTGAAGAGGTGAGAGTTCTCATCGTTGAAATCCTGATTTACGATGTCGGGGTCTCGCTCCTTATTGGCTTCCTTTACTTGCTCTACGAGTTTCGGGAATGCCTTGGCTACTGCCTTGACGTACTCGGTGGAGAACGAGAGCTGCATTTCGTGGGTTGGTACACTCACCTGGGTATCGCCACGCTCGGATGCACTCTGGCGAATCTTATTCTTATACGCCTCATTGAAAGGCCAGATGTTAACTCTCAGTTTTGCCTGAGTTTTACTTGCATCATTCTTTGATGTCTCTACTCTAATTTCGTTCACATCGATAGGAATGCAGACGTAAGGACGCTGCGCATTCTTCTCATCGATACCTACTAAGACCTTTGCTCCATTCAGAGCCAAAAGGTCGATGTTTCCATTGTAAGATGCCATTTTATTTATCTTTTTATTGTTTGAAAAATTTTCTGTTTAGGACCAGCGATAGAATCGCTGGGAACGGGGGCGCTTTTGCCCCTTCTAGAAGCTGATTTTCTTGCCGTTATTGGCGATGAGACTGCCGTAGCTGATGGCATTCAGACGACGGAGCCAGCCTGCCTCAAAGACCTGCTGACTAGGGTGCTTGGCGATGATTCCGAGAATATACTGCTTGCGGCGAGCCTTGATGCGGTCGAAGAACTGCTTGGGGTTCTGGCTATTAAGCGCTTTGAGGGTTCGGCTGCCCACGATACCATCGGCGGTTACTCCTAGCATTGCCTGTACGAGGGTGATGCCTGGCGTGCCGCTGATCCATACCCAATCTACCAGGATGTTGGCGATGCTCTGGTCTTTGATACCATCGGCTTTCCATCGGTTCCAATAACAGCGGCGAAGGATGGAAACGGCATCGGCTTTTGTGATAAGCTTCACATCTTTTGCGTCGATGCGGCCATCATGGTTCTTGTCGTAACCTTGGGTTTGCCAGGTTTTCAGCGTTACGCCCATGTTGGTAGGACCGCCCTTGTCGTTGGGGTGGTTTACGTAACCTCCTTCAAAGGAGAGAATGAAATCTGCAAGAGGTTGAATCTTTGCCATATCTTTTCTGTTTTATCGTTTTTATTTCTTCTGATGGCAAAGATAGGGGTTTCGATTTTATTCGAGGGGACAAAGAAAGCCTCCCTGCGGCTTTTGTAGGCGCAAAGAGGCTTCAAAAAATGTTATCCCAATCTTTTTACTTTTAATACTTGCACTCGCTAGTGCGAAATCTATATTACCTAGTTCAAAACAAACTACATCGTAGCGTGAGCGGACATATAGTCCCATATCTTGGTACAATCGTCTTCTTCGGGTTGCCAGTCTGCGTCCTGAAAATAGAAGAGATAAGCTGCCTTGATGATTTCATCTTCTGTCATATCGCTGCACAGGTCAGCGTACATGGCATTGAAAGCAACATACTTATCCCAATCGTTCACTTTTTCGCGGAACTTCATGCCCTTGGTGGCATTCACTATCTGCGATTTGGTCCAATGCGCGCCGCTTCCTACCAATTCGCCATTCTCGCCTTTCTTGCTATACACAAGATGGCAGACATCATGGTTGGCCATTTTCTCGCTGTAATGACGATCATAGAACACTGCGTGCTGGTGACGGAGGATGCACCAGTACAATTCCGGATTTGTTTCCTCTAAGGAGGCGAGGTCGCAGCTCAACTGCTCCATCGCCTCCATCATCTTCTTCTCAGTAGCCACGCCGTGAGCGCGAGCCTGATCTATCAACTGAATATACTTCATCGTCTTTTACCTTTCCTTTTGTTGGTGGATAGTCATGCGATGGTTAGTGTTAAAGGAGCATCGCACACGAAAGTCTTGCTGCAGGAGCAGCAGGCTACCTTGACAAGACGGTTTTTCACGCTGCCAAGAGATGTGGTAACGTTCGTGATTGCCGTAGCAGAGAAGACAGGAATGGTGAAATCCTGACTTACCACCTGCGAGCGGGTACAGCAGGAGCCGCAGTTGCAAGGCACGTAACTGATAACACCCTCTACGTGAATCGTTATGAGATATTGCGAAGTACCCACGTTGGCAATACTCTTTACAGAGAACTGAGGGTTGAAAACCGGAGTCTCGTCCACGCATGAAGGAGCACAGAGCTGCTGCGTGATATTTACATCATAATAGGGAGCAGTGGCGGTTGCGCCTACTGCAAGCGTAGCCATGATGCAGGCTGGAATTGTTCTTTTATTCATAGTCTTTTCTGTTTTAATAGAGCGACGACTTCACCGCCGCATTAATGTTTCACCTGATAGCCCTGCACCTTTTCTACCGGAAGGTTCTTCTGAAGAAGATCGGCAAGTTCGTCAAGATCCTCCTCGTCAAAGGTTATCACACCCTCCAGGATAGAGAGCGGTCCTTTGTAGCGAAGCTGCTCTACCACATCGTGCGCCATCTGCGGAATGCTCTCTTCGGGAATGTTCCCGAAATACTTGGCGAGCATCGGAGTGACAAGCGCATCGACCACAGGCTGAATCATCGGTTCTACATCGGCTTGCAGAGAATAGTTGCCGCTCACCAGTCCCATGCTGCTGATGGTAGCCTGGAGAGACTGGAGTATAGGCAAGTGCATCAGATTGCCAGCCGCTATCTGAGAGATGGCAGGGCGTGCCCATTCGGACACCACCGCTGCCAGGATTTGCGAGTTCTTGTAATCCATATCGTTTCTTCCTTTTATCCGGAAATACGGTTACTGATTACAAGCGCATCCGCATCCCATCTGACAAACATTGCCCGATGGAATCATCAACTTAGTAACATTCAAAAGTGAAGCCACCTGCGATTTCAGCACGTCGATATTGGCGTTGGCAGCGGCATTGTATGCCATCTGCTGTGCGTTGACCGCCTGCTGTGCATCCTTGTTGGCATCCACCTTGTTTTCGAGCTGACGAATCTTACCGTCAAGATACTGAGTAACATCTACCATCTTCTTGTCGGTATAGTTCTCACTCTTCTGGATAGCAAGTTCCGTCTTCAATGTAGAGTTCTCCTGAATAAGGTTGGTCTCACTCTTGGTTACAAAGCGTGCATCCGGATCACTCGGATTGGCAGTCATGCCATTGTTGCCTCTACCGAGGTTAAACAAGGATGCACCGCCACCCAGCAAACTGGTAGCCAAACCTGCGATACCAAGTCCAAGGGCGGTATTACCCAATCCCTTGCTGGCAACATCATAGTTGCCATCATTCGTTTTTACCTGCATAGTTTTTTGTGTTTAAATTCTTCCAATATCGGAATCGTATGCAAAGGTAACATGAATGAAGTAAACAGAAAAGTGATTTTCATTAGATGTTCTTGCGGATAAATCATGAAGCAGGAACACTTATAGACGAATAAGAAAAAGTACAAACGTGCAGAAGTACATAAGTACAAATATACTTTGGTACAAAACTACATGGTTTCTTCCAAAGCCTTGATATACGGGATGGCTTCGTCCCTGATAATGTCGAGGAAGAGTTGTGCCGAACGCTTCATAGGTACATCCTTCATCCAGTGGGCATTGCTCGTCAGTTCTTCTCCTATGCCATGGATAGGACGAGCTATAAGGGTAGGGTGATTCTTCAGATACAGCTTCGGCATAAAAGTAACCAGGTGAGTATCTTCTATGATGGCAAGGTCTTCGTCTGGGTCGCTGACGATACACTTTACGCTTAATTTGGTGAGATCGTTCTGCAAATATTGCTGAAAGGTGTTGAAAACACGTTCGCCTACATCGGGCATGATGATGCCGTGCTTCAGCAGGTCATCGTATGTTACCTTATCTTTTCTGGCAAGAGGGTGTGTGTTTCTCATGATGGCGCAAATACTGAATGGGATGCAGGACTGGCTCTCGATACCCTCGTTGGTATAGGCTTCGTTCATCGTAAAAGCGAGATCCAGCATGTGGTCTCGCAACAGGCGGTTCAGGCTCGTGGCCTTGGTAAATTCGGCATTTACCCTTACATTAGGGTATCGCTCCATGAATATAAGTGCAGCCACACGGATGTATGGGGCGATAAAGGAACCTACACCGATGCGCAGTTCTCCGGTCATGCAGTTGTTGAGTGCATTGATATGCTCCTTGCAGTCTTCCGTCAACTTCAGTATTTCCTTGGCACGTGGCAGAAGTGCCTCCCCGTTCTCGGTGAGCATGATGCTGTGCGATGTGCGTATCAGCAGCTTGCATCCCAGTTCATCCTCCAGAGTCTTGATATGCTGACTGATGGCGGATTGGGTGACAAAGCATCGGGAGGCGGCGATGCTGAAGGAAAGCGTCTCTGCCACATGCACAAACGAACGTAAATGTCTTAGTTCCATAATCTCTTACTCTTTTAGTTACACTATATATATATATTAAAATTTTATGCTGCAAAAATAAGAAAAATATTCTATGCGGAGACGCATCTTGCATTAAAAAATCTAATCATGGAATAAGATATTTAAGAAATGAAAGATATATGCAGTTTAAAATACGAAAAGCCCCGGTATCTTACCTTATCTTGTTAAGGATCAATACCGAGGCTTTGATTTATAGAGTAAATTGCCAATGGAAACGCATTGGATAGGGGGAGCGATTATTCATCGTTTTCGCCGGGCGTAGAGGTTTCATCATTGACAGATGCTACCTGCTTGCTCCGCTTAGATGACTGCTGTGAAGCGGAATTGGTATCGCTCTTGTCAGTTCCGCTTACACTTCCCCCGATGTGCCTACACCGTTGCAGAGAGAATCCCAGCCACCTTCTGGTTCGGCAATCTCATAGCGACCGTAAGTTGTCGGACTGAGGGAACCGCTCAGTGTGACTGTACGGTCATCCTCAGGTTTTTTGCCCGTGTCTCCCTTAATATTACCGGAGTCGTACTTAAAGTCGTGCTGTTTGTCGTAAATGATGATTGATTTATCACCATCCTCAATGATGTAACCACACTTGAGGTTATTGAGACCACGAGCCACATACGCAGAAGCAGCACTTACGCTCTCAAGAACGTAGTCCAAAGTCTGCTTAAAGCCCTTTCTGAAGCCCAAGTTTTCCCAGGTGTGACCCTGACCGCCATCCTGACACTCAAACTTGTAGAGACCCTTACCTTTCTTGAAGGACGCAGCTGTCAGCGCTGCATAGGTGTTCTTACCAGCCTCTGGTGAGAGAGGGGCAGCGAGCTCACTCTTGATAAAGACATATACGTTTACGCCAAGACCACCGAAGTTCTCCAAGCATTCGTTCTCGGAGAGAATATCCTTGATCTCTGGGCATGTTACATTTTCTGCCATAATTGTATCTTTTTTGATGATTAAACGAAATGGCGACGGAAGCCATATTCCGCCAGGTCAGACGACCGCCGCCGAGGATTTATAGAGGTTTGCCTTTTCCCGGTTGGACCAGCGATGGAATCGCTGGGGACGGGGGCGAGAGGGGGCTAACCTTTCTTGAAGAAGGCGGTGATACCCATGCTCATACCGGTGGCGGCGAACTGGATCTTCTTCTCCTTGCTGCCAGTGCTCCAGTGAGAGAATACATCGGTAGTGCCCTCTGCCTCCAGGGTAATAACCTGGTTAGGAGTTGTGGCTACTGGCTTAGTGTACTCTTCACCGTTTACCTTCACCTTACCATCGGTAACAGGAGAAGCATCCTCCATGGCGGTTGTTACCACAAGGTTAGAATTGGTGTAGTCACCAGCTACGTACTCTGCTGTTGCAAGGTTGCCGTCTGACATCGCAAAGGCGTATTTGAACGGATTGCGGATACCTGCGCCCTGAATTGACTGAATCTGGAACTGGATGTCGCGCATATCGTCATCGGTGCCCACCTTAACGCCTACGTAAGTCTTGTTACCCTCAGAGTCAACTGCATAGACGAAGTTCTTAGGGATGGTAACGTACATACGATCACCCTCACCGAAATCTGCGATAGGGCAGAGTGTTACACGAGAGAGACCTGGAAGCTTGAAGTTACCGCCGTCCTCGTACTCAACCTTGAAGTTGCCGTGGAACTTGTTAGCGTAACCTGCAGCGATGTACTGAGCTGTCAACTCGCTCATGTAAACGAGAACGTTCTGCTTGCGCAGACGGGCATCCCACTTCAGGTGCCATGCCAGGAAGTTGTCGTATGGAGTAGAGTCGTTGTTGTCAGAAGGCTCTGCGATTGACTCGCAAGGAATCAAGTTGCCGTTAGCCTCGCTGATAAGACCGTCCTCGATGTCGTGCTTAACACAGGTATGGAAGCCGTCGTACAACGCCATAGCCTGCTGTGAAGCTGGAGTGTCCTCATCACCCTTGTCAAGACTGATGTCACCATTCCACAAACAAGCGGTCAAGTTGTCGGCATAGTTGCTGAGGATAGCAGTAGCAGCCTCGGTAGCGAGAGGGTACTGACCCTGTGCGTCTGTACCGAATACTGTTTCACAGTACTTGTCGATATTATCGGTATAATGATCCCAAGCGAGCTTCACTGTAATTGTGCGCTCTTTCAAGAAACCAACCTCGCTGTTCACCTTAGTGTGAACGTCCTTACGGCGGGTGGTACCACCCTTGCGGAGCAGAATGTGGATGGTGCGCTTATACTGAACACCGGAAACGATGTCGATACCCAAGCGGTCCATCTCCTCTGCATCGGTGTAACCTGGACCCATAAGGATTTCCTTAGTTACCTGCTCGGCTACGTGCTGCAAGGCAGTAGTGCCGATAAAATCTTTAGGAAGTGTTGCCATAATTTCAACTAATAATTAAAAAATGAATAAAAATGTTTTAACCTGAATACTTTATGTTATCCTGATGGTGGAGGTTTTACTCCTCGCCTCGCTTGAAACGCTCGAAAGCTGCCTTGCGCTCGGCATTGGTCTTATACTTCGATGGGTCGAACTCACGGAGGTTCTGAGCCTTTGCACCCTCACCGTTGTTCTGAGGTGCTGCACCCTGTGCTGGCTCCTCGCCTGGGTTCTCGTTCAACTCAGCAATCTGAGCGTCCTTGTCGGCGATGGTCTGCTGGGCAGTAGCGAGTGAAGCCTGGGCAGTCTTCAACTCCTCATCTACCTTTGCCTTCTCCTCATCAGCCTTTGCCTTAGCGTCGTTGAGGGCTTTGATGTCCTCATCTGCCTTAGCTGCTGCCTCTTTCAGGTTCTTGATTTCCTCGTCCTTTTGGGCGATGGTCTCAGCGAGTGCGTCGTGCTTTGCCTGAAGGTCAGCAAGACTCTGCTCTGCTGTGGTGGCTTTCTGCTTGGCATCAGCCACAGCCTGCTCCTGCGATGTAAGATGAGCTTCGAGGGTATCGAGCAATGGGGCATTCATGAATGCGCCTTCCTCCTTTACCTCAATCTGCTGACCATCCTGCATACCGCAAGCGGCGTTGATCTTTGGATAATTTGCCATATTGATTTGATTTTTGGTGTTTGTATGTTGATGATTCTCTTGTGCAGTGGATGAACTTGCCTGATTCTGCTCTGGCTCGTTGTTCTCGGTGTTATCCTCTGGTTCCGGCTTTTCGTCTGGTATCTCTCGCTTGATAGGCTCGGCTGTGCCGTTGTAGAGGGCAAAGCAACGCTGTACACAATCGAGGAAAGTAGATTGACCATCTACCAAAATACCCTTCACCTGCTCGGCATCGAAAGTCTTACCATGCAGATGTTCCTCCTTCGCGTAAGGGCAAGCCTTTTTTACATCAGCTCTGAACTCCACGCCCAACTTGGCAAGTTCTTTTACGAACTTCTCAGTATTGCCATCATTGGCAATATCACGGAACTTACGATTCTTATCGAAACTCTCAGGATCATAAAGCTCGTGATAAGTCTCGTTGGTAAACTTATTGGTACTGCCATCAGCCTGAGTATAGAAAGCTCCCATTACGCCAATGCAACCTAAACCATCTTTCGGGTGCATATAATATCGCTCAACACAGAGAGAAGCGAGATAGAAACCCGCAGAATAGCAGTCGCCATCGATGAAGGCGAGGACTGGCTGACCAAGCGAACGGGCATAATTGATAGCCTGCTCGTAATCATTCTTAGCCCAAGCGGTACCACCAGGAGTATTGATGATGAAGACGTGACCTCGACACAAAGGATGGTTTGCTGCCTGGATCATCATGTTCCGATGGTCGATAGAACCATACGAGCAACCGCCACCGTTTCTGGTGATAGGACCATCTACGGTGATTACAAACACAAATGGGAAGTTCTGCTCATTCTCATCCTGCAATGCCCACTGACCTCTAACACTCTTTCCATCCTCGGAAATCAGATATTCCTCTGGGTAATAGATTGAGCCATCGGCTGCCTTAACGGTTACGAAGCCGCAAGTAGGCTGCTGTCGTTCAAACGGTGTGCGAGCATTAAGACTCTGCTCCAGCGCCTTTCGGAATCCAGGTACGCAGTCTGGGTTAATCATCCACTCCTTGTTGGTCACAATTTCAAATAGACCTTTCATGTGGGTAATAAATTTTTAAAATAAATGTATGTTATCGTTATCCTGAATACAAATCTCCTTACCTTTTATTGCAAAAGAAGACTTTCAATATTTCTGATGGCAAAGGTAATGGAAATACACAGGCAAATAGGGACAAAATAAGCCTATATGCCGAAATAGCTAACTATACAAAACAAAAAACCCTGCGATCCTCACGGACGGCAGGGCAAAAATATATGTAAAATACTTATGAATATATGTAATCAAAATCAGAAGTCTTAAAAACTGATTCTCCGGTAACTAATTAGGAAATCGTTATCGGAATAAACTCCGACATCGCCTGACAGGTAGCCGTAATGCTACGGCTCTCTGCATCGTTCTGAATGGTCACCGATGTTGTGATACTGAAGGAACCAGGCACCGTATGGCACAGATAAAGCGAGTCATCCTGCTTACGCAAGACTATATAATAGTCCTTTCCGTGCATATTCTTGATAATTTCTGGTATATTATCTTTTCCATCACGGATATTGGCGGTAATCTCGAATTTGAAGACAGTACCATTACCAGCCTCCGAAGAGGTCTGCTTAGATGTGATGCCATCAGATATTACATAATTGTCGCCTTCGCTGGTGGCAATATGGAGTGCTTCGCCAGCAAACTTGCAGCCATTAATCTGCAATACAAGCGGTATGCTGAATGGGATAGGAATGGAGCTTTCCCTTGCGGCATAAAAATAAGCATCGGTTACTCCATCCAGAAATAACTCTCTGCAACTATCAGGTAATTTCATATTTTTCCTTGATTTATCTATTATTTAACATTTGTTATCTTATGAATTAACACCTATTATATAAGGTGTGAAATCATAGCCACTGCACTTCGTCGATGCGGTTAGGCTTATCACGACTGTCCTTATACTGCATATCTACGCAAGAATAGGACTTGAAGAAGCAGTGCTCCGTGCGGAACCACCTGCCGATGATGCGGCGCAATACGTCTTTCTCTTCCTCGCTGGCTTCTATGCCGTATCGCATTAAGTACCGCTCAAGCATGGCATTATGGGAGCGGGCGATAACCCTGCCTTTGGAGGTGCAGAAGTCGAAGGTGGATAGTGCCCATTCTACCAAACTGCGCTTGAAATCGTTGTTGAGCGACACTACCAGGGCACGGATGCCGTGGGCATCGAGTGTAAAGGTAGGCTTTACCGGATAAACGGTATCGACAATCTCTACTTCGCTGGGCAGTCGGATGCAGAGGTAATCATCATGTGCGCCCTTGCCATCGGTAAGGCGACCGTTGAGCTGCTGAACTTCCTGGAAGGTGAGCCAGCTTCCGGCATCACGGCGCATCACTACCTTGCCTCCTGCAGGGTGCCTGCCCGTGAGCATATTGCACCATTGCTGCTGGGAGAAACAGCCGAGGTCGATGCGGTTGCTGCGGGCTGGGGCATTGATGAGAGAGTTGCGCATGATGAAGTGCTCATGTGAATAGTTACTGAACAATACCGGCTCATCCTTTGCCAGGGTGAGCTTGGGATCGCGGTGCCGGAAAAACTGGCAGCGGGAGGTGGGGAGGCGGAGATAGATATTTGGCATTTTTTTTACTTTTTCAAGGCGATGCCTTTCTGCTGGGCGTAATTTAGCATAATGGCATCGGTAATGTAGAGGAAATACTTCTGTATGCTGTTACCTTCCTTCGGACGTGGTACCAGCTTGTCGAGCTTGACAGTCTGCTCCTCGTCTAGGTTGGCGATGAGTTTCATGCCGTCGATATAGCAGCCTCCTGATTCCGTCTTGGCGATGAAGCTCTCGTTGAAAAAGCCTTTCTTGTCGAAGAAGAGATTGAGGGCTTCCACCATCTGATCCTGAGTGAAGCCAGGAAGCTGAGGATGCAGCTTGCGGCGTTTCTCCGAATAAGTCTTCATGCGCTTCCCCACATAGGCACTGATGCTGTTGGCATAGTCGCAGTAAAGGTCATTGTCCTTACTGTTGATGTCCTTTGTTCTTGCGAAATTGAAGAAGCCCTGCATCTGTTTCAATACCTGCAGTACGCTGTCAAACTGGTTGAAATCAATGCGCCCTCCAAAGATTTCCTTCATATTTGACTTCACATCTATCACGATACGCTCCAGGGTGTCCGCGAGGAAAGTAACCTTATCCAAATCAATGGATAGCTTGTCAACATTGTCCTGCATTCCAGGCTTGCTGTAGTCCACATAGTAGCGGAGCAACTGGCCGAAGTTGAGGAAATCGTAGGATTCATCACTTCGCAGGTTTACCTGCACAAGCAGGGAGTACATATTCATCGACAGCTTCTTGTCCTTCTCCTGGATGGCTCGGATAATCGATGCCATCTGTGGCGAGTTCTGCGGAATGCGGCTGGCTGCACGCACGAGTTCGTTGCGATTGCGCACGGCTTCAGCGAAATCAGGATTGGAAAAAAGACGCTCCAATGCCTCTGTATATTTTTCAGCAGGAACATCCTTAAAGTTAAAGGTATAGATGGTAGGGAGGTTTCTGATTTGAGCCTCACGCTTGGCCATCGCTTGCTGCTGTTGTTTTTTATTTTTTGTTCCCATTGCTTTTTATTGCTTTTTTACTCTATTAATCATAATGAGCGTTAGAAATAGTGAGTAGTGATTATCGCTTGTCACCTTCGCCAGCTATCACTTGTCGTTCCTTGCATGATGCAAGCTTTGCCAGGTTCTCCTCGGCTACTTCCTCCAGGCTTACACCCATGACGTGGGCCAAACCTGCGGTCTGCCAAAGAATATTGCCGATTTCGGAAAGCATCAGCTTGCGCTCTTCATCGGTGATATTCCAGACTTGAGTGTGGCAGATCTTGCCGTCCTCATCTCGCTCAGTGGTGGTGATGTGGAGTTTGCCCTTGCGCATGTGCTTGCCAGCCTTGCTTGCAAATTCGCCTACCTTGCCACAAAGGTTGGCGAGCATATAAAAGAGATTATCACTCTCTGGAAGGCAGGTTGTCATTGCCTTCTGCTGATATTCGTTTAATGTAATATTTGCCATTTTCTTTCTTCTTTATTTGTTATTGGACCAGCGATAGAATCGCTGGGAACGAAGGCTTACCTACTTATCTAAAAGATTTCTTTTGAGCCTCGAACATTTCCATTCTCTCGCTGATGATCCAGTTGATCTCAAAACCTATTTCCTTGGCGTTAGGATGCGCCTTGCCGGTAGTTTCTCTGAAGCGGAGGTCTAAGATATGCTGCCACTCAGCGATAGTGTATGTATAAGCTACCACCGTATAGGTATCGAGAGGGAGAATGCCGCGGGCATCCTGCGGCTTCAATCCCGACTTCAGCAATCGGCGATAGAGCCAGTCGGAAACCTTACAGCCGGTGAGATAGAGGAACTTCTGCCAGCGGGTGCCCTCGTGCAACCAATGGGGACGGGCAATCTGCACGCCACCTTTCTTCTCCAGGTTCACATAGCGAGTGCTCTGCTCACTGATGCTATTAGGTGATGTGCGGTTCAACTCACGGCTGGTGCTGATCTGCGTAGTCACCACCAGCGTCATTCGGAGGAGATTGAGTGCTTCCTTGAAATCGTTTTTCAGCGCCTTCTCAATAAACTCGGCTTCCTTCACATTGAATGGAGACAGCATTTCGAGTATATTGCCATGCTCGCAAAGGAACTGCATGTTACTGCTGATCCACACCTTCTTTTCCTGCACTGCATAACTGATGTAAGGCGATGCAACGAGGAAAGACCAGAGGTGTTTTGGCAGCCTACTATCGTTCTTCACGAAGAAGTAAAGGGTACCATGTCGGTACATGGAACGATGACCGCTCTCCCAGAAACGATTGGCCAACTTTACTGCCTGCTCTTCCAAGAAATCCTCTTTCTTGTCTTCAGGAAGATTCTCGTCAGGCTGCTTACCCTTGCTCTTGTAGCAAATTCTGCCTACACGGGCAATCTGTTGAGCGGCGGTCTTCTGAGGCCACCACTCAACACCAGGAATTATCATTTTCATATTGTTTCTTATTTGATGTTTTATATATTAAAAATCTATCACGCCATCCCAATACCGATTGGAGACAAAGGCAAAGATGTTACCTATCTTATGCAGCTTGCCTAATATACCCGCGATGGGTGAATGGGTAGTTATTTTTGCCATTATTTTATCTGTGCCCAGTCTGTACTCAGTCTGTATTGTAACGGTACTGGATATTCACTTTGAACTTACTTTACAGAATGGTTAGGAATGCCCAATTCCTGCTCTCTTATCTTCTTGGCTACGAACGCAACGTAGTCCCAAAGATGAAAAATCGTTCGGTTGTTTGGTATCACATAATCATAGCTGTTGAAATCAATCTGTACGCGATAATGGTCTCTGTCGGTACGTTTTTCAGAGATACCACGCTTCTTCAAGGTTTCCGGCTTTGCCGAAACATAGACGGTGATGATCTTGGCTTTCGGGCAGCGCTCCATTAATTCCATCAATCCTTTCTCGTCGATGACGTAAATGGCGGCACCTTTCACCTGCTTCTTCTTCGTCCAATACTCATAGTTGCCGTATCGGGTATAAGCAAGCATTTCGCTTTTGGGAACGTTGCATTCATTAACAAAATGATGCTCCTTACCGTCAACTTCACCTTCCCGCATAGGCCGGGTAGTATAGGAACAGAGTACTTCATATCCCAGGATGGCAGACAACATGTTTGCTACCGTGTCCTTGCCTGCCCCAGAGGGCCCAATAATCGTTATCAATTTCATAATTTATCATTTTACTTGATGGGTTGTCATCACCATGCGAAAATCTCCATATCTCGCCAGCGATGGGTATTTCTGCAACACGATGTTTCGCAGATTACCATAATCATCCATATTAGCTACATATTTCTTCAGTCCAAAATCGAAGTTGCAGGTGAAATCCAAATTGATCTGACGGATGAACTTTTCACCCCCCCCGAAACCGGACATTACATCGAACACTACTTTCATCCATCGCTGACCTTTCTGATCGAGCCATGACCCCTTCGGGATTTTTACTTTTCTTTTTGCCATAATCTTTAATCTTATATGTATTAAAATTCTTTTTTTCTGCTTGTGGACCAGCGATAGAATCGCTGGGAACGGGGGCGAGATAATGGAATTAACCTCGCTCTGCCCATACTTGCCGCAGAATGGAGTGATACTCGGCCTCACCAAGATTCTGCTTGCAGGCGTGGATGAGGTAATTGTAACTCACGGTGGTACTTCTGCCTAGCTGCCGCCACTTCTGAGATGCCTTGGCAGCGTTGTACTTCCGGCTGCAGGCTGAAAGCTCGTGAAACAGACGTTCGCCGTAGGGGTGTGCCTTCAATGCCCAACCTGCCTTGGTCCACTCATCATAACTTTCCGTGATGTTGATGTTTCGGCTCACCAAAGCTTTTACGATAAGTTCGATGATGCGGTCTTGCGTGCGTGGATCATTCCAAAAGGCTCTGTTGTCGCTGCCGCCGTAAGCGCTGGAGGCGTTACTCTGCGGCTGCCGATACATCGGTCTTGCTTGTGGTATCACCTGCGGTTCATCTGTCGCCAAACCTTGATAAGGCTGCACATTGTTATTAATATATATGTGGTCTGCATCATCCCATGAGGCGAAGCGCACACGTCCGATATTGCCGCATTGCTTGTCGAGCACGATGCCCAGGGCTGCGTATTCCTTGAGGATAGCCTTGAACTGCTCTTTGTGCCTGTCGGGATAAGCCAGCCGAACCAATCCGAAATATCCGGTACCCGAACAGGAACGCATCAGCAAGCCTATCTCCGGACGGAAGCGAGCCACCATGCGGATATTCTCAAAACTGGTAAGCTGCTGATTGTCCTGAAGGTCGATGTCGATAGCGAGCCATCCGGTATGCTGCTGAAGATGTGTTTCACGGCGTGAAACCATTACCCGCTGGCCGGGATGGGTTAAACTCTCGTCTTCATAAAGACTGAAGAGACCGCTCAGTGTGGCTCCTGGAAGCATCTTTTTTGTTTCGATATACTCCGGCATCTTCTTCGCCTTGCTGCCAAACTCCTGCCGCATGGCTCGAAGTTTTTCTACATACGGCTTCCATCTGTCCGTCAGACAGAACTCACGGATAGACATCTGTTGGATGCACTCGCCCGTCTCTCTATCGACGAAGCGACCGTAGGCATCGGTTGCAGACTCATAGATGGAACATATTTCCTCAAACATACCTTACATATATTAGTTATACTAAATCTGCTGCAAAGATACAAAAATAAATCGAAAATAGTATAGGTAGGCTATATAATATCTAACATAAGTTATATATTTAAGAATTATTATATATTTTGACAGCAAATCAATGGTGAAATTGCTGATAACGGAGGCTAGAGAGAGGCTCTAGTCTGTTAGGCGTTCCTGCGAATTTGAAATCCGCAGACAAAAAAGGCTCGACCACTTATCAGGGATTTGCAATCCCCAACCCAAGCATGAATGAGGATTTGGCTTTTCTCCAAAAAAAGGGACCAGGATGCGAAATCTGGTCTCATTTTGCCGATTTTGGTCCCATTTTTATTTTGAAGGCTGAAATGTTAAAGCCCATTAATTGAGAAAACGAGGGATTTTGTCCCACTGCTGCCCCACCATTGCCCCCCTGCTAGCCCACTACGATTTTTTGCTATTTGCTTGTTTTTCAGCAATTTGCTTTATTTTGGTCTCATTTTTATCTAATTTTCTAAAAACAAATGTACGCAGGAGAAACAAAATATTTCAGAAATATGTAGAATATATGTAGAAAATCCTGTATTTTTCTCGCTAGCTGCCACTCCCTCATATCCCTATAACTACCTTATTGTCTGATGTTTACGGCAAAGCCGTTAATGCTACTAACTTCTAATTTGGAGTTAGGGGTTTTTGATTTTAGGCAAAAGAAAAAATACACGGAAAATTTTATATATAGTAGTGAATTTCGGGGAAAAATGGGACCAAGATATGCTTTTGAGACCAAAAAGCCCACAAAATCAGCGAGTTATCAAAAGCCCACTAAATGATGGGTTTGGTCGCAAAATGGGACCAAGATAAAATTCAAGTAAAAAAGGCTACCTCGCTTCACAGCGAAACAGCCTTACTAAAAACATAATAAAAACTTAAAAACTAACAGCTAATAATCAACAAAAATTTCATTCTATTTATGCTTCATAAACTGATTAGCCTTATTCAGACTGTCATGCAGTCCGTCGCGACCATACATGTTTATCTTGGCGTTGATAGGCTCATTCAGACGCTGAATGAGCGCATTCACAGCATGCAGGAGCGCCGCATTGCTTGCAGCGCTGGCTGCTATCAGGTCGCCTGTCGCTGACGCGCCAGACGAAGGATTACCATTGTCTGCTTGCATCCCTGCTGCAAGAACATCACCCACATTGCCATTGTCAAATGCCCTTCTTGCTGAGTTCCTTCCTGAATAGTTACGGTCGTAGTTGACGAGCGCTTTCAGTAAGCCTGGGTTATTCATCATCATCGCATGGGTAGTTTCACGGCCAATGACGATTTCCGGTCCTCTCTCGGCTACGAGAGACGGTTGCCCGTTGACGGTGGTGGCGGTTGGAGACGTGAGCATCTTCACGCCCTGCATCTGCTTGCCATCATCTTCCTTTGCCCAATATACTTCACCATTATCAGCCACGAAAGGCTTCAAATCCTGCACGTTACCACTATCGTAGGTAAGCATACCAGTTACGAGCTTGGTATTGATAGAATTTGTATTGCTCTTCTTCTTGCCGCCGCTGAATGCGGAGTTCAATGCCCACTGGAGCAAGCCCATGAGGGTAGCCATTACACCTGCGGCAGCAATAGGACCAGCAATAGGACCCAGGAACTCGAAACACTTAGCCATCGCACCAGCGATAGAGAAGGTTACTTCCGACTGGGTACGGGCTGCATCAGACTGAGCCATAGCCTCATTATTAGCCTGAGTATTGGCAAGGTTGGTAGTGAGCGCCGTTTGGGTCATAGCCATACCTGCATTCAAAGCCACCTTAGTACCCTCGGTCTGCTCCTTGTTTCCGGCAGCAGTTACATCCGTGATGTTCTTCACGCCCTGCGTGGTTTCCTTTTCACGATCCTTATTGCCCTTCTTTACCTCTTTGCTCAGTTCCTTCTGATGCTTCTTCTCCTTCTTTAACTGCTCGGCTTTCTCCTTGTCTTTCTTGGATTTGCCGCCAGTCTTGAACTCTGTATTCATCACGCCACCAATGAAAGAACCGCCGATACCGGCTGCGACATCGGACCAGGAACCGCCACCTGCGATAGCATCGGCTGCTGCTGCACCCGTTTGCGTTGCAGCATCCTGGTAAAACGCATTAGCATTGTCTCGGTTGCGATGTGCCCACGCATGAGGAGCACCATTGCCATGCTCTTGCTTATTCGCCTGCTCGGGGGTTGTAGGGGGCGCATAAGGAGGCACAATAGCAGGACTGTTAGGATTGATAGGCGAGCCGTCAGGATTCCAGCCGAGAGCCGGCTGCTGAGGAGTCATATTCTCGAAGTTAGACTGCGGCTGTTGAGTAAGATAAGATGCACCCTCATCTACCAGTCGCACATACATCGGATTCGCCTTTGTGCCGAGATTAGAGAAGTCTTCCTTCACGGCATTGGCATCAGCATTGGCTCTTGCTGCATCAATGCCAGGCTGCGCTTTCTTCTTACCTCGCTTAGCACCTGCATCGTTGATGGCCTTCCACATCTGCGTATTCACGTCGTTGAGTGCCATGTTTGCCCACGATTCGAGCATAGACTTCAGAGCATTCTTGATACTCTCCTGTGCGCTGCTCACATCGTTGCGCATTTCGGCAAATGCCTTGCCTACCTCTGCACCGAAGGTTTCGATAGGCTGCACGAGCTGCTGCATCTGAGAGAGGCGGTTCTTCATCGCCGTAGCCATTTGGTTGACGTAGGCAAGTTCTGCCTCCTGCCTAGCTTTGTCTGCTTCGTCGATAAGTTGCTGATTTCTCGAATTTTTGAAAACGAAAGCATAATAATCTTCCGCCATCTGCATCTTCATCTTCATCAGCTCCACCTCTGGGTCGGCAGTGAGGTCGCCGAGACCGAGATTAGACCACATATTGGTTCGCTTACCGAAGAGCGCACTTTCCTGCTGCATTTTGCGAAGGGTTTCCTGGTTGGCAAGGTTGCGCTGATTGACCTTCCACATCTGCTCGGCAATCTTCTTTGCCTGGTCGTAGGTCTTTTTCTGAGCCTCTGTATATTCATCGGAATACTGGATGAGCTTGTTGTAGAACACATGCCAGTCTTCCGCATTATCGCCCAGCACGCTCTGAATACGGGCACCCAGTGCATAAGGATCATCACCAAAGAGCATCTGCATCAACAATCCCCTACCCTCTTTACTGCTGACATCAACTGTATAAAGGTTGGCGATTTGCTTTCTTGCCTGCTCGTACATGGCGATGATATGCTTCTTGCGTCTTTCAAATGATTCCTTATCCGCTAACTCAAAATCGGTTGGGTTAGCAAAGCCCATCTGATTGAAATCATCATACATGTTCTGCTGCACGGCTCCCTTATAGTTATTCTCCTGGGCAATCTTTCGTCGGGCTTCTGCCTGTTTTGCCTCCAGCCTTACATTATTCTGCTGATTTTTGGTAGCCTTGGCAAAGATTTCAGCCGTGATGGAGTTCATCGGTCGGTTCAGGCTATTGCCCAACTGAGCCATCTTCTCACGCAGAGCTTCGATGTTATTCTGTGTAATTGAGGTGAGGAGATTTTGCGAAAGATTGACTCCAGTCTCATCGGTTTTCTCGACAAGATCATTATCCATCGTCTTCTTGAAATCCTCCCAGGTGTTAGCCTGACCAGAGATAGCAAGGCGTACCTGCGAAAGAGCTTCGTCCATACGTCTCTTTACCGGCTCTACAAACAAATCCTGCTCCGTCTTATCCATTCCGAGGCTTACCGCCTGGGATAATTTCTCATTAATCTGACGCTCATAGAAGTTACGGACGTTATCCATGATAGCACTCGCCTCGTCCTGCTTCTGTTTCAATTCGTCACGCCAGGAACGCTGCTGGTCACGCAACGCCTGCTTTCGGTCACGTGCCTCCCGCTTCGCAGCACTGATGGCATCTTTATCAGGAGCTTCATTTTCAAGTGTACCAGGCTCATCCTCTACCCAAGGAGTGTAACCATCAAGATTAACCACCTGATTGAAGTAATCATTGATTTCCTTCTCCTTAGCCGTTTCACGTTTGGTTGCGTTTTGGAAATGAACGAGCGAAGACAATAAGCCTTTATATCCCGTAGGGTTCGCTTTAATGGTGTTACCATTATTATCCGTATAGGTATAGTTTCCAGTTTTCATATTGAATCGGAAACTATCCTGCTTGGCATCTTTTATGTTTGCCTTGATAATCTGCTGCCATATCCAACCTGCACCCGCTCCCTTATTGAACATATCCATCACGTTCTTCTGGGTGAAACCACCTGTGTACAGACCGAGCTGGTTAAGTTCTTTCTTGATACGGTTAGCCGCATTCAGACGATCCATCTGATAAGCTGGCATTGCACTCTGCTTGGCTTCCTCGCGAAGACGATAATAAGTAGCACGCTGGATTTCCTGCGCCAACTCCGAATAGTGCTTCTTCAAATCGCTCACGCTCTTGATTTCGATACCCAACTTAGAGATATACTGACGGAAATCACGATTAAATCGGGCTATCTGCGTATTTCTTTCGCTCTGCGATACATTCAGGGCTTCGAGCGTGGTTTTATAAGAGTGGAGTTTTCGGGTAAGCGTATCGGTTTGGGATTGTGCTTCCTTTAACTTATCTTTCCAGGCATTCGCCTTGCGTGCTGCCTCTGCCTCCGCAGCGGCGGCTTCTCTATCTGCTTCCACAAGAGACCACACCACACCTACGACGGTGAGTATCGCACTTGCAATAGCTACATAGGGGTTTACCCTAGCAGCTGCATTGAATGTAGCCTGTGCGGTTGCTGCGGCTTTTATGGCCTTACCTAATTCCCAAAGGAACGTAACGGCTTTATAAATGCCCATACCAGCCACATAGTTGGCGATAAGAGGAAGAAGGGTTACAAATACCTTGCAAGCAGTAATCACGCTCCACAAGGCTGCCTGAAGTGTATTCTTAAATATCGGACTTTGCAAAATCATTTGCGACATGTCGTACCAAGCCTGCGCCATCGACTTTACACTCTCCACACCATCAGGGTTGACAAATGCTTTCTCCCAAAGGTTATTGGCTCTATCCAATATACCTGCTGCAGACTGCTGCTGCATCGTGTACTCGCTGGTTACAGCCGTTGCCTCCTCGAATGCCTCCTTAGACTCGTAGAGGTGATCCTTTAATACATCTACGTTCTTAGACATAGTGACCATGGCGGTAACGAGTCGCTGACCGTCGGAACCAAGGTCTTTGAAGATACTGCCAAGGGCATTCATATTACCCTTATCTCGCATCTTTTCAAGAACCATCACGATGGCATCCATTGCGTTGCCTGCTGCATACATTCTTTTGATGGTACCATCCTGAATGCCCAAATCCTTTTCGATAAGGTTATGGTTCTTCTGCAAGGCTACGATGAATTTAGACATCGCCGTAGCACTCACTTCCGGCATCAGGAAAAGAGAATCGGATGCAGAACCGAGAGCCAACAACTGGTCGGTAGTAATACCTGCAGTACGGCTCACACCGGTTAATCGCTTGGCAAACTCTACGATATTGGTAGATGTAGATGTAGAGGTAGAAGACAGTTTGAACATAGCCGAACCCGTAGCAAGCATCGCTTTTTCAATACCCATCTTCGGGATAAGACCCATCGTCTCCACCATTTTAGAAAGAGCCGGCAGCGCTTCCTCTCCCATTTCCTCACCGATGGCTACATTGATTTGGTCGGCAGCAGCTACGAACTGCTTCATACCTTCCACGCCATACTTACCCATACCGAGTTTTGCTCCCTGGTAGGCAAGTTGAGCCAAGCCATCGACGGAGGTACGAGTATCTATCTTAGCCAATTCCTCAGACAGCTTATTGACATCCTGCATCGTGAGTCCGGACACCTTGCGAATATCCGTCAAAGAAGAAGAGTATTCAAAGTTCTTCTTGATAGCAGAAGTAACTGTATCTTTGATAGCATTGAAGACCTGAAAGAGACCCACGTATGCCGTAAGATTCTTTAAAGCCGTCTGCCAGGCACCACCCTGTTTATGTGCTGCTCCAGTAACATCATCAATCTCCTTTTTGAGATCTTTAAGTGCCTTTTGCTTATTCTTAAATTCCTCATCACCGGTATTGATTTTATTTAACTCGGCTTGTAACTGCTGATAGGCTTTTTTAAGTTCCTCGATGGAAGCCTTGCCTTTTTTGCTGCGGGCGATGACATCGTTTACATCTACCACATCATCCTCCACCTGCTTGATTTCCTTATCCAGGGCTTGCAACTGCTGCTTTACCTGCTTGGCTGCATCGGAAGACGGAACCAACTTGCCAAGTTGCTTATTCAACTCAGCAGACGCGGCTTTCAAATCATCGAGGGATGCGGTCTTCATATTGCTAAGAACCTCATTCAGTTTCTCTGCAGACATGGCAGATTTATCGGCATTATCTTTGAATGCACTGAGGCGTTCGTCCAACATACCGAGAGCTTCCTTTATTTCCGCTATCTTGATGGTCTCCAAAGGAGAAGTGTTGCCCAATTCCTTCTGAAGGTAACTCTTAGACCATTCAAGGTCGTTTTTAGTTGGACTGCGAAGGTAGCCCTCTTTATCCAACAATCCATCCTGTCGAGCCATCTTCTGAGCGGTATCATAGTTACGCTCGAAAGGTGAGTTGCTGGCAACATCTGCCATTCGGGTCTTCACGCTGTCGATTTTCGCAGCCAGGTCTTCCCATTCCTTAGAGAATGGTTCCATTGAACCTTTGGCTTCCTGAAGGACTCTGAGCATATCCTGCAAACTCTGCTCAGACTGCTGACCTAATGTCTTCATCCGCTCATTAGTCTCAGTAAGTGAAAGCTCTTCCTTTACCTCCTTCGCCTTGCCCGTGAGTTTAGCCAGGCTCTCCTCTGCATCGGCAATAGAGATAGCGTATTTTTTCCATTCCTCGCTACCGATGTGTGTCTGCGACTGAAGAAGTCTGAGGGTATTGATAGCCTCACGAACCTCACCTTCGGTATGGCTATCCATAAAGGTAATGGTGTCCTTGGCATCTTTTTCGGACATCACCTGCTTCACTTCCTTTACCTTGCCGGCAAGCGCTGCAAGCCGCTCCTCTGCCTTGGCTATCTCATCAGCATACTGCTTCCACTCGCTGCCACCGATATTACTCTGACCTTGTGCCTGTTTCAGGGTATTAATGGCAGTCTGGATCTCAGTCTGCGAATGGTTCTTCATCGTGTCGGTAGAGGAAAGCATCTGTCTTGACGATGCTACCTGCTGCTTGAACTGAGCCTGACGCTTGGCAGTAGCTTCGGCAGCAATGGCGGCATTACGCTTATTCTGCTCGGCGGTAAGCATCTGCATCACCTGCTCCTGCTCCTTGTATTCCTTCGTACCGCGTCGGGTATAGTCCATAAGGTCTTTCTGCTGTGCGATAGCCTTACTGAGCCATTGATCGCTCTGCGTGCCAATGCTTGCCAATCCCTCACGTATCTTCACATACTTGCCTTCGAGTAAACGTATCTGGTCGCCCACCGTCTTCATCATCGCACGGATGGAATTAGCCTGCTCCAGTTCTGCCTCCGACAAACCTTCGAGCTGACGCTTGCCGTCGCCCAATGCACGGCGCAGATTGCGGAGTGAAGTATTACTGAGCTGGTCCACTACGCTCTGCAAGCGTTCGTTGGCAGCTATATCCTTAATCTGCGCAGAAGCCAGCAAATCGTACTGCTTCTTTAAATCCTTAATGGTCGCATCGAGGGCTTTATATGGGTCAGTGTTCGGCTTCAGGTTTTTCAGCTTCGCCTGAGCCGCATCTATCTGGTCGGATATACCCGCTGCTGCCTCCTGCAACTGCTTCAGTACCTGGAGCGGCTGCTGACCGTTGAGCGTGATGATAGCCTCTGTTTTATTCTTTGCCATTGCTTTTTATTTTTAATGTTTATTTTTGGGGGATATGAGACCGGCGATGGAATCGCCGGGAACGGGGGCGAGATGGGTTAATCGCCTTTGCCTTCCAGGGCGTTCATTATCTGTAACAAGCCTTGATAGCCGTAGTAATCGGCAAGATGGTTTTCGTATCTCGTTTTCAACCTGCGGACGGTTCGCATGATGGCAGGACGGTGAGATTTACCAGCCCTTCTGTCCCACTTGCCGATATATCGTGTTTTGAACTTGGCTTTTTTTGAGCGGTCCACCTTGTCGGCAGTGATATGGGCTGCAGGGTCACGAGGATCACCCGTCAAACCTACACCAATATCCACATAGCGGAGATAATCGTTATAGCGGATTCCTACCATCAGATTACCCGTCTTTTCATCAGCCTGATATACCGTACCCTCAAAGGATTTCTTACCTTCGCCCGTAGAGTACCACATGCCGTGTTCCTCGCGGTATTTGTTCACCTTCTCGTAGCCACGATATACCTCTACCGGATAAATCTTCTGGGTATTGAAGTTGACTTCTATATCAAGAAGGGCTTGCTTCAGATATACACCTGCCACCTCTTTTAAGGGGGCAAAAGGCGACTTGATGGGTTGAGTTCTGATAGGCATAGCTTATCCCTCCTTTCCGTCTTCTGTTGATGCAGGAATGATATATTTCTGCTCCTTTTCACATTGGAAATTATAGAGCGGACGGATGGTTTGCCAATAGCAATCGGCAAGGAGCCAGCTCGGACCACGGAAAAGAGGGTTTACACCATAGGCAAAACTCTCTATATCGACGGATGATAACTCTATGCCCAATTTAGGTTCTTCCGTCTTGAAGTTTCTGCCCGTGATAGGACAGATACCTGTGCGGCGAAGTTGAGTGAGATAAGAGGCGAGGTCTTCGCAATACTCCATCAGATCATCCGATGCAGCCTGCAATTTGCTGCCATCATATCTGCCCAACGTAGCAGAGGAATCTTTCAGTCGAATAAGAAAACAGACCTGATAAGTAATCAGGGCTTGCTTAGCCGATTTCAGTTCTCCGGAGTTAACGACACGATAGAGCATACAGGGAGAATGGATGATATTGGCGTTGCGGGAAAAGATATTTTCCTCATCAATATCACGAATGCGAAAGAAACTCTGTTCTTCCAGTTTCTTGCTTGTCGGGTCGTGGGATAAGGGCTTGTATATCGTAGCCCAGTGTTCCAAAACATTTGATATTGTCATAATTCAAAGGGGTTTTAACACATTATTAACTGATAGCGTACAGAAATTAAGAGTTATTTGCACAGAGTGCTTTTTCTCTCATCATGTATTCATGCCCGCTTATTGATAAATAGATACCGGCTCTTGCCAGAATTGTCATTGCCTTTACTACCTCAGGTTTTTCGTTGGCTATCCAGTTATATTCATTAAACTCGAAGGGTTCGGAGTTGGAATGAAACTTTGCGCCTACTAATTCTTGAGATAAAAAGCGTTTGGCTTTAAAGATTTCCTCCAACGGAGGACGTTTGTTACTCGTTTCCTTTGCCATCGCTCGTATCTTCTTTCTTCTTATCCTCTTCCGGAGTAGCCTCTTCCTTGTTGCCCTCTTCTTCTTCCTTCATCAGGTCTTTCAGCTTCACGTTAAAATGCCTTTCGGTTTTGTCGGCTACAATCTTCTGCATCACTCTTGCCCAGGGGGCCCCATTGCAGGTGCTCTCGTTTTCGAGGATGCTCACGAGCTGCACGCCACAATAGATGGCGGCAAGATAGTTGGCGAGATGGAGAGGGTTCTGAAAATCGAGTATGACGGTATCTACCATCGTGGCCAAGAATATCGCAAGGATGAGGACGGAGAAATCTTTCACCATCTTTGCCATTTTCTTTGATTTCAGTTTGCCGTCAATTTTACATCGCGGGTCTTTCTTGATTGCCTCCCGGTAGCGGGAATAGATGCGGCAGTTGCAGCGCCAGGCGGTGTAGCAATCGCAGATTAGAGCGAAGAAGCACACGGCGATGTAGTTAAGGGATGGTTCCAGGGTACACCACACTAAGCCGATGATGGCTGCAAGAAACCTTGTAAGGGTGGGAATTAAACTTTGCATTTCTTTTTTCTTTTTAAATTGTTATCCTATGTTGTCTTAATACTATTGCAAAGGTATCGGTTTTTTATTGAGAGATGGGGACAAAAGGGGATTGAGGGACCTGCGATGGAATCGCTGGGGACGGGGTCGAGAGGGGTGTTATTTCGAGATGAGGGGTTCGGGGGTTGTCCCAACCATTTAGGGGTGATTTTGTAATTTTGTGGGCAGATAAGAAATTAAAAAGGCGCAAAATGATAAATGAACAATTACAGAAAAAGATAGAGCAGTCTATCCGTCTCCTGCAAAGCGTACAGAAAAGGTACGATGGAGAGATAGAACTGGCTTATTCGGGTGGCAAGGATAGTGACGTGATCCTTCAGCTTGCCAAGGAAGCCGGTATCAGATACCGGGCGATATATAAGAACACCACCATCGACCCACCGGGCACTATCGCCCACATAAAGGAGATGGGTGTGGAAATTCTCAGACCGAAAGAGAATTTCTTTCAGCTTATCGCCAAAAAAGGGTTCCCTTCCCGCTTCTCCCGTTTCTGTTGCGAGGCTCTGAAAGAATACAAGGTGCTTGATAAAACCATTATCGGTGTGCGCAAAGCGGAAAGCAGGGCGAGGAAGGAAAGATATAACGAGCCTACCGAATGCCGATATTATGGTTCTAAGAAAGAAGAAAACCATGTGGAGCAGATTTACCCTATTTTGGAATGGACCGATGAAGACGTAAGGGATTTCATTCTTGATAGAGGCTTGAAGCTGGCTCCACTCTACTATGATACGGGGGGGCAAATCGACGTTACCCGAAGACTCGGCTGTATGTGTTGCCCTTTGGCATCAAGACGCAAGCGCCTTATCGAGTTCCAGAAGCATCCCCGCATAGCGAAGGCTTACCTGCGTGCCGGGCAGAAGTTCTTAGATACGCATCCTAACTGCACGGCGCTGAAAAGATATGATAGCGTTTATGAATGGTTCACACGTGATGTGTTCTATTCTAGTGATAAGGAGTGGGATAAGGTGAACGGACCGCTATTCGGTAAGCCCGATTACAAGAAGTTCCTGGAAGGACAGTTTGGTATCGACCTTACCATATAGCCTTCCGGGGTTCGGGGTTTTTGAACACGAATGACACGAATAACACGGATTTCGTCTTCCGATGCCCACCAATTATACATTAAACATTAAACATTAATAAGAGATGAGTCAACTTACGCAGAATACCCTGCAGAGAATAGACAAGTGGCTATCTAACGGACTGAGCATCGATACCATGTTCCCGAAACTGGAACAGAAGTATAGGATGCAGCTCTGCTACGAGTTCTACAAGCGCTGGGTACAAAACAACGATATAGACCCCAAGACTACCTGCCGCAACATAGCAAGGCGCGACTACGCGCTGTTTATGAAACAGGCAGGACAGGGCAACAGGGAGGCGCAGGAAATGGTGATGGCGCTGCATATTGATATTGACGACGAAGGAAATATCAAACCCCGTACCATTACCGAGCTGACAAACGATGTGGCGGTCTGCAACCACATTATTCGCTTTTTTATGACCGATGAAAGCCCGCGTCACAAGGCGATGTATCTCAATTCTGCTGAGTGGCTTATCCGCACAGGCAAGCAGCAGAACAACGACCGTGCGGTGGATAAGGGTATGCAGGCATTGGCTACCGTTTATGGCAACTTCCTCGAAGAAAAGGATGCTACCGAGGAAATGCCGGATATGAGCCGCATTGCCATTACGCAAGATGTGAGCATCGTGAAGCGTGACAGGGTGAACTATACTGACGAGTACAAGAAAAAAATGGCTCGCAAGTATGGTCTTACGGCAAAGGATATGCAGGATATTGCCGAGGAGGAAAGTCTGCAGGAGCATAATGAAAAGGTACCTGACTATATGGAGTATATGGAAGAGGTGCTGGATGATCATGCTGAGAAGAAGGAAGCCGAAATAGATATTCCGGAAGTGGAAGGTGATACCGAAAAGGAAGGAGGCGATGATGAGTAAGCGCAAAGGTGATCATCATTATCACAACAAGGTTCCTCCCTTTACGCCGGACCCGGAGCATTACACCCGTAAGCAGCATACCTGGAAAGCGAAGGTGGCATACGAAGCAGAGGATGCTGCCTGGGAGTTTCTGAACCAAAGACCGGAGCTGAAGGCGCAAGGGTATGTGGCGTACCAATGCAAGACTTGCCAGAAATGGCATGTGGGAAAGTTAAGAGTTAATAGTTTATAGTTAATAGACTTTATGGCAAAAGACTGGGTAGGCGGCAATGCTGCCGTATTTAAAACGTTAGGCGCAAGCAACCATAAAAACGGCGAGCGACAGCGTGAAGACTACTATGCCACAGAACCCGCAGCTACCGAATGGCTCTGTAAGATAGAGCAGTTTACGGGGGTAATTTTAGAACCTTCTTGTGGCGAAGGGCATATTAGCGAGGTATTGAAGGCGCATGGCTACGATGTAGTCAGCCGTGACTTGATAGATAGAGGTTATGGCGAGGTTGCAGATTTTCTTTCCATCGACAACTTAGAATGGAACGGAGATATTGTTACCAATCCACCATACCGATTTGCGTTGGAGTTCGTGGAAAAGGCTTTGCAGATTATTCCGAAAGGAAGAAAGGTTGCTATGTTCCTAAAACTTACTTTTCTTGAAGGAAAAGGAAGAAGACATCTGTTTAGAACGCAGCCACCTTGCAGGGTATGGGTAAGCAGTTCACGACTGAAATGCGCAGCCAATGGCGACTTCGATGCCATGGCTGGTAGCGCCCAAGCCTATGCCTGGTTTATCTGGGAAAAATGGTATAAAGGAGAAACTATTCTAAAATGGTTTAATTGATAAAAATAGATTTATAGAGGATGGAATTAAATAAGATATATAATGAGGATTGCCTGGAAGGAATGAAAAAAATTCCGGACGCAAGCGTGGATTGCATTATCTGTGATTTGCCTTATGGCGTTCTCAATAAAAAGAGTGAAGGCGGTGGCTGGGATAGCATTATCCCGCTTGAGCCATTATGGAAGGAATATCTGCGCATAGCCAAACCCAATGCTGCGATTATTCTTTTCTGCCAGGGCATGTTTACCGCACAGCTTATGATGTCGCAGGCGAAGCTCTGGAAATATAATCTTATTTGGAGCAAGCAGCGGGTAACAGGCTTTCTGAATGCCAACAAGATGCCTCTGCGCTCACATGAAGATATTGCAGTATTTTATCGAAAACAACCTGTCTACAATCCTCAAATGGTAAAATGTGCGCCACATCAAAGGAATCATCGAAGGGGAGATGGCTCTCATAGTTTGAAGCGAGGTTGTTATGGTGATCATAAAGAAGTGCCTACTATCGTATCAGATGAAAAATTCCCAAAGAGCATTATCTGCTTTGATAAAGAACATTCTGCCGATACCTTCCACCCTACGCAAAAGCCAGTAGCTCTTATCCAGTATCTTATATGTACTTATACTAATGTGGGGGGTGCGTTCTTGATAACTGCATGGGCAGCGGCACTACCGCCATCGCCTGCATCAGAGAAAAAAGAAACTTCATCGGCTTTGAGCTGAACAAAGAATATTACGACAAGGCTTGCAAGCGTATCAAGTTAGAGTTGGCACAGCCGAGTTTATTTTAAATCTGCGAAATTATGGCAAAGATTATTTATTTCGGAACCAATGGGTGTTCCGGGCACTACCCTATCGGCATTGATATGACACTGACAGGAGAAGAATATAATAAATGGTGCGAGTGTGATAATGAAGTCTGGATAGAAAACATCCGGAAAAACCCAGGTCGCCACCTGGTTCAACACCACGGCGAAACCTACACCAACTACGGTGTGCCTTTCTCTGTAGATGAAGACAGGGTCGGAGACCATACCGAACTCTTCTGGGAGGGAGCGCACTCGGAAGAAGAAATAATAGAACTCATAAAGAGTAACCCGTTTTTGAAACGACAATTTAAAATGTAAGCAACAATGATAGTAATAAAAATAAAAACATGGAAAGACTGGAAACAGGACTTTCTAAAATGGGTACAAGCACCTCGGCGCAGTACTTGCAAAGAGTACGTAAATTATATGGAGGCTTTACAAAATCAGGTTCTCTACAAAATAATAAACGACACTTGCGATAAATACGGCAATATGCGTGAGGATCAAATTCAAGACATCACCGAGGCAGTCGAGAGATGCGTGGCTGAGTGTGCCAAAGAAACACACAAGCTAATCGATGATTGCCAGCCCGCAAAAATTCTCTAAGACTGTAAAAAGACCTGGTATATCTGCGGATTTCAAATCCGCAGGAACGCCTAACGGGCGCAAGGACGCGGCTAAAAAAAACATACATTCAGGATAACATTTTTATTATTATGCAGCAACCACATCAGATATATTTAAACAGATTCCAGCAGGAACTCTTTTATATGGGGGCAAAAGACGAAATCGTCATAGCTGGACGACGTACCGGTAAAACAGACGGATTGGTAGCGCCACGCGTATGGGCGGTATCAAACTCTATGCCCGGCATGTTGGGAGCTTGGCTTGCTATTTCAAGACAGCAAGCATTTTCTAAAACTATTCCTGGTACCATGGCAGCAATGGAACGAATGTTTGGCTTCACAATAGGTATTCACATGGGATGGGGAAGGCCACCGAAACATGCCCGCCCTGCCATTTTTAAGCCAAAAAATTATGATAATATTATATGGCTCGCCAACGGCGCACAATGGGCTTCCATATCCCTTGCACAAACTGCATCAGCAAACTCTTATACGTTTTCACACGCCATTTTGGATGAAGGTAGATTTGCAAACAAAAAGAAAATCGACGAGGAGTTTATGCCTTCTCTATCAGGACAGACTCATCCATTAGGCAATATAGAGTTTTCTGAATATAACCCTTACTATAGAGGTAGGCTTTTCGTTTCCGATGCTGCTCTGACCGCAAAAGGCAGTTGGCTGGAAAGAGAAGATGAGAAGTTAGACCTAGTGATAGAGAACGGACTTTTTAAAGGTAAAACCTACAGATGGGTACAGGAGCAGTTGGAAGAATATGCTAATAAAGTTATCTTTTACAATGACCTCCTCTATAATGCCCAAAAATCAAGACACACACCCCATGTGGTTCCTGCGGAAGTAAGAACGATGATTCGTGCAATAGCATTGAAAATGCTGAAGCATGAGGGCATGTTTCGTATTCTACCTAAACACGGAAATCATCTTACCAAAAACATGGTAGATATGGCGGTAAACTACAAACTGGTTACTGCAGAAGATGCCGAACTCATCTATGATTACGAATATCTGATTACACCAGAAGAGGATTTCGAGATGCAGATGTTTTTACGTTCTAAGAAATTCCAAGATAAATATCTGAGAGAATTGAGGCGTTCAGCTTTCGTAGTACGCAGGGCATCTACTCTCGAGAATGTGGACATTCTCGGTGAGGATTACATCAGGCAGTTAAAGCGAGATCTCCCTGCCTATACCTTCGCCGTTTCAATATTGAACATCAAAATCAAGAAATCAAATGACGGTTTTTACTCTAACCTGGATATAGATAGGGTACACGGTTATATCCCCGACAACGAGATAGATCCGCTCTCAGTGGCGAAGTGGGAAACAAAAAAGGCTACGGGCATCATCGGCGGCAAGAAGATTACATCAGAAAGTTATCAGCCGGACTTAAAAGAGCTGTCCGAGAGAAACGACTGCCGTATGGATAGCGACTGCATAAACGACCTTCCTCTTTATCTCGCATTTGATTATAATGCCAATATCAATACCCTGGTGGTAGGTCAGGTATATCAGCGTGACGGAGTAGAGGCAGTAAATGTTATCAAGAGTTTCTACGTGAAGAACGAGCGGAAGCTGAGAGAGTTGGTAGATGATTTCTCGCATTACTATGCTCCGAAGAGAGCCGTGAACAGAGATGTGGTTTACTACTATGATGCTACCGCAAAGCAAGGTGCATCGTATGCCTTGACCGATGAGCGATTCTACCAGGCAGTGATTAAGGAGTTGGAGCGCAATGGCTGGAATGTTACGGCAATAGATATGGGTGTGCCGGAGAAGCACGAGGTGAAGCATCGTATCATCAATAATGGTCTTGCCGGCATAGAATATCCTGCCATCCGTATCAATCAGCCCAACAATCCCGACCTGATTATTGCCCTGCAGCTCTGTGAGGTGAGCATCGGCTATCAGGGATTCCGAAAGGATAAGAGCCAGGAGAAGAAGCCGGAAACGGAAGACAACCTGCCGTTGCAGCAGCGTACTGACTTCACCGATGCCTTCGACTCGTTATATCTGGGCTGCAAGTCCTGGCGAGGAAATATCGGTTGGTTCGTACTGCCGGACGGAAGGAATGTTTAAAAACAAAGGGGCGGATGTCATCACGACACCCGCCCCCTCTTCTTTATACAAAACCAATTATTTGTAAAAATACGAAAAACTACATTATTACACGTTTGACCTTGACTAAAGAAACCTCCCGCTTTATCACAACGAAGGAGGACTTAGGTAAACAAAATACATTATAATAAATAAAAACAATCTTAAAACAAGATTAAAAACACTTATATATATTATTTAGAAGAATGAAAACTTCCTATTTATTTTGCTGGCTCTTGGAATACCATTTGTCGAAGGCTGCAATGCAGTCATCCTTCTTGTCTCTGCTCAGCGCATCCCATCGCTCCTGCCACTTGATTTCTTGGGTGTAGGCAGAAATGTAGCAGATGGAACTGATAGGAATCACCATCTGCGTATAATCTGTCTCTGGATCTGTGTATGTAACTCCTATCACCGTATCCTTCGACGTAGCATCAATCTCATCACCTATATATGAATCCTGCACCAAAGTCTCAAAGGCTTGATTGTGGAGAATGATGTATCTGCCATTATTAAAATGGATTTCAATAATGACCTCATAGAAATCACCCGATTCCTGATTCAGACTCTTTATCTGCTCTTCGAGCGATCTATACTCCTCTACATCAAAACCAGGTGCGCTATTTTGCATCCATTCTGCAAGGTCTTTCAACTCCAAAAGGAGTTCATATTGTTCCTGTTCTGTCATATTCTCTATAAATCTTATTTTCTGTTTGCAAAGTTACGAAATTATTTTTGAGTGGTGGGGACAAGTCGCCTCAAAGCTTCTTTACCAGCAGCAGCGGACCACCTATACCGCAAGCCGTCACCACATAGCCAAGGCGCTTATACCACTGGAGAACGAAAGACCCGTTCTCCTTATCATATTCCAACTGCACAGACTTGCATCCCAATTTCTTAGCTTCTCTCTCCGCAGTCTCCATCAGGAGGCGTGCTACACTCTGCTTGCGATATTTCTCATCCACCCAAAGGTTATAGATGGCGCAATCGGCATGCTGGTAATATTTATCCTTATAAGGTCCAGGCTTCGGTACCTCCACCTGTACGGTGCCGTGATTGATTTCATCTACGACAATGATTTTCTTGTCGCATTTCCAATCTTGAATCTGTATCATCATAATACTTAATTAATGATTAAATGTATTATTTCTTATTAGTCATATCATTAAAATGCGTCTTTAGTATCACAATCTTTTCTAAGATTGTTATAAAAATCCTTTGGGCACATGCAGTCCCAAAAGTTATCTGCTGGCTCATTGTATCTGTTGCCAAAGAAATCACAGGCACAGTTAACGCTTGTCTGGTTGAAAGCGATTGCCTCTATGTCATTTATGCTGTGAGCCTTAATAAAGGCACTCAATTTCTTATATTGTTGTGGATATATACCTCCACACTCATCAGCGACAACCTTTAAGCATTCAAGGTAAACTGGTATATCTTCGCCTAGAACCTTTGCAAAATCAAAGGTAGATCTAAATACCATCATTTCCTCATAAGTTAAGCGGAAATCTTTCTGTAGGTCCTCAATCTCCTTTCTAGATGAAGCATAGATCCAGCGGCTTACATATTCACCTTTTGCCTGTTTTTCCTTCACCCCATCCAGTTCCAGCGGTTTCCCATCAGCTCCTACCGGTACGTAAGACGGAAGGTATTTCTTTTCCAGATACATCCAGAGGTGAGGCATTCCACCCCAAGCGTTGGGAACCTCTATAGCGAGTTTCCAGCACTTCTTTTTCTTCATTTTAACATATATCTCAAACATGATCTATTGCTTTAAAATGTTTAGTTAACAATCAAATGAATCTTGTCTTCAAAATCCGTAACAATATTTATTGGACGGAAAGAACGATTAAGATATTCTTCGGGTACGTCATCTAATGTACTCTGCCATACAGGTTCTAAGCACATATCCGGCATAACTACATCTATACTTACCCGACAATATTTATCGAGAACGGTACCAACAAGATCACCTATCTTTAATGATGACGGATGCAAACGACATTCTTCCTTTTTATCTTTTACAGGTGGTATTTTTGCTATTTTTGCACCAATAAGATAAGGAGTCACAACGCTCTTATGCTTTGAACAGTCCTCTGTAAAACCATCATATTTGATAGTAAAAGCATTTACTTTTCCTATTAAGTCAAGAGGCATAGCCTGAATAACTTCAGCAAGACTAGGCTTAAAAAGCTCTTTTGCACCGAATGTATGCTCTGCCTCAAAGGAAAGGAACGTTTGCTTTACTTCCTTCTGATGATTATAATCAAAAGACGGGTCTTCCCATACGCAAGACTGATGAAAAACATCTACTCTTGGATATTCCAAAAGCACATATTCATCCGGCTTCTTGGGGTCACGTCTAAAACAGATAACACCGATGCCTTTAGCTATCTTCTCTATCTGTTCCTTTGTAAATTCAATCTTTTCCATAATCTATAAATCTTTTAATTATTAAAATGCGTCCTTAATATCACACCCGGCTACTGCCTTGCTTATTCTTTGTTCCCATCTATCTTTATCATTTCACCGTCCTTGAACTCATAACCGATTTCTCGCAGCTTAGACTCCAGCATTTTGACTTGAGCCAGGGATGCCAGCCGGAGTTCTACACCATCGAAATTATTAGAAACAATATAAGGAGCGATTATGTTAGCAAAGCCTTTTGACTGCTCGCTATGGTGGCCTCCTACATTCACATCGCCCACTGAAAGTGTAGCGCAAACACCATCACTTTGCCATGAGAAATGAAGGGTAACCATCTTGTTCTCACGCCATAGATTACTCTCTACACAGATAAAACCTTTATTCTTCGTGTTATAATCTCCATGCGTTAAGAAATAAATTCTACCTTCCTGCAAGTCTTCAGGACGAAGAACTACAGTACCAATATTCTCTCCATACTCACAAGGCTTAACTCGATACAGACAGTTCTCTGTATCAATATCGCAATCCTCTGGGTCGAAATCTCGCCAATCAGGTTCCTCCAATGGGCGATACTCCACCGGTTTTCCTTCCTTGATGGCTTGCAGCACCTACAGCAAGCCATCAACATCAAATAAATAATTCTTTTTCATAACTATTTCTTATTACCTTTTTCATGTCGCCATGAGATAGTTAACTTACACTCACCACCTACCCCACACCAGGTTTCATAACCGAGTTCATCAAGATATAACCTTACGTTATTTCTGTCTTCGTCACTCTCGAACGTCACAGTATCTTCGTACTGTAATTTATTACAAGCACAATCGATGATCGCGTCTATCAATTCGAGCTGGTCTTTATACGTCTCCTTGATAGCGTTAAGGGTTCTTCTTCTTGCCTCTTCTGCTGTTGTCATAATCTTATCTTATTTATAAATACGGATAAGGCTAGGAATATAGCAATCGTAGTTCTTATATACTGGCTCTACGTAGCTGACTTCGGGATTTGTATTACGCATAGCGTTTATATCATCCAGAGAGTAAGGACCTACGTAGCATGCAGGAAAACCTATATAAAGGATAGAACCTTCATTATCATAACCAGCAAGACGGCCGCAATATCTTCCACCTTTTTTCGCCTGAATGCCCGTCGTAATCAGAACTTCACGACCTTGATAAAGAAGATAAATCTCCTTAACTGTCAGTCCGGAAATATCCTCAAACTCGGAATCAGCAGACGCAGGTATATTCTTCTGCTCCGTCCTCTCCTCGATAGGCTCTACCTCCATCTTGATATGCAGCAGTTCACGTTCCTCACGTTTCTCTCGTTCTTTCCTGCTTTTTAGAACGAATAGCTTTGCCTTCCTCCAGCTATCTGCACAGCCAAGGAGCAAGAGGCCTACGGAGAAACCAGCCAGCACCACGATTGTTGCCTCCAGGCAACAATCGTATATCTCCTGCGACAGAACGCAAGGGTGAGTATAGATATTCTTCAGCTTGCCGAGACCATAAATAAGAATAACGGCAAGAACGGGTACCAAAAATGCCAACAGGTTAACACCGATAACCTGAGCGTAATACTTCAATTTACTTTTCATAATTTTATTCTTTACTTTTTGTTGCATAAATTTCTCTTATCTCATCGAGTTTTGCGATACACATATCTCTGTACGTATCCTCGAAGTTTTCAGCTTGTTTATACATGCTATCCTTCACCATAAAACGGCAAGGGAGGTCGCGTGCCAGAAACTTAACCGCAGTAATGAAACCGAAGAACTCGTTAGGATCATATCTATCTTTTTTGATAGGCGACTGGGCACCGAGACGGATCTCATCCGTAATCTTGTATGTTTTCTTCCTTAATTCCGCAACACTATAGTTTAACATTATTTATAAGTGCCTGAGCAAC